>OIWU01002503.1_pt1 | contig 15510 bp, 14 predicted proteins | sample 1587711 | NCBI WGS metagenome assembly OIWU01 (sample SAMEA3888909, study PRJEB22519) | human gut metagenome | biome: human gut; feature: human-associated habitat; material: faeces | place: Denmark | collected 2010 | reverse complement strand
AAATTCGACAAAGTCAAGAAAAATCGTTCGACAAAAATGTCCTCTGGGAGTTACATCTTTTCTTTAATGCATAAAAATTGTACAATTATAAGATACTAATTTAAGAGGTATTTTATGATTGTATTTAATATTAAGAAAATTCGTGAGAATCAAAATATAAGTATAAGAAAATTAAGTCATATGACAGATATATCACGCACATATTTAAGCAATTTAGAGAACAATAAGCGTGTAAATCCTACTTTGTCGACACTTTATTCTATTGCTACTGCTTTGAAAGTAGATGTTAAAGATTTGTTTTATTCTGATATTGAGTTAAGTAAATTGAAGAAAGAAATGTATCGCAGAATGGAAAAGTTCGGTATAAATTCACCTGAAGCGTTAGAAATTAGCCAGATAATAGATTTACTAATAAATATAGATATGAGGAAGCTATAGTGCTCCCTCAATTTTCTTTTTTTATTTTTATTACTCTTACATCAAATTGGACATATCCTATGATTTCTATCTAACCAACATAGAAAAAATATTGAATTTCTTCTAAATCCCACTACTCTTGCTTTTTGATTTACTCTTAATTCACAGAAAGTAATGTCTTTGCTAAGTTTTTCTTTAATATCATTGTTAGGTAACCCTTGCGCATTATCAATAGGCTTAAATTGTAGTCCTGGGTGACTTTTAATTTCTTTCCAAGTCAATTTATTTACCTTATCTATTAAATTTGAAAAACAAGATAGCTCATCGCAGCTCCATTCGCTAAAACATTCAAAATTTTTATCGAAATATTTTAACGCTATATATGCTTGCCTGTTGTCTGAGCTTTCTCCGTCATATGCTAAACCAATTATCTCTTTTTCTATTTTTATTTTATCATCATTATTTATTTTAGTATTTGCTTTTATATTTTTCATTATTCTGCCTGCATCAATGTATAATAACTTTTCATTGTCTTAATTGAGATAGGTTTATCACATCTTGCTTCCAACGGCAAATCCTCCCTAGCTTCGATCCAGGGTTGTTCAGAATGAGTTAACATTTCTAAATATTTTGCTTGATATATTCCATATGTTTTCATTACTTCTTCTAATACTTCTTCATATTCTTTGGCTATAATTGGGCATTCATTTGGTTTAGGTATCTCTTGATATCCATATTTTGAATATTCTTCATATACTTCTGGTACAACTGGGCCATGCATCCACGCTTGTATCTCTTCTTTAAACATACGTTTATCTAAAAGCACTAAGCTCCATGCTTGGGCATAATATAATAATTTTTGTAATTTTAAATGTGTAATGCTGTCTCCTGATTCTCTATCTACAGCACATAAAAACCACTTTGCTATATCTAAAGCACTATACATATAAATCCCCTCCTTATTATATAAATATTATAATGTAAAAAAAAAATCAATATTAAATATAAAAATTTAATAAATTGATAATCTTTTGTAATATTTCTGCAATATTCTTACAGCTATTTTGTAAGATTATATTATAATTATGTAAAATTGTCAATATGTAGCAAACATATTTTCGTTTTTGTTAGTGTACCCACATTTTATTAAAGTATTCAAAAATCCCTTAAAATAGCAAAAAAATCGACTCACGAGGTTGCGTTTTAAGGCGTTTTTATTTTTTAGACATATAACTTGTTATCTAAAAAATAACTTCATATTGAAGATATACTTAATAATCAAATATTTATAAAAAAATTATATAATTTAGATAAAAATATATCAATAATTTATATTAATATATAATGATAAAATATTTGAAATGAAATTATATGAATAAAAATTCAAAAAGGCTTAGAATTGATTTTAGAAGGTTAAAAATAAGTGAGTAATAGGATAAGATTATAAATATAATAATTAGATTGAATATAAAGTAATAAACTATAGGCATATATACTATATAAGCCAAATAATAGCTAAAAGTAGTAGGAGAGGAGCTATATAAGGTATATAGGCAAATTTTCCTCCACTCAATTGCACAAAACTTTGATAATAGTACCCCCCTCTGAAGATAAAAATAAATTTTATTCTAACATTCTTCCAATAAATATAGTTATTGAAATAATATCTAACAGTAAGTTGAATAGACCATTCAGCTTATTTTTTATACCTTCTAAAAAACAGGAGGTAAAAAAATGCAAGATACAAAAGTAATTGCAATAGCAAATCAAAAAGGCGGAGTTGGAAAAACAACAACAACGCTTTCTCTTCGGAGTTGCTCTAGCAAAAGAAGGAAGGAAAGTTTTATTAGTTGATGCAGATCCTCAAGGAAACCTTACAACTTCTTTAGGTTATTACAAACAAGAGGATATGCCTATTAGACTTACAGAAATTATGAATGCAGAAATGATGGAGGAAGAAATAAATATTAAGGATGGTATATTACACCATAAAGAAGGTATTGATTTAATTCCTTCTGATTTAAGTCTTTCTGGAGTAGAACTTTCTTTAGGAAATACTATGAGCAGAGAATTTATATTAAAAAATTGCTTAAACAAGGTAAAAGATAATTATGACTATGTTCTTATAGACTGTATGCCTTCATTAGGTTTAATTCCTATAAATTGTTTAGCTTGCAGTAACGAAATAATAGTTCCAGTTCAAAGTCAATATCTTGCAGCTAAAGGAATGACTTATTTATTTGATACTGTTTCTAAAGTTAGAAGAACAATAAATCCTAGCTTAAAAATAAAAGGAATAGTATTAACTTTAGTTGATAGAAGAACTAATCTAGCAAAAGATGTTAGACAGGAACTTGATGAGAACTATGGTAAATCAATTAAAATATATAATACAGAAATACCTTTAGCAATTAAAACAGCTGAAGCAACAATTCAAGGAAAAAGTATTTTTGAATATGATAAAAACGGAACTGTTGCAAAAGCCTATGAAAATCTAGTAAAGGAGGTTTTACAAGATGAAAGAACAAAAACAAAAAATGAACCTTGCTTCACTAGATAGCATATTTACAACACAAGAAGAAAGAGATAATGCTAAAAAAGAAACTGTTATGAATATTCCTATTGAATCAATTAGCGATTTTCCGAATCATCCTTTTAAAGTAATTGATAATGAAGAAATGAATAATTTAATTGAAAGTGTTAGTCAAAAAGGAGTAATACTTCCAACAATAGTAAGACAAAAGGAAGATGGAAACTATGAGATGATTTCAGGACATAGAAGAAAACATGCAGCTTCAAAGGCAGGATTAAAAGAGATTCCTTGTATCATTAAAAATTTAACTGATGATGAAGCTACTATTTTAATGGTTGATTCTAATATTCAAAGAGAGGAATTACTTCCTTCAGAAAAAGCCTTTGCTTATAAAATGAAATTAGATGCAATGAAACATCAAGGAAAACAACTTGATGATACTTCTCGACCAGTGGGCGAGAAGTTAGATAAAAAAGTTTCTATTGATGTTTTAGGAGAAGAAGTAGGAGAGAGTGGAAGAAATATTCAAAGATTTATACGCTTAACCTACTTAATACCTGAACTATTAAATTTAGTTGATGACAAAAGAATAGCTTTAAGACCTGCTGTTGAATTGTCTTACATAAGTGCAGATAATCAAGAGTTCTTGTACGACATTTTTAAATATGATGAAGCTACTCCAACATTAGGTCAAGCTCAATTATTGCGTAAACTTGATGAAAAAGGAGAATTAACTGAAGATAAACTTGAAGATATTATGCGAGAAGAAAAGCCGAATCAAAAAGAACAATTTAAAACTTCGTACGACAATATCAGACATTATTTCCCTAAAAACTATTCAAATGAACAAATTAACAACAAAATTATGGAATTATTAGAGAAATACCAAAAAGAGTGGAAACAGAAAATAAGAGATTCAAGATAATTTTTTATTTTCTTTCCCTTACAATCCCTATTATTACTAACTATATTACTAGCTAAAGAGTAAATGTATAAATTATTATAATTATATATTTTTACACATTTGAAAAATTCATTAAAACTAGCTATCCTGAAAGTAATAGGAGGGATGTATTATGAAGAAATCTATATTTTTCTTAATAATCGTTTTAATAGTAATTGCATTAAGTTTTACAATAGTTATAAATTCAGTTAATGGAAAAAATAAATCTGATTTAAATTTAGCAAAAGAACAACCAATGAAAATCGAGAATGATCAAGTAAATGTTATTGAAGAACCTGAAAATAAAGTAATTGAAGATAATACAGAAGTTGAAGATGTTCAGACTAATACTGAAATAACAGAAGTAATTGATCAACCTCAAATACAAGAAATGCAAGAGGAAAAAGTAATTAGTTCAACACCAAAAATAGAAAAAAAAACTCAAGTAGTTCAGACGACTAAAGTTGAAAGTAAACCTCAAGAAATAGTGCAAGAAATTAAAGAAGAACCAAAAGTAATTGAAGTTCCTAAACAAGAAACACCAAAACAAGAAGAGCCTAAAATAGTAGAAGTTCCAAAATGTTCTGGGAATAATCATGGAGTAGGAACTGGAAACTCTGGTAAATGGTTTAATTCTGAATCTGATGCTATAAAATATTATAAGTCAATAATAAAAACATGGGGCGATAAGTGGGAAAAATTCGAGATTGATGATGAAACATATAACAAGAATTGTCCCTACGGTTATGAAGACTGGAGTTGTCCTTATTGCGGAAGGTGGACTATAAACTTTTATTATAATTAAAAAAATAAAATAAAAATTATTAGGAGCAAGTATTAAATTACTTGTTCTTTTTTATGTTTAAAATGGAGGTAGAAAATGAAAGTTTTAAAATTTAAAAAAATTATATCATTTTTAATACTGATTTTAATGTTATTTAGTGTCGCTCAACCTGTATTTGCTGCTTCTGGATCTGGAAAATGGGTTGGCGGACAATTTGCTTCTTACATTAAAACAACAGATAATGCAAATAGTCAATATGGTGTATTATTAAGAAGACTAATAAACTATATAACTGGAGAACAAAGAACAGTATTTTGTGCTGAACATGGCATAGATTTTGATACAGGAGTTGTATATAGCGGAGAATATTATACTCCAACAAATTCAACATTAAGAAAAGCATGTAAAATTGCTTATTTAGGTTGGTATAAGCAACATGGAGATTATGTAATAAATGGAGGAACATCTGATGCAAATAAAAAGCAATATGTTCTTACTCAACAATTTATATGGGAAACTTTAGGACAAAGTTCTGCAACATTTATTGATAGTGATATACAAGCAGAATATGTTAGATTTAAAAGCAATATAGAAAATCAAATTTCACAAATTCAAGCTAGACCAAGCTTTAATGGTACAACAATAAAAATAACAGCAGGAGAATCTAAAACAATAACAGATACAAACGGAGTTCTTTCTAGTTATAAATCTTTAGATAAAACTGAAAATGGAATAAGATACCAACATACAGCAGGAAATAATAATATGACTATTACAGTTAATGAGAATGTTGAAACAGAAAATATAAGAATTTCTGACAATACATTTCAATCATGGGGAATGATAAAAGAAGGAACTGAAGACAATGATACAACAGTATTTTTTGAATTCCCTTCAGGAACACAAGACCAATTATATGCTATGCATTATAATGATCCTGTTACTTTAAATTTATCTTTAAAAATTGAATTATTAGGTAATTTAGAGCTAAAAAAATTAGAATCAACTGGAAAATTAGTTGATGGAGCTATTTATAATGTCTCAAGCTCAAATGGTTATAATAAAGATGTTGCTGTTACAAATGGAAAAATCACTTTAGAAAAATTAAGAAAAGGAACTTATGTTGTAAAAGAAATAAAAGCTCCAGAAGGATATTTATTAGATACAAAATCTTATAATGTTGAAGTAATTCCGAATCAAACAGTAAATCAAGATATAACAAATGAAGAACCTACTGGAACTATTACAATCATAAAGAAAGACAAAGAAACGGGTACTACACCTCAAGGAGATGCAAAATTAAAAGGTGCTGTCTATGAAGTATATGCAGCAGAAGATATATATAATAAGGCTAAAACAAAGAAATTCTATTCTAACGGAGATCTAGTTGCAACTCGTACTATGAATGAAAAAGGAGAAACTGAAGATGTAACAGGTCTTCCTTTAGGAAAATATAAAGTTAAAGAAAAAACAGCAGGAGAAGGATATTTTATAGATAATACAGAATATCCTGTAAGTTTAACTTATAAGGATCAAAATACAAAAGTAATTACTAATAAAACTACAAGTAATGAACAAGTTAAAAAAATGGGAGTTCATATTTTCAAAAGTGGAATCAACATTCAATCTGGATTAGTACAAGGGTTAGAAGGAGCTGAATTCTCAATAAAATTAAATTCAGCAGTCGAGAAGGCTTATTCACAAGGATACAGCTATGCTGAAGTTTGGGGAGGATTAGACGAAAATGGAAATAAAGTTAGTGTAAATGCTAATAGAGTTTCACAAGCTCAAGTTATAGCTCCAACTTATGAAATAATAACAACAGATAGTAACGGAAATGCATATACTCAAAATAAACTTCCTTTTGGAAAATATATTGTAAAGGAAACTAAAACTCCAACTGATTTTAGAACAGCAGTTGACTTTAGTTTTTCTATAACAAAAGATGAATCTGAAGTTAAAGAAATACCTCAAAAAGCTATTCATTTAGTAGTAAACGATGAACAATTTGAAAGTTATATTAAACTTGTAAAGAAAGATTTAAAATCAAATAAAATTGTTACTTTAAATAGTGCAACTTTTGAAATTAAAGCTACAAGCGATATTATAGATCGTGGAAATGGTAAAACATTATATAGAAAAGGCGATAAAATCACTCAAAAATTAGGAAGTACAACATATTCTTCATTTACAACAAATGCGGATAATGAAGTAATTCCAGATTATAGTTATAATTCAGACAACGATGGAAAAGGTATTACTATAACACCTTTATTACTTCCAGTTGGAAAATATGAAATAACTGAAATTAGAATTCCAACAGGATTCTTACAATTAGAAGCTCCAGTAAAATTTGAAATTAAAAATGTAAAAGATTTTGATACAGATAAAGATGGAGATTTTATTAAAGAAGTTGTAGTTAAAAATGAGCAACCAACAGGAACTTTAAATGTTAACAAAACAGTTGCTTTAAGGGAAAATGTAGATACATCTCTTGTAGATATTAGCAACTTAAGCGGTATTCAATTTAAGCTAACAGCAAAAGAAGCTATAATTGATATGGCTGATGGATTTAAATATTATACTAAAGGACAAGAAGTAGGAACTTATAATCTTACAAAAGAAGGAACTTTAAAAGTAGAAAATCTTCCAATGGGTACATACGAATTAGAAGAAATTAAAACTTTAGATGGATTAGTTCTTAATAAGGAAAAATACGAAGTAAAATTCGTCAAGAAAGATGATATTACAAAAGTTTATACTGAAAATAGAGATATTTCAAATGATACAACTATATTTGAATTTAGCAAAACAGATATTACAGGAGAATCTGAATTAGAAGGTGCTAAATTAACAGTATTAGATGGAGATAAAGTAGTTGATACATGGACTTCTTCAGATAAAACACATAAGATAGAAGGTTTAGTTGTAGGAAAAGAATATACTTTAAGAGAAGAAATTGCTCCTAAAGGTTTTGTTAAGGCAACAGTCATTAAATTTAAAGTTGAAAATAGTAAAGAAGTTCAAAAAGTAAAAATGATAGATAAAATCGTAGAATTAACAAAAACAGATATAGGAGGAGAAGAAGTCGAAGGAGCTAAAATACAAGTTTTAGACGGAGAAGAAATCATTGATGAATGGACTTCTGGTAAAGAAGCTCATAAAATCAACGGATTAGAGGAAGGTAAAACTTATATACTTCATGAAGAAGTTGCTCCAGATGGATATGTAAAGGCTACTGATGTTGAATTTACAGTTTCTTATGACAAGGAAACAGAACATTTAGTCTTAATTAACAAAATAGTTGATATGACTAAAGTTGATATAGGCGGAGAAGAAGTTGAAGGAGCTAAAATACAAGTTTTAGACGGAGAAGAAATCATTGATGAATGGACTTCTGGTAAAGAAGCTCATAAAATCAACGGATTAGAGGAAGGTAAAACTTATATACTTCATGAAGAAGTTGCTCCAGACGGTTATGTAAAAGCTACTGATGTTGAATTTAATGTTACGACTGATAAAGAAACTCAACATGAGAAATTAGTAAATAAAATAGTTAAGGTTTCTAAAACTGATCTAACAAATGGAGAAGAATTAGAAGGTGCTGAACTGGAAATTACTGATGAAGAAGGTAATATTATTGAAGATTGGACTTCAACTAAAGAACCTCATATTGTAAATGGATTAGAAGAAGGTAAAACTTACACACTAACAGAAAAAGCAGCTCCTTATGGATATGAAATGACTGAAAGCATTACTTTCACAGTTACAACTGATAAAGAAACACAAATAATTGAAATGAAAGATATGCCTATACTTAAAAATGTTAAAATTATAAAAGTAGATGCAGAATCTAAAGAAGTAATCAAAGATAAATTTACTTTTGCGATTTATGAAGATCAAGAATGTACTAAACTAATTAAAGAAGTTAAATCTGATAAAGAAGAAGGAGCATCTATATTCGAAGAATTAAGATTTGGAACATATTTCATAAAAGAAACAAAAGCTCCAAAAGGTTATGAATTATCTGATAGAGTTGTTAAAGTTGAAATTAACGATAAAGGCGTATTCATTGATGATGAACTTGCTGAAGAATCAGAGAGTACAATAACATTTAATTTTGAAAATAAGAAAATTGAAGTTCCTCAAACTGGAGATAATTCACATATTAAATTAGCTTTAGGAATATTATTATTAGCTACTTTAGGATTAGCATATTTTGGAATCAAAATATATAAATCTCATAAAGATAACAATAACAAATAAGTAATAGTGACTTGAAACATAGTTGCTTTACTATTTTTAGAAGGGAGTCTAAAATGATAGATAAGGATTTAAAAATTAAAGCTAATTTATTTCAAAAATTAAGAAATAACAATATTATAAATGCAAAACAAATTATCAATATTACTTATGAACAAGGTAAAAGGCTTAAATTAACAAGAGAAGAAGATAAAATGCTTACTGAATTATGCTATCACTTAACAGAAAAAAGAAATAATGAGTTAGAATTTATAATAAAAAAGAAGGAGGAAGAACAAGATGCAGAAAGACCTATACAATAGATTATTAGAATTTGAACTAGACAATGATATATTTGATACTTCTGAATATGATCGTACAATAGAACATGTAAAAGAAGAACTAAAAACTCCTAAAGATATTAAACAATATATTAATTATTATAATTTAGTATTAGTTGCTGAAGAAGGTTCTGATGACGAATTATGTCAAAAATTAGAAGGTTTTATTGATGAATTGAGTAACTTGTTATCTGAAAAAGAAAAACAACTTAAAAATAAAAATAAGGAAAAACAAGAAAGATAATTTACACATTGTAATATTTCATAAAAATTGATATAATACTTGTCAGATAAATAGTAATTTACCGAAAAGATTGTCAGTAATGACAGTCTTTTTTGTACGACAAGCAGTTATACAAATAGATTAGTTCAGTGCAACTAATCTATTTTTTATAAGAATTATAAACGAATTAAATGCAATTATTTTTTTATTATTTATTGACATTTAATTATAACTACTATAAAATATAGTAGTATAGTTTGTAGTAGAAAGAAGGGCTTAAATATATGAAAAATTATGACAACTATTTTCTTCCTGTAGATAATATGGAAGAAGCAAAAAGATATTATGAGGAAATATTGGGGTTAAAAAAGAAATTTGATTTTTCTGATAAGGGAATGGTTGCTTATAATATTGGAAATGAAGAACCTGCAATAATTTTAAAAGACAAAAATAAATTTGAGAATTTAAAGCCTACAATATGGTTTGAAGTAGAAGATGTTGCAATCTTCTATAAAGAAATGTTGAATAATGGTATAAAATTTTTGAGTGAGCCTTTTAAAATTGGAACTGGTAATGCAGTCGAGTTTGAAGATCCATTTGGAAATAGACTTGGCGTTACAGATTATATTAAGTAAGGAGTAGAGATTATGTCAAATATAGATTTGGTATTATTAGGACTTATTAAACAAAAATCACAAAGTGCTTATGATATTAAAAAAAATATAGAATATCGTAATATACCAAGATGGGTAAGAATTAGTGAACAGTCTATTTATAAGAAAGTATTACAATTAGAATCAAAAGAATATATTGTTAGCCATAAAGAGAAAGAGGGAAATATGCCAGATAAAGCAGTATATACTATTACTGACAAAGGTAATGATTATTTTAATAGACTTATGAATGATATTTCAAATTATGATGTTAGTCTATATTTGGATTTTAATATTATTATTACGAATTTAGATTTAGTAGATGATGAACAAAAAAAGATTCTTGTTTCTAATATAAAATCAAAGATATTAGAATTAAAAGAATTGCTAAATGAAAGACAATCTCATAGACAACATATTCCTAATGTTGGAAAACAAATGTTCAAACAACAATTAGCATTAGTAGAAACATTAGAAAAGTGGATAATTGATTTTGAGAATAGTTTAAAAGAACAAAATTAGCAAATATTGATTTTAAGTTAAAAGATAAATTTGTAGGGAGGGAAATTCCATGAAAATAATCAACATTGGTATTCTTGCTCATGTAGATGCAGGAAAGACAACTTTAACGGAAAGTCTGCTTTATACAAGTGGAGCGATTTTAGAATTAGGCAGTGTAGATAAGGGAACAACAAGGACAGATACTATGTTTTTAGAACGTCAGCGTGGAATCACAATTCAGGCAGCAGTTACTTCTTTTAATTGGAATGACTACAAAATCAATATTGTAGATACTCCTGGACATACAGATTTTATAACAGAAGTGTATCGTTCCTTATCTGTTCTTGATGGAGCTATTTTAGTAATTTCTGCTAAAGATGGTGTACAAGCACAAACCCGAATACTATTCCATGCACTTCAAAAAATGAATATACCAACAATTATTTTTATAAATAAAATAGATCAGGATGGAATTAACTTAAATAATATTTATCAAAATATCAAAGAAAAACTTTCAAATGATATTATTGTTATGCAAAATGTAACATTAACTCCAGAAATATCGATTAAAAATATCGTTGATTTAGATGAATGGGATCCTGTAATTTCCAAAAATGATAAACTTTTAGAAAAATATATTGCAGGAGAAAAATTGACTATACAGGAATTAACGCAGGAAGAATATAGGTGTGTTAAAAAAGGTTCGTTGTTCCCTATATACCATGGAAGTGCTAGAAATAATATAGGGACTCAACAACTCATCGAAGCTATTTCAAATCTTTTTTGTCCTGAAATGAATGAGAATGATTCAGAACTATGTGGAAGAGTTTTTAAAATTGAATATACAGACCATAAGCAAAGATTAGTTTATTTGCGTCTTTATAGTGGAACATTACACTTACGAGATACAATTATATTGCCAGAAAAAAAGAAAGTGAAACTTACAGAAATATATATTCCTTCAAATGGAGAAATGATACAGACAGAAATAGTTTGTTCTGGAGATATTTTTATTATACCTAACAATACATTAAGATTGAACGATATTATAGGAAATGAAAAGATTTTGCCATGCAATGTATGGGATGACAAGACTGTACCAATACTACGAACAAGAATTGAACCGATAAAAATAGAAGAGAGAGAAAAATTATTGGATGCTCTTACAGAAATTGCAGATACTGATCCTCTTTTACGTTATTGTGTTGATACGATAACACATGAAATCGTCATTTCTTTTTTAGGAACAGTGCAGTTAGAAGTTATCTGTTCTCTGTTGATTGAAAAATATCACATAAACATAAGAATCGAAGATCCAACCGTAATTTATATGGAAAGGCCATTACAAAAGGCAGATTATACTATTCATATTGAAGTACCACCAAATCCATTTTGGGCATCAATTGGATTATCAATAACTCCACTTCCAATTGGCAGTGGAATACAGTACGAAAGCAAAGTTTCACTCGGTTATTTAAATCAAAGTTTCCAAAATGCAGTAAGAGAAGGTATTAATTATGGACTGGAGCAAGGTTTGTATGGCTGGGAAGTAACAGATTGTAAAATATGTTTTGAATATGGTGTTTATTATAGCCCTGTTAGTACTCCCTCGGATTTTCGCTTTCTTGCCCCAATTGTACTTGAACAAACATTGAAAAAAGCGGGAACGCAATTATTAGAGCCATATCTTTCGTTTATACTTTTTACACCACAGGAATACTTTTCTCGTGCATATAATGATGCACAAAAACATTGTGCAATAATTGAAACTAGTCAATCAAAAAATGATGAAATTATTTTTACAGGACATATTCCTGTACGTTGTATTAATGAATATCGTAATACTTTAACTCTATATACAAATGGGCAAGCAGTTTTTTTGACAGAATTAAAAGGTTATCAAATTGCTACTTGTGAACCAGTTATTCAATCACGTAGACCAAATAATCGAATAGATAAAGTACGCCATATGTTTAATAAAAAAGAAAATTAAGTTACTATTCGCTAAATTACAATTTATAGAGTAGATGTAATAAGAGCCGAAAGGCTCTTATTTTTATGCCTTTAAATCCTATTCACTTACAAAACTTTTCTTATTATGTAAGTTAAATCCTGTTCACTTACAAAGGTTTGTTGTATTAAGAATGGTGTCGTGATAGATGTTAATCAAATACTAAATGCATATAATGATATTAATAGAAATTTTAATTATTTAATTGGAAATGACGATCCACAATTATTAGCATTGATTTTTTCTTTAATATCAATTACATATAATAAGGATGATTTGTCAGATTACATAAAAAATGAAGATTTATCTAATTATATGGATCCAGTGATTCAAACTAATGATGAATTCTCATCTACTGTATTTGGACACACATTTAAAATGAGAGAAAAAAATTTAAATATTGGTGAACAATTTATTATCCCACAAAGTACACTAACTATTTATGTTCCGAATGATAATGGTAGTGGAAACAAAATATTTGATATTAATGATTGGGAATTTAATTATGATTCTAGTGTTGTATCAATAAATAATGGAGTAATAACTGCATTAAAAAAAGGATGCATAATAATTGAGTGCATTAATAAAAAATATAATGGAATTAGAAGAATAAAAATCAATAGTGGCAATATTAAACAATCAAACATAACAGAATTTTTCTTTACACAAATTAGAAATATTATTGCCCATGGAAGATTTACACTTATTAATTCTGGGGCATATGATACATTAGCTGAATATGGCAGATTTAATATGCCAACTTCTGATAATAGGTATAAAAGAGGTTCACAAAGAGATTTATTAATCTTTGAGAATAATCAATTAAATGTAGCATACGATAGAGAAAACACATTTAATCCAAAATACTTAATTCATTTGGCAAAGACCTTATATGCTAAAGACAATAATCCATTTATAAAGTTTATTGACATATTTGATAATTCCGATGATTTTGTTGAAATAAGACAAAAACTGGGTGCCTTAACTTTGCAACAACAAAAAAATTTTTATTCATTAATTTTATTATCAAAATTTTATATAAATTTTATATACAATTATGATAGTAATGATAAAGATAATTATAATTATGATGCCCTACCAATTAACAGTAGTTTAAAAGGTAATCTAACAAATAAAGAATTTATTTATGAAATTAGAACTGCAATAATGCACGGAAGATATACACATCAAAATAATGAGTTTAATTTCTGGAACTTTGATAAAAAAGATAATAACATTAAGACATTTAATGTCAAAATTTCTGATGATGATTTTATAAATTTGTTCATATATAAAGAAGAAAAATTTTATGAAGACATGAAATATAATCCTGATGAATTAATTAATAGCAGAAAAAAATAACTTATTAGTCTAATTTACCAATTTTTCTCGAAAAAGTGTAATTTTTGAATTTTAGATACCTTTTTAGATACCTTCTGCTAGGTTTACCAAGTGCTGTCGGAAGCTCCCAAGTGCATTCAATAGCCGAAAAAAGCCACAAAATGCTCTGGAAAGCCACCGAAAAACACACTATAAAAAGCCATGTGGTTCTGGTAAAAAGTACAAAAATTGTTGTGGCAAATAAACTGAAGCCCTTGGAATAAGGGCTTTTTACATACATTATTATTACAAAATTTTATTAGATACCTTATTAAATACCTTGCGTGAGGGTATCTAAAAGGTATCTAATTTGCATTAATAGACTAAAAAAGACTTTAATTGCAAGGATTTTATTAGATATGTTCCAGTGCCAAAGTGGGTTAGAGCATATGAATAATTTGATGTATATAAGAATTGTATGAAATATTTATGTTATAATTAAAATGGAGATGATAGTATGAATGAATATTGTATGATTGAAACAGCAAGTGATAATAAAGATGAAATAAAAAATATAGCAAAACAATTGTTAGATAAAAAGTTAGTTGCTAGTTGTCATATTATTGAAAGTGAAAGCATTTGGAATTGGAACAAAGAAAGAGAAGAAGCAAAAGAATTTCTACTTCAGATGAAAACTAACAAAAAGTACCAACAAGAAATATTTAGTGTGATTAGTGAAATTCATAGTTATGAATGCTTTGAATTTGCAGTATATGATATTGAAAGTATAAATCAAGAATATTTAAAATGGATAGATGAGGAAACAAAGTAATGGATGAGGCTAGAATTAAACACTCTATAGCAGTTGCAAGAAAAATGGTTGAAATTGCTAAAAACAAAAGGTTAAGTGAAAAAGAAATAAACGATTGTTTTATTATAGGGTATAACCATGATATAGGATATGAATTTGCAAATAATAAATTAGAGCATAATATTGTAGGTGGAGAATTCTTAAGAAATGCAGGATTTAAATATTGGAAGGAAGTATATTATCATGGTGAGATTAATATAGAATATAACTCTGTTTATTTAGACATTTTAAATCAGGCAGATATGCAAATTGATAAGTATGTAAATGATGTTGGTTATAAAAAAAGGCTTGAAGATATAAAAAATAGATATGGAGAAAATTCTGAAGTATATAATAAATGTTATAAATTAGTTGATAAATTAAATAATTAGATACCTTTTTAGATACCCTCAGCTATAAATGAGTGGTGATTTATAGGGAAATATAGTGACAAAAAGTGGCCAATTAACAAGAAAAATGATAAAAAATGACCAGAAAAGTAATAAATTAGAAGGCCATGTGGAAGCGGTAAGAAATATAAACAATGTTGCGGAAAGTAAGCTCGCTAAGTCTTATAAATAAAGGACTTGCGAGTTTTTTGCTACTTACAATTTTTAGGTAATTTTAACTTGAAAAGGCGTTTAGATAAGTTTTAGATAAGTTTTTTTGCCCAAATTAGCCTTAAAATTTAA
>OIWU01002498.1_pt1 | contig 15546 bp, 14 predicted proteins | sample 1587711 | NCBI WGS metagenome assembly OIWU01 (sample SAMEA3888909, study PRJEB22519) | human gut metagenome | biome: human gut; feature: human-associated habitat; material: faeces | place: Denmark | collected 2010 | reverse complement strand
GAAGGAATCACTGCACTGCTTCAGAATTGCGCTCAGAATGACAATCAGCACCAGCTGTGCCAGAAGTCTGCCCTGCATGCGCAGCTCTCCGAACGCCAATTCCAGAGCCTTCTCCTTGATATTTGCGAATGTAAAATCAAATTCCCCCGAAAGGATTTCCGCAAGCAAATCGGAAAAGCTGACCTCTGCGTCCATTTCCTCCGCCGCCGCATCCACAGCATCCGTATCCAGCCCTTCCGTTTCGCCTTCTATGCAGATTGCATCCGCCGTTTCCTCTGCGAATGTCGTCCTTGGCAGAAGGGAAAGCAGCAAAATCAGAAGCAACCCCCATTTCTTCATCCTGCCCCCTCCTATACCAAGCCCATGACCAGCTCCAGCAGTCCAATCAGCACAGGAGCCGCCGCCGTCATCATGAGAATCTTTCCTGCCAGTTCAATTTTTGCCGCAACCGTTCCCTCTCCCGCATCCGCGCAAAGCTGTGCGCCGAACTGCGTCAGATATGCAATGCCGATCACCTTCAGCACCACTGCGAAGTAGCCGTCCCCGACCCCCGCCGTTTCTGCCGTTTCTCGCAGCAGGCCGATGAGCCTCCCCAGCGGCACACAGATTATTCCGAAAATCAGAATCCCCGTCACAGCGGCAAGAAGCATCGCAAGCTGCGGATTTTCCTTTTTCAGCAGAACGGCAAATATCGTCCCCACCAGACCAATGGCGATGATTTTACCAATTTCCATCCGACCGCCTCCTCAAAGCTGAAATAAGGTCTGCACCGTATCAAACAGCTGGCTGATGTATTGAATCACCCAAAACAGCACCACAACCAACCCTGCCAGCGTGGTCAGCATCGCCTGTTCCTCTCTGCCTGCGCGCATCAGCACCTGATGCAGCACTGCCACCAGAATCCCAACCGCCGCAATCCGAAACACAATATTGATTTCCATTTTCTCCCCCCTCACAGCAGTGTTACAATAATGAGCAATCCCGAAAGTCCGCCGATGCCGTAGTAAAGTCTGCCGTTTTTCTCCAATCGTTTTCTGCCCTGCGCCAATGCCTCCTCCAGATACCGCAACAGCAGACAAATGCTCCCCTCCTGCTGCGCCTTATCCAGATAGCCGAGGGTTTTCCCAAAGGAAAGCACCATATCCAAATCCTCCGCCGTCAGAAAAATCTGATTCCGCCGCTTCGACCATGCCTCTGTCCAGATTTCCTCCGCAGAAGCCCTTTCCCTCTCTGCCATGACTGCCGCCGCCTGCGCGAAAATCTCGCCAATCACGCCCTCCGCCTTCCAGCTGACGCTTTCCAGAACCTCTGTCAGAGGAGCGGAAAGGTAGGCAATCTGGCTTTGCAGAAGCAGGATTGCACGTTCCAGCTCTGCCAGCTCCTGCAAACGATATTTCTCCTTTGCCGCAAAATATGCCCCGAACCAGAGCGTCGCACCAAGCACAAGCACACTGCCGAGCAAACGCATCATGCTTCCTCCTCCTTTTTCATCGTCATTTCCTCTTCCGCAATCATTTTCCCCTCCCTGTCGCACAGCCCCTCTATGGTGCCTGTGCCGTTTCGGTTGGAAAGAAAAAGATACCGTTCAAATATTTTTCTGCGGACAAGCGCACGCAGCTGCGGTCTTGTTTCAATGTCGGCAAAGTCCCGCCCATGTGCCGTCGCAATCAGCTTCACCCCTGCGTTTAAAACCTCCTCCACCGCGGCAACATCCTCACGCCTGCCCAGCTCATCCGCAGCGATAATATCAGGCGACATACTTCGCAGTAAAAGCGTCATCCCCTTCGCCTTCGGGCAGCCCTCCAGAATGTCCGTACAGGGGCCGACATCCATCTGCGGCATACCGTCTCTGAGCGGTGCAATTTCTCCGCGCTCATCCACCACGCCGACCGTTTTTCCTCTCTCACTCAGGCAACGAATAAGATCGCGCAAAAGCGTTGTTTTCCCGCAGCCGGAGCGTCCCATCAGCACTGCCGGGCCATCGACCGTCCATGTAAAATCCTGCAGAACAGGCGTATCGCCAAAGCGTTTGCAGAGGTTCCGTATCACAATGCTCATGCCTGTACCTCCCCGCAGAGGCGCATTTTTGCCGTGCGCAGCAGCCGGGCTGCCGCCGCAGACAGTGCCGCCGACAGCAGCACGATCACCAGCGTCCATGCGAACACATCCGGCGTGGACAGCGTGATCTTGGCGCGGTAGAGCGCATCGCCGACCGAATGATCCGGCAGGCCGATAACCTCGGCAGAGACGCCGCTCTTCCAGCACATGCCCATTGCAGCGATGCAGCTTTCACAGAAGGATGGGAAGATGCCGGGCAGCCAGATATACCGCAGCCGCGCAGACAGCGGCAGGCGGTAGACCTGTGCCATCTCCAGCAGCTTCGTGTCTGTGTCGGCGATGCCGGCCAGCACCCCCGCATAGACCACCGGCAGCACATGGGTAAAGCTGACGATGACGGAAAGGTTCGCACTGCGCACCCACAGCAGTGCCAGAATGACAAAGCTGGCCACCGGCATGGCGCGTATAAGCTGCATGGCAGGGTCAATGAATACCCGCACCCAATGCCAGCGCGCCCCTGCTGCGCCGAGCAGCAGGCCGCCCGCTGCTGCCAGCAGAAAGCCCGCCAATATGCGCAGCGCACTGAACACGATGCGCTGCCAGAACGCAGCGGTAGGCGCCAGTGCTGCCAGCGCCCCCAGTGTCTGCAAGGGTGTGGCCAGAAACAGCCCGCCATGCCCCAGACCCACAGCAGCAAATTGCCAAATTCCAATCCATGCAAGGATGGCGGCGGCTTTTTGCCACAACGGCGTTTGCAGGGGCGGATGCTTGCATCGCCCCCTGCAGTGGGCATGCAGATTCAATTTAGCCGACATAGTAGAAGTCGTCCGCAGGCAGGCTCCCGCCCACGCTGGCGGGGTCGGCGGCATACAGAACATTGAAGTAGGTCGCAAGGTCGTTCTTCATCTCGTCACCCGTTTCAAAGACGATGTTGCACTGCGGCAGCGCCTTCTGGGCCAGTGCAGCCTTGGCGACAACACCGTACTGCTCGCAGAGGGCAGCCGTACCCTCGACATCGTTGTTGGCGGCCTCAACGCTGGCCTTATAGCCGTCCATGAAAGCGGCAAACGCTTCGGGGTCATTCTCGACAGCATCCTTGCGGACGACCAGAACGCCGGTAACGAGTTTGGAGCCGGCAACCTTCTGCCATTCCTCGTTCATATCCAACGCAACGCGCAGGCCCTCGACCTGAGACAGCGCACTGGTGACAAAGGGCTGGGGCAGCATGGCGATGGTTGCCTCACCCGCCTGCACCTTGCTCAGGGCCTCGGTGGCTTCGCTGGTGTATTCCAGCGTGACATCCTTGTCGGGGTCGATGCCGTTCTCACTCAGGACATAGCGCAGGACATACTCAGGGGTGGCACCCTTGCCGGTCGTGACAATGGTCTGCCCCTTGAGATCCCCGACCGAGTTGACGGTATCGCCGTTCTCGACAATGTAAAGCACGCCCAGCGTGTTGATGCAGGCAACCTCCACCGCGCCGTTCGTCTTGTTGTACAGCGTGGCGGCAAGGTTGGCAGGCACAGCGGCGGCATCCAGCTCCCCCTTGACCAGCAGCGGAACGATCTCATCGGCTGCACCGTACATCGTGAAATCATAGCTGGATGCGACTTCATCGCTCATCAGGTTGACAAGTCCCATCGTTGTGGGGCCTTTCAGGCCCGCGATGCGCAGGGCGGCTTCGGTCGCGGCGGCATCGGCGGTCTCCTCGGTTTCCGGTGCGGCCTCCACGGCAGATTCCACAGCGGATTCGGCAGCAGACTCGCTCACAGCCGCTTCCGCACCGCAGCCTGCCAGAGCGGCACACATAGCAAACGCCGTCACAGCGGCGAAAACGCGTTTCAGTTTCATAAAAATCTTATCCTCCTTGTTGCTTTTGCGGCCTTACTATACTATAATACAGATGAATTGTCTGTTGCACCGGCAACAGGAAACCCTTTTGTAACCCACGCAAGGAGCCGTATGGACTACACACCCTACTATGAGATCATGCGCAGCACCAGCCTTTTGCGCGGCCTGTCCGATGCAGAACTGGACACGCTGATGACCTGCTTTGCCCCGCGGGTGCGCCGCTATGCCAAGGGCGAGCTGCTGCTGATGGCCGGGTACGAAACCCACGAGCTCGGCCTTGTGCTGGAGGGTGCCATCACGGCCAGCAAGCCGTTGGCTGACGGCGGCACGGTGGTTATCGCCCACATGGGACCGGGCGGCGTGTTTGCCGATGTACTGGCCGGCGGGCGCAGCCGCAGCCCCGTCAATGTCTCTGCCGCCGAGCGCTGCCTGATTCTATACCTGCCCTGTGAGGCGCTGCTGCGCCCCTGCGCAGCCCTGCACAGTGCGCATTTAAAGCTGCTGCAGAACTGGCTTGAAACCATCAGCGATAAATATTTTGCGCTGGACCGCCGGTTGGAGCTGATCTGCTGCAGGAGCCTGCGCGGGCGCATCTGCATGTGGCTGCTGGAGCAGCGCGAGCGCTGCGGGGCCGACACCTTTACCACCGCCATGAGCCGCACCGAGCTGGCCGCCTTTTTGAACTGCGACCGCAGCGCGCTCTCCCGCGAATTGAGCCGTATGCAGGAGGAGGGGCTGATCGAGCTGTTCCGCGGCAGCTTCAAGCTGGCTGACCCGGAGCGGCTGCGTGCTGCCTGCCCGTGACCCCGCTGCCTGCCACCATTATATTCTGAGGTTTTATGCTATGAATGACCGCACCTGTCCCATCCTGTATATCGTGATCCCCTGCTACAATGAGCAGGAGGTTCTGCCCATCACCGCGCCGATGTTCCTGCAAAAACTCACCGATCTGACCGCTGCAGGCAAGATCAGCCCTGACAGCCGGGTCCTGTTTGTGAACGATGGCTCCAAGGATCGCACCTGGGAGATCATCAATGAGTTGGCTGCGAGCGATGCGCACTATGTCGGCATCTGCCAGAGCCGCAACCGCGGCCACCAGAACGCCGTGCTGGCCGGGCTGATGGAGGCCAAGAGCCGCTGCGACATCACCATCTCCATCGACTGTGACGGTCAGGACGACATCAACGCCATGGACGGCATGGTGGACGCCTACCGTGACGGCTGTGATGTTGTGTACGGTGTGCGCAGCAAACGGGACACCGACACCTTTTTCAAGCGCTTTACCGCCGAAAGCTTCTATAAGCTGCTGAACGCCATGGGGGCCGAGGTCGTATTCAACCATGCGGACTATCGCCTGCTGAGCAGCCGCGTGCTGGAGGAGTTTGCCAAGTTCCGGGAGGTCAACCTGTTTCTGCGCGGCATGGTGCCGCTGGTGGGCTTTAAATCCACCTGCGTGACCTACGAACGCCACGAGCGCATTGCAGGCGAAAGCCACTATCCGCTCTCCAAAATGCTGGCATTGGCCTTTGATGGCATCACCAGCCTGTCCACAAAGCCGATCCGCTTCATTACAGGCTTCGGCGTTTTTGTGGCATTGGTCAGCTTCATCGGCGTGCTGTGGGCTGTCATCGAGGCCGCGCTGGGGCTTACCGTCTCCGGCTGGGCGTCTATGACCAGCATCATCTGCTTTGTATCGGGCGTACAGCTTATCTGTCTGGGTGTCATCGGGGAGTATATCGGCAAGATCTATCTGGAAACAAAGCATCGCCCGCGCTACATCATCAGCGAAGCAACGCCGAATTTCGGCGAGATCAAGGAGGACGCACAATGAGCCGTCAGGTATGGAAGGGGTCTACCCTGCTGAACCCGGAGCCGCCGGTGCTGGTCAGCTGCGGCAGCCCCGAAAAGCCGAACTTGATCACCGTGGGCTGGACAGGCACAATCTGCACCCAGCCGCCCATGCTGTCCATCAGCGTGCGGCCCGAGCGGTACAGCCACCATTTAATTAAGGAGAGCGGCGAGTTCGTTGTGAACCTGCCCACCGAGAGTCTTGTCCGGGCCATCGACTGGTGCGGCGTCAAGAGCGGCCGCGATGTGGATAAGTTCGCCGCCATGCACCTTACCGCTGCGCCTGCCGCCAAGGTCGGCACCGTGCTTGTCGAGGAAAGCCCCGTAAACCTTGAGTGCAAGGTCACACAGGTCATTCCGCTGGGCAGCCACGACCTGTTTTTGGCCGAATGTGTGGCCGTAGATGTGGACGAGCGGCTGCTTGATGAGAGCGGCAAGCTCTGCCTGAACAAGGCGAAGCTCATTGTGTACAGCCACGGCGATTATCTGGCGCTGGGCCGCAAGCTGGGCAGCTTTGGGTACAGTGTGCGAAAGAAGAAAAAGGCGATCAAAAAATAATAGGGGCAAATTCCATATCCGCCTCTCGGCTAGAAGGCCGCCGCGCTGTAAAGGCAAGGTTGCGGGCCGCACATGTGCGGCCCCTACAACTCTGCTAAAGCACAAACAAAAGCACCGTTCACAGAGATTTTTCTCCGTGAACGGTGCTTCTTTTTTACAGTATCCCCTTACTCTTGAGAATGCCGACCAGCACTACGATGACCAGAGCAGCAACACAGACGCCGATAAAGATGTCGATGTATTTCAGCGGAACCTTGCGGAAATTCTCGTAGAAATTTTCAAAGGCATTCAGCTGGCTGCGGTCGGGGCGGTCGGGTTTCTTTTCGGTCTCGGGAGTAGTCTTTTCTTCGCCCATAGGTTACTTCTTTGCCAGATACTTGCGCAGGTCAAGGGCAACGGCGATGACGATGACAAGGCCCTGTGCAATGTAGGTGTAGGCGGGGTCAACGCCGAGGAACTGCAGGCAGATCTTCAAGACTTCAAAGACCAGAACACCGACCAGAACGCCGGAGACCTTGCCGACGCCGCCGTTGGTGGAAACGCCGCCGATGGTGCAGGCTGCGATAGCTTCCAGCTCATAGCCGTTGCCGGTGTTGGTGGAAGCGCCGCCGGCCTTTGCGCCGACGAGGAAGCCACCGAGAGCATACATGCAGGAGGCCAGGATGTAGATGCGGATCAGGGACGCGGTGACGTTGACACCGGCAACCTGAGCGGCGTTCTCGTTGCCGCCGATGGCGTACATGTACTTGCCGTGACGGGTCTTATTGTACAGGAACCAGAAGAAGATGCCGACGATCAGCGCAAAGATGGCCAGGAACGGGATGGGGCCCAGCGTGCCGCTGGCAACGGTCAGGTAGCTCTGCTTGTAACCGCCCATGGGCTGGTTGTTGGTGATGACGGAGCACAGGCCGTAGACGATGGTCTGCATGCCCAGCGTAGCGATGAAAGGAGGAACCTTCAGGAATGCGATAATGCAGCCGTTGATGGCACCGAAGCAGGCCATGATCGCCATGACGATCAGCAGGGCCACGGGCCACGGAATATCGGGCAGCCAAGGCAGCATGCGGGCAGAGTAGTCAACGCTCTGCAGCAGCATGGCGGAGAAGCAGGCGGCCAGGCCGACCTGGCGGCCGGCGGACAGGTCAGTGCCCTTGGTAATCAGGCATCCCGAAACGCCGCAGGCGATGATGAAACGCGGGGCGACGTTCAGCAGCAGGTTTTTGCCGTTTTTCTCGGTAAAGAAGTTCTGGGTCGTGCAGCCGACGAAGAGGGCCAGCAAAATGATCAGAATAATGATCGCGTTATTGGACAGGAATTTTTTAAAGTCGAATTTTTTCTCCATTTTCGGATCTCCTCCTTATTCAAACTGGGTAGCCAGCGTCATGATGTTCTCCTGATTCGCCTTATCACCGTCGATAAAGCCGGTGCAGCGGCCATCGCACATGACCATGATGCGGTCAGACATGCCGATCAGCTCGCTCATTTCGGAGGAGATCATGATGATGCTCTTGCCCTGTTTGGCCATCTCGGCGATGATGCAGTAAATTTCATACTTTGCACCGACGTCGATGCCGCGGGTCGGCTCGTCCATGATGAAAACATCGGGGTCGTTGGCCAGCCAGCGGGCAATCAGCACCTTCTGCTGGTTGCCGCCGGACAGCGATTGAATCTGCGTTTTGGAGGACGGCGTCTTGATGGACAGCTTGGCGACATTATCCTGCACGAGCTTTTCGATTTTGTTGTCGTCCAGCATGATGCCGCCGATCAGATACTTGTTCAGCGATGCAATGGAGACGTTATCCGCAATGGAAAGCACACCCAGAATACCGGTGGCGCGGCGGTCCTCGGTCAGCATGGCGATGCCGTTTTTGATGGCGTCCTGCGGCTGGTTGATGGTCAGTTCCTTGCCCTTATAGGTGATGGTGCCCGACGTGTGGCAGCGCAGACCGAACAGACCCTCCATCAGCTCGGTGCGCTGGGCACCAACCAGACCCGCAACGCCGAGGATCTCGCCCTTGCGGACATTGAAGTTGACGTGACGGAAGCTCTTGGGGTTGATGGACGTGAAGTCCTTGACCTCAAACACGACCTCACCGGGCGTATTCGAGCGCGGCGGGTAGAGGTTCGACAGCTCACGTCCGACCATCTTGGTGATGATCATATCGGTGGTCAGTTCCTTGGCCTCCCAGGTGCCGATGTACTGGCCGTCGCGCATGATCGTGACTTCGTCGCTGATGCGAAGAATTTCGTCCATCTTGTGGCTGATGTAGACGATGGAGACGCCCTTGGCGCGCAGCTCGTCCACGATGGTGAACAACGCCTCGACCTCGGCCGCCGTCAGCGAGGAGGTCGGCTCGTCGAGGATCAGTACCTTGCAGTCTGCCGAGACGGCCTTGGCGATCTCAACCAGCTGCATCTGGGAAACGCTCAAGGTTCCGAGCTTTGCGTGCGGATCATAATTCAGGTGGACTTCCTTTAAGACCTTGGCCGCATCCGCGTACATCTTGTCGTGGTCGATGACGGTGACGGGTCCGTATTTCTTGGTTGGGTAGCGCCCGACGTAGATATTCTCGCCGATGGAACGCTCCGGGATGGGCTGCAGCTCCTGATGCACCATGGCAATGCCGCGGTTCAGTGCATCCAGAGGTCCCTTGATCTGGACCTCCTGTCCCTCATAAATGACCTTGCCTTCGTCCATGTGGTAGATACCAAACATGCACTTCATCAAGGTAGACTTGCCCGCGCCGTTCTCTCCCATCAGCGCATGGACGGTGCCGGGTTTCAATTTCAGCTGTGCGTGATTCAGTGCCTTGACGCCGGGGAACGTCTTGACGACATCACACATCTCCAAGCGGTACTCTGACAATTCGCTGGCCCCCTTTAATCTTTTGTAACCTTTTCACGAAAAAAGGGTGCGTGCGCCTGCGCACACGCACCCCGATTGTTCTGGTTTAAGCTGTAGCTTTTGTCAAATTACTGGAAGTCCTTGACGTTGTCAGGGGTAACCTTGACGTAGTCAACGTACACGCTCTGGCTGCCAGCCTCGAAGGTCTTGCCGCCCAGCAGCTCCTCCATGGAAGCAACAGCCTGCGTAGCCTGACCCTTAGCATCGTTCAGAACGGTACCGGTCATGTTGCCGTTGGCAACTTCGTTCTTGGCAGCGTCCAGAGCGTCAACACCGACGAGGTAGATGTCCTTGTTGACGGTACGGCCGGCAGCCTGAATAGCCTGCAGAGCGCCGATAGCCATGTCATCGTTGTTGCAGAAGACAACCTCGATCTGGTCGCCGAACTTGGCGAGGTCGTTCTGGCAGATTTCCTGACCCTTGTTACGGTCCCAGTCACCGCGCTGCAGGTCAAGCTGCTCGACCTCAACGCCGGCATCGGTCAGAGCCTTGACGGAGTACTCGGTACGCAGCTGAGCATCGATATTCTCGGGGTCGCCCTGAATCATGATGTAGGAAACCTTGCCGTCGCCGTTGATGTCGCCCTTGTTCTCAGTGTCGAGGATCAGCTCGCCCTGGAAGGTGCCGGACTGAGCAGCGTCGCAGCCAACATAGACCAGCTTGTCGTAAGCGGACATCTGATCGGCGGTGGGCTCACGGTTGATCAGGACGGTGGGAACATCGGCATCCTTAACGGTGGAGATGATCTGGTCGGCAGCGGAGGTCATAACGGGGTTGATGATCAGTGCGTCAACGCCCTGGGTGATGAAGGTGTTGATCTGCTCGTTCTGCTTGGCCTGGTCGTTGTTGCCGTCGACAATGGTGACCTCGTAGCCCTTGCCCTCGAGGATCTCCTGCAGAGCATTACGGTAGGTGGTCATGAAGGCATCGTCGAACTTGTAGATGCAGACGCCGACCTTGCCGCCCTGAGTGGTCTCGGTAACGCTCTCAGCTGCGCTCTCGGCAGCAGAGGTAGCGGCGGACTCAGTAGAGGCAGCCTCGCTGGAAGCGGGGGCGGAAGCGGAGCCGCCGCAAGCGGCGAGGGATACGGCCATGCAGCCAGCAACGGCCAGAGCAGCAAACTTTTTCATGATAAGTTTCTCCTTCTTTTTGCAGTGGATTTTTTCGGGCCGCGGTAGAGGTGCGGGCCCTGTTGACAGTTATTATAATACTCGGGGACGGGTGAAAAAACAAGGTGAAATTTCACCGACCATGGGGTGGAAATTTTCACCGTTTAGGGCACTTTTCCCAATCCGAACCTGCCTTTTTTGTGCAGAAGGCCCACAAAAAATGACAAAACGGTTCATGTTGTTTTTATTTTGTAAGATTCTTGCAAACAAAAAACCTCCCTCTGGGAGGGAGGTCAGGTTGTCAAAGAATCACATTCTCGGCCTGTTAAATGTGTAGAGGCGACCATTGGTCGCCCGCCAACTTGGCACAGTAACGCGCTTTCCGGGGAGTTTTTCACAGACAAACGGGCACGGGCGAGCAATGCGCACCCCTACAAGAGTTGTTTGACATCCTTACCTCCCTCTGTGAGGGAGATGTGCCGTAGGGGCGGATTCCATATCCGCCCGCAAAGAGGCCAAGCCTCTACAAATTTCACCCGAACGGGAACAGCGCCTTTTGCTTATCTATGGCAAACATATTATCCCGGGTAATGACCCGGACGGCAGTAATGTTGGATTTTTCCACACTGCCGTCCTGCCCTGCCAGCAGCCTGTAGGCGCTCTCCACACCGAAATAGCCCATGCTGTAGGTGTTCTGCACGATCAGGGCGTCCACTGCGCCGCTTTGCAGCGCATCGATCGTCTGCACATTAGAGTCAAACGCCACCAGCCAGAGGTCATCGACCCGCCCCATTTCCTGCACAGCCTGCACGGCCCCCACGGCGGTGGCCTCGTTGAAGGCCACCAGTACATTGATCTCGGGGTGCTGCTGCAGCATCCGCAGGGCATCGCTGTGCGCACTGGCTGCATTCGGATGGGTCTGCATCGAGGTAACGACCTCGGCGCGGCCGCTGTCCGCAAAGGTGTCGCGGGCGCCCTGCTCCCGGTCGCGGCCGTTGGCACCGTTGACCTCATAGTTGATCAGCCCCACACAGAGCTTTCCCTCCGTGCCTTCCAGTGCGCTGCGGGCCGCCAGCCGCCCGGCGCCGTAGTTGTCGGATCCGATGTAGGCCGCTACCTGATCGGAATGTACGGCCGAGTCGATCCCTACGATCGTCACGCCCGCTGCGGCGGCCGCATCAATGGCCTCGGCGTTGGCCTCGTAGTCGATGGCAGAAAACACGATGGCCTGCGCCCCGTCCTCGACTGCCTTTTCGATCAGCTGATTCTGGGCATCATAATTTTCCTCATTGTCGGGGGCAAGGACGGTGAGCTGCATGTTGTACTCGGTCGCGGCGGCCTCAGCCCCGGACAGCACCGCCTTCCAGAATTCCGACTCGCGGGATTTGGCAACGACCGTCACCCTGTACCGCGCGGTGGTGGCCGCCGCAGGCTGCACCGCGCAGCCTGCCAGCAGCAGCACCGCCAGAACGGCGGGCAGCAGCATTTTAATGCGTTTTATCATACTCGCCCTCCCTGTCCTCCGGCACGCGCGGGGTGCGGATGGTAACGGTCGTGCCCGCATAGGGGGCGCTTTCGATGGACAGCCCGTAGCCGGGGCCGAAGTAGATGCGCAGCCGGTCATTGACATTCTTGATGCCGATGCCGGTGCGGTCGCTCGGCTCATTCTGCAAAAGCGCCGCGACCTGCTCCGGCTCCATGCCGATGCCGTCATCGCTGACGATCAGCAGAATATCGTCCCCGTCCGGCCTGACCGTGATCTCGATATGGCCATCGTCCACCATCAGATCCAGCCCATGGACGATGGCGTTTTCAATGATGGGCTGCAGGGTGATCTTGTTGCACAGGCAGTGTACGCAGTCCTCATCCACCGTAAAATGATAGGTAAACTGGTTTTTGTAGCGGTATTTCTGGATCTGCAGGTAGGCCTCGGCGTGCTGCAGCTCCTTCTCGATCGGGATCAGCTCATGGCCGCGGCTGATGCTGATGCGGAAAAGCCTTGCCAGCGCATGGACCATCTGCACAGCGTCTGCATTTTTGCCGCGCTCGCACATCCATGCGATGGAATCCAGCGTATTGTAGAGGAAATGCGGGTTGATCTGTGCCTGCAGCGCCTTCAGCTCGGTCTTGCGCAGGACGATCTCTTCCTCGCGCACGGTGTTCATCAGCCGCTGGATACGCCCGACCATGTGGCCGAAGGAATCCGAAAGGTTCTGCACCTCCCGCGTGCCGCGCACCGCGCGAAAGACAAAGTGGTCGGCATCCTGCTCAAATGCCTCCATTGCGTTCTCCAGCTGCTGGAGCGGGCGGGACAGCAGGCGGGACAGCACCCAGCCCACCGCCAGCGCCGCCGCAAAGATCAGCGCTGCCGTTGCCACGGCGATGCGCACCATCTGCCAGAAGCTTTCGTTGACGGTCTCATCAATGTAGCTGACGCCGACAACGCGCCAAGGGCTGTTCGGCACGCGCTGGACACTGTAGATGACGGTATCCTCCACATAGGTGCCGTCACCAAGGCAGGCCAGACGGCCGGCCTCCTCCTTTTTCAAGCCCGCATAGAGAAGCTGCTGCTGCGGGTGGTAGACCATATTGCCGCGCTCATCCATCAGGTAGCAGTAGCCGTGCTGGCCGATGCCGACATTGCTGATGGTGGCGGCCAGCTCGGTAAAGCTCAGGTCCAGCGACAGCCAGCGCTTTTCGGCGGTACCGGGCACTGTGCGGACAATGGAAACGACCCATGGATAATACCCCGCAAAGATCGACTCAACATGGGGCGTGCTGATATAGCCCTGACTCAGACGGCGGGCGGTCGTCAGATCAAACGAAAGATTGCGCAGGATTTCCTCCTTCGGGGTGCGGCCGTCCTGCGCCCAGCAGTTCAGCAGCGCGCCGTCCGCATCGTAGGCGGTGATGGCGGCCACCTCGGGCCGGGCCGTCAGGAACGCGCCCAGAAACGCATCCCGGGGCTCCTCTGCATCGTCCAGATGCCCCATAACGATGGTGACTGCGCTCTCCATCGTGTTTACATAATTGCCGACGGCCCCCACGACCTGACTGACGGCCTGAGCGCTGTTGGTGCGGGCAGCCTCGACAATCGCATTGCGGTAGCTGCGCAGAAAAAGCGTTGTGCAGAGCGTCAGCACCATGACAGCCACGGCGGAGATCAGCGCTGCCGCCAGATGGGCGGTGCGCGGCGGGCGCATCATGTGCGGGACTCCCCTGCAGCGCGGGCGCGGCGCAATGCCACCGGCGATGTACCGCTGTACTTTTTAAAGCAATAGCTGAAATAGTGCTGGTCGGTGTAGCCGCAGCAGCGGGCGATCTCCTGAATCTGCATGTCGGTGGTCAGCAGCAGTGCCTGCGCCTTCTCCATACGGCGGCGCACCAGAATGTTGATGAAGGTCTCCCCCTCCGACTTCTTGATGCAGGCGCTCAAATGGTTGGGGCTGACATCCAGCATGGCCGAGAGGGACGCCAGCGACAGATCCTCGTCCATGTAATGCTGCCCGATGATTTCCAGCGCACGCTCACACAGGCTGCCGGTCTTGCGGGCATCTGCCGTAAAGCTGACGCCGCCCTCCCCCTCGGCGGCGGTATGCAGCGCCTCCACAGCCTGACGGTAGGCATCGTTCAGCTCACTGAGGTGTGCAAACTCCCGGCTGACACCCACATTGGCCGTGCGGCCCAGCGCGCGGTCTGCCAGCTGGCAGATCTCATCCGCCAGAATGTGCAGATACTCCTCAAAGTCGGAGGGGTTGCCCAGCAGCACCGCCACCGCGTGGCCGCAGCAGTAAAAGACAAAATGGCGCAGGTACTTGTTTGCGCTCTGCTCCACCAGCTGGGTAAAGCCCGCCTCGTAGTCAGCCGCCCCCTCCAGCGAGGCCGCCAGCACCACCAGCGTGCTGCGGTCATCGGTGCCGCGCAGCAGGCCGCAGGCTGCGGCGGAGGTGCGCAGCCGTTCCTCCAGATCAGCAGGGGCATTGTCGTACTGTGCGAGCACCAGCGGGATGAGAAATGCCGCCCGGTCCGCGTGCGATGCATCGGCCCGGCGCAGCCCGGCATAGCGGGCATCGATCTTCTCATGGATGGACTTCAACTCGGCGGCCAGACCGTCCATCGTCAGCGGCTTGAGCATGTAGCTGATGATGTTGTACTGAATGGCCTGTTTGGCGTACTCAAAGTCATCATAGCCACTCAAAAAGGCAATGTGCATGGCAGGGCGTATCTCGCGCACCTGCCGGGCCAGCTCAATGCCCGAGATAAACGGCATACGGATATCGGTCAGCAGCAGGTCCGGTTCCAGCCGCTCGACGAGTTCCAGCGCGTCCAGGCCGTTGCTGGCGCTGCCAAACTGACTCAATGTACAGGTGGCGCAAGTGCCACCGGGTTCTCCATAGCCCTGTTTGCCATCCACCGAAGAACAAAGCGGCGGTACATCGTCATTGTACTCGTCACCCTCCGGCCAGTAGGCACAGCTTGCGTGGTTGTACAAGATCACGCCGGTGAGTGTGGGGCGGTAATCCGGGTGCTGCGGATCACCGTTGGGAATCTCGAACTGCAACACACCGCCGGCGGGAATCTTGATGCGGGGAAAGGACATGGTGAGCCCGTCCGTATCTTCAGCAAGTTCCTCGCTACTGAAATCGGCATCGCCCATTTCGGGCAGCACAAAGTCCAGCGGCTCGTTGGTGGTCATGGCGGTAGTGGCTGCGGCGTTAGCGTTCATCATAGACATAAAAATCCTCCTGTGTGTAAGGGCAGTGTTAAGCGGCTGCCCGGTTGATTCTCGACCACTGCCGGGGCGGCATGGTCAAAATACTGTAACCGATACTTTCCAGTTCACTGGCGCGGTCATAGCTCTCCACATCCTGGCTGTGGCGAGTCACGGCGTTGGATAACCCGTACAGCGTCAGATCGTTGGATTCGATCAGCCGCTGCAATACGCCGGTGCTTTCGCTGTCGGTAATGTGGAACTCCTTGCTGGCAAGTTTGACGATGGCCGGAACATCATGGGTGTCCATCTGCGCGGCTTTTGCCTCCTGCATCTTGCCGACGACCTGCGCGAACCGCGCTTCTTCCACAGCGGCGCGCACGGTGTCCTGAATTTTCATAACAAAGGCTTTGTCCTCCGCGTCCAAGGTTGCTTGGGAGTAGACGCTGAAGTTCTCTTCGCTGTCGGTAACGCGCCCCACATGGTTGCGGCGGGCGGCTGCCTCA
>OIWU01002497.1_pt1 | contig 15548 bp, 10 predicted proteins | sample 1587711 | NCBI WGS metagenome assembly OIWU01 (sample SAMEA3888909, study PRJEB22519) | human gut metagenome | biome: human gut; feature: human-associated habitat; material: faeces | place: Denmark | collected 2010 | reverse complement strand
CTCTGCGACAGGAGCGCATCGTACTAAAGTACGAGCGTGCCGCGTTTCTTATACCCTGCCAAGGGCTACGGGATTATTTCACTAACTCTCAATTTACAAAACATTTAAAAACAGTATTGACTTTTTCCAGGCATATGGTAATATAAACATATGAACAGTGGTTCATATGAATGAATATTAAAACTAAATGCAAATCATTAGCAACTAAACAAAAAATGCGAATGGAGAAAGAGGAGGATATTACCATGAAGAAAACTTACAAGATCGAAGTAGACTGTGCAGCTTGTGCTCTGAAGATGGAGGATGCAGCGAAGAAGGTAGAGGGTGTTACCGATGCAACCGTCAGCTTCATGACCCAGAAGATGAAGGTGGAATTTGCCGATGGCAGCGATGAGAAGGCCGTTATGGAGAACGTGGTAAAAGCCTGCAAGAGAGTAGAGGACGATTGCGAGATTTATTTATAGGTTGACTTCTGAAAGGAGAGCAGATTCTCTTTTTACCGGGAGACTTGATAGTTTCGTAGGAAAGTAAGGAGGATTCCTATGACGAAGAAACAGAAAAAAGTGTTGATCCGCATTATTGTAGCGGCAATCTTATTAGTTATTTTGCATTTTGTACCTCTGGAAGGAATCTGGCTGGGACTGCTGTACCTGATTCCCTATGCGGTGATCGGCTATGATATTCTCAGAAAAGCCGTTCTGGGCATTATGCACGGTGAAGTGTTTGATGAGAATTTCCTGATGGCGGTAGCTACCGTAGGTGCCATGGGACTGGGAGAGTATTCCGAAGGCGTGGCCGTTATGCTGTTCTACCAGATCGGTGAACTGTTCCAGGCGGTAGCTGTGGGCAAGAGCCGTCAGAACATCAGCGCCCTGATGGATATCCGCCCGGATTATGCCAACATTGAGGCAGAGGACGGCAGCTTAGAGCAGGTAGATCCCGATGATGTAGAGATCGGAACCGTGATTGTGGTACGTCCCGGTGAAAAGGTTCCTATCGATGGTGTGGTAGTGGAAGGTACATCCACACTGAATACCAGTGCCCTGACCGGTGAAAGCGTCCCCAGAGAGATCACAGTGGATCAGGATGTGATCAGCGGCTGTGTGAACCTGACCGGATTACTTAAGATCCGTACCACCAAGGAATTTGGAGAATCCACCGTATCCAAGATTCTGGATCTGGTAGAGAATTCCAGTATGAAGAAGTCCAAGTCTGAGAACTTTATTACGAAGTTCGCAAGATATTATACCCCGGCAGTCTGCTACAGTGCTCTGGCACTGGCCATCCTGCCTCCTGTGATCAACCTGATCATGGGCAATCCGGCAGCCTGGAGCACATGGATCATTCGTGCCCTGACTTTCCTGGTAATCAGCTGCCCTTGTGCACTGGTCATTTCCATTCCCCTTTCTTTCTTCGGAGGAATCGGAGCAGCAAGTGCCTGTGGTATTCTGGTGAAGGGGTCCAATTATCTGGAAGCGCTGTCTGAGACCAAATATGTGGTATTTGACAAGACCGGTACCCTGACCAAGGGTGTATTCGATGTGACGGGTATTTACCCCGGCAGGGATTTCACAGAGGATGAACTGCTTGAGTATGCTGCATATGCGGAGAGCTATTCCAGCCATCCCATCAGCAAGAGCCTGAAGATTTCTTACGGCAAGGAGCTGGAGGCGTCCAACGTCAGTGATGTGGAAGAAATCAGCGGACACGGCGTTACTGCCAAAGTAAATGGCAAGCAGGTAGCGGCCGGTAATGCGAAACTGATGAAGAGCCTGAATCTGTCCTATACGGAAAATACCGGTGTCGGTACAGTGGTACATGTAGCGGTAGACGGAAAATATGCCGGATACATCCTGATCTCTGATGTGATCAAGGATGGTGCGAAGGAAGCCATTGCATCTCTGAAGAATTCCGGTGTGAAGAAATGCGTTATGCTGACCGGTGACAGCAAAACAGTTGCAGAACATGTGGCCGGTGAGTTAAAATTGGATGAGGTACACAGTGAACTGCTTCCCGCAGACAAGGTAAGCTGCGTGGAGAAGCTGTTGCAGGACAAGAGCGAGAAGGAAAAACTGGCATTCGTGGGTGACGGTATCAACGATGCACCGGTACTTTCCCGTGCGGATATCGGTATCGCCATGGGAGCCCTTGGCTCAGATGCGGCCATTGAGGCAGCGGATGTGGTTCTGATGGATGACAATCCTGCCAAGATCGCTCTGGCTATGCGGATTTCCCGGAAATGTCTGCGCATCGTTTACGAGAACATCGTATTTGCGCTGGCAGTTAAGGCCATCTGCCTGATCCTGGGTGCGCTGGGTATCGCCAACATGTGGGTTGCTATCTTCGCAGACGTAGGAGTTATGGTACTGGCTGTGCTCAATGCCATCAGATGCCTGCGCATTAAAAACAATTAACCGGATGCAGGCAAAATATGCCTGCGTCATGAGATCACCGGTATTCCGGGAGAACAGGTGGACATGCAGACTTTTTTTTCAGAAATTACAGCACTGTGCAGGGATGAACAATTCCTGCACAGTGTTATGAAAAAATATCATTATGATCCGGAAGAATATCCCAATCTGAAACGGATGGCAGGTGAGATGATCCCCTGCCTGGAGACAGAAGCGGGATGGCAGGACAGAGAAATCCAAGAGACTTTTCCCGGGAGGGATCAGTCTTTTTTGGCTGTAGGTATTACTCTGGGAAAAGGGATCGATGAACTGCAGGAAAAGTATTTGCAGAACGGATTTCTGACAGAGAGTTATATGATCGAAGTACTGTCCAGTGAATTATTATTAGAAAGCTACCGGGCTTATACAGAGTGGGTGGTTGTGCATCGGAATCTGCATGTTGCCAGACTGCATTTTTTAGGTGGGGAGATTTCTGAGACTTCAGAACAAAAAATAAGCAGTCTGCTGCGGCTGGCGAACCTTCCCATGCTTCTGCAGGAGCTTGCATTGCCGGTTACCTGTAATGCAGCGTATTGTATGATCCCGAAAAAAAGTGTGGTATTTTATGCGGAACTGACAAAGGATCCTTTTACCAAATGTGCCGGAATCTGTCTGGGGTGCGGCAGGAGAGACTGCCCGAACCGCATGGAGGAAAAGGAGAATTTCCCTCTGCGGTTTGCGGACATGACGGACCGTCCGCTGTCCTATGGGTATGCCAGAATTTTTTCCAAAGCGGATGTAAAATAGGCTTATAGCGTACAAATCGGCAGAAAGTATTGTCCGAAATATTAAAATTCTGATAAGATTTATCAGACGACTTGTAAGTATAGAAAGAATATGGTATGATGCAATCACTTTCAAAGAGGAAAGATATCGTGTGTACGGTGTCTTTCCTCTTTTTATGTATACAATGAGTCAAACAGGGATTTGTGCCTGCACAGGAGGCTGTATTTGACGAAGATACATCATCAAGCGTTTTTTATTCGGTGATCAAGTAAAAGATTTGAGAAGAGAGGTGGCTTATGGAGGTATTTTTAGAGGTAACGGTACAGCATAAAAAATATCATGCGGGATTTATGGAAAGAATGCGACAGCAACCGGAAGTCACATCCTGCTATCAGGTAGAGGGGGAATATGATTTCCTCGTAAAAGCGGATGTGACCTCGGAAAAGGAACTGGAAAAACTGGAGCGCGGCGTGCGTAAGATTAACGGTGTCTGCAGTGTGCAGCCGGTCTATGCCCTGCAGGAGATCATATAGTCATACCCGGAGCAGGGCATTGAAGGTCTCCTCTAAATTCAGCCTGCCGTAGCCCCATTCCCGGTTGGGGTAGTTCAGACCCTGTGTACGCACGGCACCGCGTATGAAATAACTGCGGATCTCCCGGCTTTCCGCCAGCCGGTTATTGCCTTCAATGACTGACCATTGGAAAAACTGAGCCACAGCTCCGGCAGTGATAGCGGCAGCCATGCTGCTTCCCGTACGGCATCCGTCAATGGTGGAGATATTGACTCCGGGAGCGGATAAGTCCGGACGGATCTGACCGGTGCGTCCGAAGCCTCTGCCGGATTCTGCGTAAAAACTGTTATTTTCCGCATTGTAAGTAGAAACGCTCAGAACCTCCGGCGCCATCGAGGGCTCCGTCAGAGTCATGTCGGGATCCGGATTGAGAAAATATACCGGAGTAGACAGAAATTCTGTGATAGGCAGCCACATGTGAAAATTACCGTTATATAAACTACCGGAAGCAGAGACATGAAAGGTCCAGATACCGGGGGTAGGATCCTGGATGCGTACAAGGATCAGTTCCTCGCCGGAATTTTCTTCCACAAGAGCAGAGTCGATAGTGACTCTGCTTTTTTCATAAATAAAGGAATAGGTTACACTTTGCTGCAATCCCAGGCGCAGTTCAGGAATATTTTCCCCGCCGGGAGTGCGGATGCTCAGATTAAAAGCATCCGGCAGAGCACCCCAAAGCTCCAGCCAGAATCCGATACAGCCTTCGCTGACCCGGATCTCCACATTCCGGGAATCCTCCCCAGGTGTCTGAGCGCTTAGTCTTCCATGGTAATGGTGTGAGGCGTTCCCTTCATTTCCCCCGCAGACGATGGCGGCACGGCTTCTGCGGACAGCAAGAGAAGAGAGATACCGTGACAGGGAGGAATTGCCCGCGTGATCTCCCTGGTTGGTTCCCAGACCCAGACAGATGACTACCGGACGTTCGAAGAGCCGCACGAAGGATTCCGCATATTTGATGCCTAGCATAATATCATTTTCCTGATAGGCGGGAACACCCTCGGGCACCAGATAAAAGCTGCGCAGATATTGCTTACATTCCTTGAGCTTCACCACGACGATGTCGGCACCCGGTGCAGCACCGATATAAGGATTGCCTTGTCTGACGACACTGCCGGCTGCGACTCCGGCGAGGATACTGCCGTGTCCGTTTTCGTCCCTGGAGGGAACGATGGAATAAGGATCCTCGGAACGCAACGCCAGGTTAATATCCTCTCTGCGGTATTCAGAACCATATTTTAACCCATCAGGGGGCGCTCCGGTCTGAACCGTCTGATCCCAGATCGCCAGGACACGGCTGTTGCCGTTCTCGTCCAGAAACACAGGATTTTGGTAATCAATCCCGGTATCGATAAAACACAGGATCACACCCTGCCCCGTGAGACTTAGGGGCGGACGCTGTACCTGGGTGATCCCACTGGCGATCAGGTCTGCCGGATCAAAGGGAGCGGCACCGGGTGGCGTCTCACCGGAGGGAGATAGCTGCATGAGCCCATAAAGCTTCGGCATATTGTGATAGGGGAAAAAATCAATTTTCGGATTGCGGATTCCCAGATTGCCCAGATACAAAATCAAAAAATCATCTCCGATGCGTTCATAACAATTATTGTCATCTCCCAGAAATTCCGATGCGGAAAAGTCTGTGATAATGTCATAAGTGTCCTCTGACAGGATCATTTCTTTGCAGTCCATGGGCGGTGCTCCATATCATACGAAGGAGTTAGATTAACCTATGCGGAAGGTTCGTTTTTGTTGCATATTGATTGATATAATGATAAAATAAATAGAATATTATAACGAAAGAGACAGGAACGTTACATATGGAATTTATTCATAAAATCAGAGCATTGCAGATAGGAAAAAGAAAGACTTTCCGAAGAGTTTTGCTGGCGGAAATCCTGCTGATATTATTGGGAATTGTCGGTCTGTTTGGCAGAAATGAGGTGTATGAATATCCGTCCGAAGGGGTAACGGTAAATACCGGAGTCTATCAGGACAATATGACTATAGAGCATATTTCATTAAAGCCGGGTCTCTACCGGATCCAGCTGCATTATGATACGGATACCAATATGAAGAATTTCTGTATTGTTGAGGATGATACTGTGGGATACCGGATGCTCCGCAACAGCGGAGAGCACCTCTATCAGGGACTGCATGAGACGGATTATCCGTTATGGCTGCTGCAGAAGTCGGATAATATACGTGTTACTGTTACCTACGGTGGAGAAGGAAACTATATGATCTCGGGGCTTACCATTCGGGAAACCAACGGTCTGGCAGTCATTTTCCTGTTTTTGGTTGTGGTGATCTCCATTCTGGTGAATCTGCTATATACTTATGTGCAGTATGACAGAGAGTATTCGTTATCTGTTTCGCAGAAGGGAATTCATTTCGGTCTGGCGCTCCTTTTGCTGTTCAGTTCCCTGCCTCTGCTGCAGGATACCATGCTGTCCAGCGGAGATCTGGGATACCATATGCTGCGTATGATGGGAATCAAGGATGGCATTCTGGCAGGGCAGTTTCCGGTACGGATTGCACCGAAATGGCAGCAGGGCTACGGATATGCGTCTTCGATCTTTTATGGGGAGACACTTTTGTATGTGGGTGCATTGTTCCGGCTGATCGGCTTTTCCTTTATTACCAGTTATCGACTGTTTCTTTTGTTTATCAATGCACTTACCATACTGGTGGCATATTACAGCTTTCGAAAAATTTTTGAAGACCGTAACATTGGCCTTTTATGTACAGTACTTTATACTTTGTCGGTATATCGTCTCTCCAAGACATATATCTGCGGATCGCTGGGTGAGACTTTCGGAATATTATTTCTGCCACTGATCGCCTGCGGATTTTATCTTGTATTTGCACAGGATGTTACGAAGAAACAATATCATTATTCCTGGATTCCGTTGACGATAGGATTTACTGGGCTAGTGCAGTCACACCTGCTGACGGGAGAACAGGCAGGCGCTTTCACTATTCTGTTGTGTCTGATCTTGATCAAAAAGGTATTCCGCAAGGAGACGTTCTGTTCTCTGGCAAAAACAGTGATCTACAGTGTATTGCTGAGTGCCTGGTTCCTAGTGCCTTTTGCTGATTATATGCTGCGGGGCGATTTTGTGATTCAGCATGTCTCTGGCAGAGTGATCCAGTATAGGGGACTGTATCTGACCAACCTATTATTTACTTTTTTCCGGAACGGCTACAATGTGTTCTATTCCGACAACGGAATGGCAGATAGTCAGCCCATGGGAATGGGAATCGCACTGACTGTGGCACTGTTACTTTGGGCGGGAATGCTCTTTTTCCGCAAAACCACGCACCTGCGCAGGGAAGAAAAGACGTTGGGCAAGATTGCCGGAGGTTTTGCCGTTCTGGCTATGTGGATGTGTCTGTCAATCTTTCCATGGGATAAGATTCATAGCCTGAACGATATTACCGCAACGCTGGTGTCAAGTATTCAATTTCCCAACCGTTTTCTGACCATTGCAACACTGTGTGCAGTACTGGTGGCAGGTGTTGTGGCCAAAGAGATCAAGGGACAGTATGAGACGCACGGATTGCAGTTCTATTTTGCCGGAATGATGGTACTGACTCTGTGCAGCAGTATTTACCTGATGGATGATATGCTTCAGACGGCTGACGATTACCGGATCTACGGAGAGGAAGGAATGGGAAGCGGCTATATTGCCGGAGCGGAATACCTGCCCTACGGAGCGGATGCCTCCCTGTTCTGGCCCCATGATCCTTATGCCGCAGAAACAGTGAATATTACGGACTATCATAAGGATGGAATAAAGATAGACATGCATTGTGAGAACCGGGGTGATAAGACGGAAACGGTGGAATTACCGCTTCTGTATTATTATGGCTACCGGGCATACGACAAGACTACCGGCCAGGAACTGACGATCACCACCAGTGATAATTATGCGGTGTGTGTGGAAGTTCCGGCAGGCTATGACGGAACGGTTCAGGTGACATTCAGAAGCCCCTGGTACTGGAGAGTGGCAGAGGCTGTGAGCTGGCTCAGCCTGCTGGGGCTGATCGCAGGGGTGACACTGGAGAAGAGACGGGAGAGGAAAGCTTCATGAAAATAACAGAAAAATTAAAATTCAAGGGAAATGGTATTTTCTGGTGCCTGGCCGGTATTTTTCTGACAGGAGCACTCCCGCTGCTTACAAATTATTGTCTGAATTCCTCGGAGGTTCCTTACCAGCTGGTTCGTATTGAAAATATGAAAGACTATTTGTCAGCGGGAATTTTTCAGATGGCAATGCCGGTAAACTGGCAGTATGAGCATGGTACGGCAGGTTTGGACGGAAATCTGTTCTGGCTGCTGCCGGTGCTTCTGCGAATGACAGGAGCTGCACTGGAAAGTGTTTACCGGATGTTTCTGATATGTATTTATGCCGTGACAGTGTGCTTTTCCTACAAGACACTGGAAGAAGGATTTCAAAATAAAAAAACAGCGGTGATCGGTACGGCACTGTATTGCTGGGCACCGTGGTATCTGGATGCCTTGTATGGAAGAGCCGCCATTGGGGAAGCGTTAGGCTACGCTTTCCTGCCGGTGTTATTACTGTTTCTGGTGAGGGCAGTCGGGCGGAAAAAAGGAAAACTGCCGCAATGGCTTCTTCTGGCCATAGCGATTTCCTTGCTGTTACAGTCTTCTTTTGCGGTTCTGGAAGTGGGAATGCTTCTGTTAGTGTTCTGCTGCGTATATTATCGCAGACAATTGCTGGAAAAAGACGGCTGGCTGACATTGGGAAAGGCAGTAGCGGCAACACTGTTGTGCAATTTGTGGTATCTGCTGCCGATGCTAAGATATCTTGTGGCATATCGTGATGTGGCAAGATATGTGGGAAGCCGTCCATTTCAGGAAAAGGGAGCTTTTCTTCTGCATTATCTGACCTTCTTTTTCCAGGGAGGTGCCACCTATGATTATAAGAGCAATGGGTTTCAGGGAACGGCTGCCATTGGTGTCGGTCCGGCACTTACGGGACTCTTCTTTTTCCTGCTGTGGCTGAAATTCAGTGGGGCGCTGCAGAAGAAAAACAGTAAAGAAGACAGCACTGCGGGATTGTTCTGGTGCGGAATGCTGGGAATACTTCTCAGTCTTGGCAGCTTTCCCTGGGATCTGCTCCGGCAGAATGCCGTGTTCCAGGTGCTGACCTTCAGTATGCAGTCTCCTGCGATCTTTATGATCCCGGCAATCTGCGGACTGACATTTATAGGATGCGGTCTCCTGAACGCTTACCGGGAGGGAAAATCCGCAACAGAAGCCACCATCCTGGAGACAGCGGTACTTGCGGCAGCTTTTGTGTCGACACAATTTCTGACCAATAAATTGCTGTTAGGCAGAGCACCTTTGTGGATCCGCCAGAAGGAAGATCTGCCGGATGTGGTTCTGATCGAAGCACCGCAGTTTCAGATGAGTGCCGCAGCCGGTGCAGCACAACTGGTAGCAGTGGCGCTCAGCGCTCTTGGCATAGTTGGGATCGTTATATACTGTATACTCACACAGAAGAAAAATCCGGACCGGAAAGTACAAAAGGAGGCAGCGTAGGAAATGGATATGTGGAAGAAATCTGAAATCCTGAAAAACAAAAAATTCCGTATTCTGTTGCTTCTGGAAGTTCTGTTACTGCTGGTGCCTGTGATCGGAATTTTGTGCGGCAATAAAACAATCAGCACTCTGGCAGATGCACAGGTGACAACGGAAGAGGGTGTCATCCGGGAAGCAAAAGGTTATTCCGTGGACGGCAGCAGCAATATCAGCGGTCCCTGGCTGGAAATGAGCGGTTTTTCCATGGCACCCGGTACTTATTGCTATTATGTGACGTATGACACGGATGACAACGGCGTAAATAAGATTAACATTACAAGTGATGGAGAAATCTACAGAGAATTGCTGGAAAACGAGCTTTCCCTGTATTCCGGGAGAACAGAAAGCTCCTGTGAGATCTATGTGACAAGCCGTCTGAAAGCGGATGAAGTAAACATCCACGCAGACTACTACGGAACCGGAAAGCTTACTATTAAGGATATCCGGCTGGTGAAAACCACTGCGTCCTACAGAATGCTGCTTGTGATGTTCCTCCTGGGATTTTTGCTGCTGGATTCGCTGATCATGTTGTATGTGTATATGGGAAAATATCCTCTTGCGCTGGAGAAGAAACTGGTATACTTCGGAATTCCCGCATTGGCGGTCCTGGCTTCCCTACCGGTATTTGTGGATTATATTATGGTGGGAGCCGATTTGGGATTTCACCTGCTTCGTATTGAATTCCTGGCGCAGAGCCTGGCACAGGGAATCTTTCCTGCGAGAGTAGAGCCCATGTGGCTGTATGGGCATGGCTATGCCAACTCACTGTTTTACTGCGATACATTTCTGGTAATTCCGGCAATACTTCGGCTGATCGGTTTCCCCATGAGTGTTTCCTACGATGGATATATCTTTCTGGTCAATCTGGCTACGGCGGTCATAGCGTATATCTGCTTTTGCGGAATTTTCCGTAACCGTGTGACCGGAATGTTCGGAAGTATGTTGTATACGTTGGCACCGTATCGCGTATACAATATTTATAACCGGAGTGCGGTAGGTGAGTACACAGCAATGATCTTCCTGCCGTTGCTGTGCTATGGTTTTTATCGGATCTTCACGGAAGATATGGAGAAAAAGGAGTACCGCCATTCCTGGCTGCTGCCGGTATTGGGCTTTTCCGGTATTATCCAGAGCCATGTATTAAGCTGTGAGATTGCGGGTGTGTTTACCATCCTTTTGTGCTTATTATGTATCCGAAAAGTATTCCGCAAAAGAACTTTCCTGGAACTGGTAAAGGTGGTTGTGGGAACGGTGCTGGCAAATATCTGGTTCCTGCTTCCGATGTTAGATATGATGCTGGCGGATCAATACCGTTATTCCAATAACAGCGGCGTATACATTCAGGATCGGGGAATTTTGGGGGCACAGATATTTTTCACCATGCAGAATGCCGGAAGCAATTCCAGATTTCAGGAGCTGGGAATGGTGGACACAGAGCCTATTTATATAGGTGTTGCCGTATTACTGGGAGTGATTGTGTATTTTGCTATCCGTAACAGGGAAAAGGAACAGGATCCGGCACATGATAAGGCAGCCAAGGTTGCATTTATTCTGGGATGTGTGGCAATTGCGGTAAGTACTTACTATTTCCCCTGGAATGCGCTGAAGGAAGCCAATTCCTTGCTGGAGCTTCTGACTACGATGATCCAGTTTCCTACTAGATTGACGACCATCGCAGCAATTGCCATGACTCTGGTGGCCTGCACGGCGGGACACTGGATGCTCCGGTGGAAGGATAAGGTGGCAAAGACCATATTCCTGGTGGCAGTCTGCGGCGGCTGTATCTTTTTCTCCATGTATCAGACTAACGATCTGCTGCAGACGAAAGATCAGCCGTTGAGATTGAATTCTATGGCATCCATGGGACATTCCGGCATTCTGGGAGCGGAGTACCTGCCTTTGGATGTGGAGTGGAATTTTTATTACCATGATGCATGGCCGTCGGACGGAGTGACAGTGGAAGCTTTTGAGAAGGAAAATCTGAACACGCTGACTACGGTGACGACTGTTGCGGGTCCCGGAGAGTATTATATCGATCTGCCGATGCTTTTGTACAAAGGGTATCATGCCAAGGATATGACAACGGGGAAAAAATTCCCGGTGACTGTAGGTGAGAACGGTCATGTCCGGGCAATCCTGCCGGCGGGCTATCAGGGAACTGTCAAAGTGTGGTATTCCGGCATGTGGTATTGGTGTGTGGCGGAAGGAGTCAGTCTGCTGTTCTGGGTGGCTGTGACCGCCTATGAAATCATCTCGCATAAGAAACAGCGGGAAAGGGAATAGCTGCCAAACTGATTTTTTGTTGAAAACAGAAAATGGAATATAGAAAAAGAAGCAGAAAAAGAGGATGCGGGTATGCCCCGGAGAACGTTTGCATAAAGTAGTAGCGAATAGTTCTGAGAGGAGATACCACATGAAACGTTTTTTCACGGAACACGAAAAAACACTTTGGCTCCTGCTTCTTTTTGCATGTATGTTTTTTCTGGGAAGAGGGATTGGAGCCATTGTATACGGACTGCATATGCAACAGGAAATGAGCCCCCGGGAAACAGTGGGAAGTGCATTGGAGAATACGCAGGAGGTACTTTCAGCAGAGAACTGGGGACTGGGATTCGGAACGGAAGGAACGCAGCCCACCGGCACGGCGTCTGCGGAAGAACTAAAAGAGTACAATGCTTATTATGTGGGAGATGCGGAGGAGAAAAAGATCTATCTCACTTTTGACTGCGGCTATGAGAATGGTAATAGTTCCGCTATATTGGATGCATTGAAAAAGCATGATGCACCGGCGACTTTTTTTGTGGTAGGACATTTTCTGGAGTCGGCGCCGGAGATGGTGAAACGCATGGTGGAGGACGGACATACCGTGGGAAACCATACCTATCATCATTATGATATGTCGAAAATTTCTGATCCGGCGGTTTTCCGGAAGGAAATGGATGACGTGAGAACTCTTTTTCAGGAGACCACCGGCACGGAGATGGCGATGTACTACCGACCGCCCCAGGGAAAATACAGTGAGACGAATCTGCAGATGGCAAAGGATCTGGGGTATTCCACTTTTTTCTGGAGTCTGGCATATGTGGACTGGAACGTGGATGCCCAGCCCAGCCACGAGGAAGCTTTTTCCAAACTGACAGGCAGGATCCACCCAGGAGCAGTGGTGCTGTTACATAATACCTCGAAGACTAATGGGGAGATTCTGGATGAACTGCTGACCAAATGGGAGGAAATGGGATACACGTTTCATCCCCTGTCGGAGCTCTGCGAAAAATAAAAGCGAAAAGAATTGTTTTGTTGGAAAAACAACAGAAAAATCTCCGGAGATTTCATACAATGCGTAGGTAATCAATCAGGAAATCAAAGGAGAGATCAATATGGAACATAAAATGTTTTGTTTTCAGTGTGAGCAGACAGCGGGATGCAGCGGCTGCACCGGGAATGCAGGCGTCTGTGGAAAAAGCAGTGCGACGGCAGCGCTGCAGGATGAACTGACCGGCGCGTTGATCGGGCTTGCAAAGGCGTGCGGCAACAATCCGCGCACCGAGGACACCACACATATTTTAATAGAAGGATTATTCACAACGATCACGAATGTCAACTTTAATGATGAGACACTGCGTGAGATGATCGCAAAGGTTCATGCGGAGAAGGAACGCGTGGTTCCGAACTGTGCCACCTGCGCATCGCCGTGCGGCAATACCTCGGATTACGACATGAAGGAGATCTGGGAGGCGGATGAGGATATCCGTTCCCTGAAGTCTTTGATTTTATTTGGCATCCGGGGCATGGCTGCCTACGCTTATCATGCGGCGGTGCTCGGCTATGAGGATGAGACGGTCAATGCATTTTTCTATAAGGCGCTTTCGTTCCTGGGCTTTGATCTGGAGATGGGAGACCTGCTTCCGGTGGTTCTGGAAGTCGGCGAGGTGAATTTAAAGTGTATGGAGCTTTTAGACCGCGCCAACACAGAGACGTTTGGCAATCCGGAGCCGACAAAGGTGCCGCTTACCGTGGAGAAAGGACCATTTATCATCATTACCGGTCACGATCTCTACGATTTAAAACTGCTTTTGGAGCAGACGAAGGATAAGGGAATCAATGTCTATACGCACGGTGAGATGCTTCCGGCACATGCGTATCCGCTGTTAAAGCAGTATCCGCATTTAAAGGGAAACTTTGGAACGGCATGGCAGAATCAGCAGAAGGAGTTCGACGGGGTTCCGGCGCCGATTCTGTATACAACGAACTGCCTGATGCCGGTGAAGGAGAGCTACCGTGACCGTGTATTCACAACAGAGGTGGTTTCTTATCCGCAGATGGTGCATATCGGTGCGGACAAGGACTTTACGCCGGTGATCGAGAAAGCGTTAGAGCTCGGCGGTTACAAGGAAGATACGGAGTTCACCGGCATCAACGGCGGCAAAGAGGTGATGACCGGATTTGCACACGGCACGGTGCTCTCCGTTGTGGATCAGGTGGTGGATGCGGTAAAGAGCGGCGCAATCCGTCACTTCTTCCTGGTGGGCGGCTGTGACGGTGCCAGACCGGGACGCAATTACTATACGGAATTTGTAAAGCAGACCCCGAAGGACAGCGTGATCTTAACGCTTGCATGCGGAAAATACCGTTTTAACGATCTGGATCTCGGGGAGATCGGCGGTCTGCCGCGCCTGATGGATATGGGACAGTGCAACGATGCGTACAGCGCGATCAAGGTTGCGGTGGCGCTTGCCGAGGCATTCGGCTGCTCGGTCAATGAACTGCCGTTATCCATGGTATTGTCCTGGTATGAGCAGAAGGCGGTCTGTATCCTTTTGACGCTGCTGCATCTGGGCATCCAGAACATCAAGCTGGGACCGACACTTCCGGCGTTTATCTCCCCGAATGTGCTGGCATATCTCGTGGAACATTATCACATTGCACCGATCACGACACCAGAGGCAGACTTAAAGGAGATTCTCGGAGCGTAAGGGAACGGGAAAATTTCATTCTAATCGAAGAAGGCAGGTACAAAAAAGCAGTTTGTACTTGTCTTTTTTGTTACGGTATCTAAAAAACACGGCCGGGCGCTAGACGCCTAGCACCCGCATGGTATTTTCCTTGATCTTTTCCGTCACTTTCGCATAGCAGATGAGCTCTTCCTCGCTCAATCCGGCAAAGCGCGCCACATCAAAATCGTTTTGTGCGGTGGCGAGCTCCGGGAGGAGCGCGGTCGCTGCCGGAAGCAGATCCACGTGCAGGTATTTTCTGGTACTGCTGACGCGGATATAGTCTTTGGCGGAAAGCTTTTGCAAGGTGCGCGAGAGCGAGCTTTTGGATAATTCGGCAAAATCGGCAAGTTCCGTGCGGCTGCAAAATGTATGCATCTGGCTTAAGACCAGCAGGAGGGACAGCTCGCCAAGCGTCAGATCATTGCGCAGGGCGATCGCCTCCAGACAGCGGTCCAAAAGCTTGCGGCTCCGGTAGAACTCCGATAGGATACCCTCTCCGGAGATCGCGGAAGGACAGACCGGGATGCGCTCTGTGCCGAGCTTTTTTGCACCCGGCAGAAGCGTCGGCGGCACAGTGCCGTCACTGGCGGCATCCAGGAAAAAGCGGTAGACGGACAGCCGCTTTTTTTCGTATGCTTTTTCGTCGTAGACATTCTTATAAAATTCATTGTAATATTCAAAGACCATGAATTTCATCTTGACGGTCTTTGTGATGCTTAATCCCTGACTTGCAAGGGAACCTTTTGTCTTGACATAATAGTAGACCGGCGCCTGCAGGGCGTAGAAGACGTTGGCATGTAAAATATATTCCAGATTAAACAAAAAGTCCTCACACCAGTTCACCGAGACATCCATGCGCAGATGATATTTTTCCACAAGATCACGCCGGTACAGCTTGTTCCAGAGAACGCCATAATAAAAATCAGCGGGATTCTCCATCATATGCGCAGCAAACTCTTCGCGTGTGAGGACACCGTCATCCTCAATATCGCCCTTGTGCGAGACGCGCTCTCCGACGACGCGGTAGAAATCGGCGATCACCAGATCGCAGTCATGCTCTGTGGCGGCGCGCACGAACAGCTTTGTCGCATCCGGTGTGATCCAGTCATCGCTGTCGAGAAACTGCAGGTAAGTGCCGCAAGCCTGGCTGATGGCGAGATTACGGCTGTCCGATACGCCGGTATTTTCTTTGTGGATG
>OIWU01002496.1_pt1 | contig 15549 bp, 9 predicted proteins | sample 1587711 | NCBI WGS metagenome assembly OIWU01 (sample SAMEA3888909, study PRJEB22519) | human gut metagenome | biome: human gut; feature: human-associated habitat; material: faeces | place: Denmark | collected 2010 | reverse complement strand
ATCTCCGCTTCAATGGTTTTGGTGTGTTCAATTTTTCGTCAATATACTACGCATGATGTAAAAAATCAAATATTTTTTGAGGAAAAATTAAATTTTTTTAAAATTATGCGATTCTTTGGAAGTATGTTCCAGCCTTGCCAGCAGCAAAATAGCGAAGAAAGTGATCATTTCCGATGCCAGGAAAGACAGCCAGACACCGTTCAGCCCAAACAGGCGCGCCAGTGTGACAGCGCAGGGGATGATAGCGACGGCCCCGCGCAGCAGAGAACCGGCGATGGCTGGTTTTGGCTGCGCGACGGCGGAAAAATAGGCAACCAGCAGGATGTTGATGCCAGCAAAGAGAAAGCCCAGGAAATAAAGCCGGAGCCCGCTGTGGGCGTAATGCAGAAGTTCGGCGTTCTGCTCCTGGTTGAAGATCTGGATCAGTGGATCGGTCATGCTCCAGGTCAGCACCAGAATGAGCGCTTCCACGATCAGGCAGGCGATGACGCCCCAGGTCAGGAACTGGCGGCTCTGCGTGTGATCGCCTTTTCCGTAGCTTTCGCTGATGAGCGGCTGCGTGCCCTGCGCGAGTCCGTTGAACAGGCACATGGCAACGACGGAGAGATTGGCAGTGACGCCGTAAGCGGCGACACCGACATTTCCGGCGAGCCCCAGAAGCAGGAAATTAAAGACGATCGCGATCACGGCGGAGGATATTTCGCCGACAAAGGCGGATACGCCGAGCTGGCAGCAGGCGATCAGGTGGAGCAGGGATGGAGCGCGGAAATGGAATCCGACCTGATTGTGTTTTCCCAGGTAGTGCGTGCTGCAGATGATCATCGTCACTAGCGGGCAGAATGCTGTCGCCAGCGCCGCGCCGGTCAGTCCCAGACCTGCCGGAAACATGAAGATGTAGTCAAACACGATGTTGAACATACTTCCGGCGATGGAGCCGAGCATCGCGATCGCCGGAGCGCTGTCATTGCGCGCAAACGCCGTGAATGCGTAGTTGGACATAAAAAAAGGCGAGGCAGCCAGAATAATGCGGAGATACTGCTTTCCGAGCGCGGTCAGCCCCGCGTCTGCGCCGAGAAGCTGCAAGATTTTATCCGGGATGAAAATGCCTGCCAGCATCAGCGGAATGCTGATGAGAATATCCCAGGTTACGGCGGAGAGAAAATAGAAGCTGGCGTTTTTGCCCTGCGCACGGTCGATCGCATAACGGGTCGCCGATCCGATCCCGATCATTGCTCCAATCGCATAGATCAGTCCGTAAACCGGTAAAATCAGATTTAAGACCGCCAGACCATCTGCACCGGAGTAGACCGAGATAAAATAGGTGTCTGCGAGGATGTAGACGGAAATTCCCAGCATGCCCGCCATGCTTTGGAAAATGTATTTAAAAAATTTCTGTAACATAAAAAATCTCCCTTGTATGTATTCTCATAAACGGTAACGACCATTGTACCGAAGAATGAGAATAAATACAAGGGAGAATATGTTTTTTACAGCTTCTTGGCCCGCTCTTTAATATTCTGATGGAAGTTGATGATGTCATGCTCATACTCCTCATCCATCAGCGGCGAGGTAATCATAAAATCGGCAGTCGCTTTATTGTTGGCGATCGGGATATCGTAAACCTGGGCGATTCGAAGAAGCGCCTTGACATCCGGATCGTGCGGCTGGGCGGTCAGGGGATCGGAGAAGAAGATGATAAAATCAACCTGTCCCTCGACGACTTTTGCACCGATCTGCTGGTCGCCGCCCAGAGGACCGCTGTTATAGCCCTTGACCGGAAGCCCGGTATATTCCGTAATCATGCGGGCGGTTGTGCCGGTTCCGCATAAGAAATGTTTTTTGAGGATCTCTTTGTTCGCCTCACACCAGTCGATGAGTTCACGTTTTTTATTGTCGTGTGCGATGAGTGCAATGTTTTTTTGTTTTCGAATGGTCATTGTTAAAAAATCCATAAAATCATCCTCCTTTGCCATGATTTTTGCATAGCATCTGGATATTGTCAAGAAAATACAAAACATTTCACAAAAAAATACGAATGTTTTTCGTGAGTACATAGAAAGAGGTGTGTTTTTCTGCGTACAGGAATTGCAAGAAACATAGAAAACATGCTATACTACGAGAATAGTGGAACAGGAGGAACGAAAAAGATATATGTCTGCTGAAAATACAACAAACACAGGGGCACAAGAGGCGGAGAACGCAGAGAAGTACGCGGTCGAAGTGAAAAATGTGACCAAGATATACAGGCTGTATGATAAACCGATCGACCGGCTGAAAGAATCGCTGAGCGTCAGCCATAAAGAATACCACAAGGATTTCTACGCGTTGAGCGATCTTTCCTTTACGGTTGAAAAAGGTCAGACGGTCGGCATCATCGGTACGAATGGTTCGGGTAAATCGACGATCCTTAAGATCATTACCGGCGTTCTCACGCCGACGACCGGCGAGGTGACGGTGCGCGGCAAAATTTCGGCGCTGCTGGAGCTGGGAGCCGGATTTAACCAGGACTACACCGGTATCGAAAATATCTATATGAACGGTACTATGATGGGATATACCAAAAAAGAGATGGATGCAAAGCTGCCGGAGATTCTCGATTTTGCCGAGATTGGCGATTTCGTCTATCAGCCGGTCAAGACGTACTCGAGCGGTATGTTCGTGCGTCTGGCATTTGCGCTTGCGATCAACGTCGAGCCGGAGATCCTGATCGTTGATGAGGCGCTCTCAGTCGGGGATGTCTTTTTCCAGTCCAAGTGCTACCGCCGCATGGAGGAGATCCGCAAAAACGGCACGACGATCATCATGGTAACCCACGATATGGGAAGTATCATCAAATACTGCGATAAGGTAGTGCTGCTCAATAAGGGAGAATTTATCGCACAGGGTTCGGCGGGCAAGATGGTCGATCTCTACAAAAAGATTCTGGCAGGACAGATGGACGCGCTGCGCGCCGAGCTGGAAGTGATGAACGATTTTTCCGGGGACAAGGTAGTAAAAGCGGAGAAATCAGGAGCCGGAAGTGCGGAGAAGGGTGCATCTGGAAATGAGGCTGGAAATAACGATGCCGGAGATGTAAACGGCTCCGGGGCAGTGGATGGCACAGCAGAAAATGGAGTTGGTTCAGCATCGGACGGCACCGGAAATCCGGCTGGTTTGAACGGAGAAACGGCGAAAAAGCCGGGCTTGATGCGCGACAAACTGACGATCAACGCAAACCGCGAGGAGTACGGCGACGGCAGGGCGCAGATCTTCGATTTGGGACTGGTGGACGCGCGCGGCAATATTACTAACCTGCTCTTAAAAGGCGAAGAGTTTACCATCCGCGAGCGCATCCGTTTCAATGCACCGATTCAGGCACCGATCTTTACTTATACGATCAAGGATAAGAAGGGAACCGATCTGACCGGCACGAACACCCTGTTTGAGGGAACGGATGTCCATCCGGTCAAGGAGGGCGATATTTACGATGTCGCGTTTACGCAGAAGATGACCCTGCAGGGCGGCGAATACCTGCTGTCCATGAGCTGTACCGGATTTGAGGGCGGCGAGCACGTGGTGTACCACCGTCTCTACGATGTGGCCAATATTACCGTTATTTCCAATAAGAATACGGTCGGTGTCTACGACATGGAGCCGGATGTAGCAGTCAGGTTATCGCCAGCCGGGGAGGCGGCAAAGCAGGCGGAGTCGCTTAGTGCGGACGAGGTGGCACAGGAAGATCTGCAGGTATGATAAAAGGAGATTAAGATGAAAAAAATCAATCAGGAGCTGATCGCTCTGTTTGATAAATACGGCAGTGACCGGCGTCGGGCGCTGCGGGAAAATAAGAAGCTTTCCTATCTGTACGCACTGGCAGATCTGCGGGAAAACCTGTTGGACTGGTACCAATTTGACCCGGAACAGCAGGCGCTGCAGATCGGGGCGGACGCGGGCGCGCTGACAGGGCTGCTTGCCAGACGTCTATCATCGGTAACGGTGCTGGATGTTTCCGAAGAAAATCTGGAGGTAGTACGCCGTCGTTTCAAGACAGAGCCGGAGCTGGCGGCGAAGATCCGCTATGTCTGTGCGGATGTGGAGACGTATGCGAGGGAAGCGGAAAAGCGCGGCGGGACATATGGATATGTAGTGCTGATCGGGGATTTGACGGCGGCAGATAGGGCTGGACGCGCGGCGCAGATGACAGCCGCAAAACAGCTTCTTTCTGCTCATGGAACCTTGATTGCGGCGGCGTCCAACTGGTTTGGCGTGAAATACATGGCAGGCGCAGAGCGGGAGAAAGGTGCACTTTCCTGGAACGAAATGAAGCAGCTGCTTCCGGGCGGGGAATTTTACTATCCGATGCCGGATTACCGGACGGCGGGAGAGATTTTTTCAGATGCCTATCTGCCGAAAAAAGGCGATCTGACCGGTGTGTTACCGGTCTATGACTGTCCGCAGTATATGCTGATGGATATGGGGGCGGCGCTCGATGCAGCCTGCGAGGACGGACGGTTCCCGGAATTTGCGAATGCATTTCTAGTTTTTTGGCAGAGACAGGCTGCGCCGGAAGCTGAGAATGCTTCACAGGACGTTATCTATGTGAAATACAACCGCACCCGCGAAGACCGCTTCCAGATCCGGACAGAGATCCGTGAAAAGAATGGAACCCGCGAGGTCTGGAAGACGGCGCTCTATCCGGAGGGAAAGGCGCACATCCAGTCCTTCGAAGAAAAATATCAGGTGCTTGACCGTCAGAATCCGTCCCTGAAACTGGCAAAACCGGAGCTTCAGGACGAGGGGATGACAGCGGTCTTTCCGTATTTAGAGGGAAAAACGCGGGCGGAACTTCTGGGAGAAATTCTGACTGCCCAGGGCGCGGATGCGGAGGTTTCCGCGATCCGGGCTGCGATGGATGAGATCTACAGCATCCGCCCGGAGGAACGCAAACCATTTGCGGTGACACCGGAATTTATCAAGGTATTTAATGCGCTGGGCGAGCTGGATTCCTATCGGGATAAAGAGACAGAAAATGGCGGCGGATGGGCTTCTTTAGGGGCAGTTCTTGCGGACGAGAGCTACAGCGCCTCCAACATTGACGCCCTTTTTGAAAATATGCTGGTGACGGCGGACGGAACCTATGCGATCGACTATGAGTGGGTCTTCTTATTCCCGGTTCCGGCTGGTTTTGTGAAATACAGGACACTGGTTTATTTCTACCGCCGTTATAAGAGTCTGTTGGGCGGTCAGGCCGAGCGGGAATTTATCGGACAGTTCCCGGAGTATGTGAAAGCGGATGAGAAGCTGCTTTCGCTTTACGAGGCGATGGAACGCGGCTTCCAGGAGTACGTGCACGGGGAAAACCAGCGCACCTACCAGGAAGATTACATGGTAAAGACGAAGACATTAGCCGATCTTTCCCATGTGGACGGAGAACTTGCAAGGGCAAACGAACGTCTGGATGCGCTCCGGGCAGAAAATTCGGAAAAAGATACGGCACTCCGCAAAGTGCAGGAGGTACAGCGCCTGACGAATAACCACGTGGCGAATCTGGACGTTATCATTTCTGATCTGCGCCATGAAAATGCAGAGCTTGGCAAGACGCTGACCTACTTAAATGGTCATGAGGCGGTCATTTTCAAGGTGCGCCGCAAGCTCGGACAGGCATTTAACCGGTGCTATCCAAAGGGCACGCTACGCCGCAAGAAGCTCGGCTACTGGAAACGGACGATTCTCCATCCGGGTAAAATGATGAAGATGTACACCACCGAGGAAGGAAAGAACCTTATCAAAGGTGATTTTGAGATCGGTGAGGAGTATCTGACCTACGGAAAAATCCACCTTCCGAAGGAAGAAAATCCGACGGTTTCCATCGTAATTCCGGTATACAACCAGATTCACTATACCTATCTATGCCTGCAGTCGATTCTGGAGCATACGAAGGATGTGAGCTACGAGGTTATCATCGCAGATGACGTTTCAACCGATGCCACCGAGCATCTGGCGGAGTTTGCCGATAACCTGGTGATCTGTCGTAACCAGACGAACCAGGGTTTCTTGCGCAACTGCAACCAGGCGGCGAAGGCGGCGCGCGGCAAATACGTGATGTTTTTAAACAACGATACCCAGGTAACAGAAGGCTGGCTAAGCTCCCTGGTAAATCTCATTGAATCTGACTCCACCATCGGTATGGTAGGGTCTAAGCTGGTATATCCGGATGGACGTTTACAGGAGGCAGGCGGCATCATCTGGAGCGATGGTTCCGGCTGGAATTACGGCCGCCTCGACGATCCGGACAAGGCAGAATATAACTACGTCAAGGATGTAGACTATATTTCCGGCGCAGCGATCCTTTTATCCACCGCACTCTGGAAGCAGATCGGCGGTTTCGACGAGCGGTTTGCCCCGGCGTACTGCGAAGATTCGGATCTGGCATTTGAGGTGCGGAAAGCGGGCTACCGCGTCGTTTACCAGCCAAAATCCAAGGTCATCCATTTCGAAGGCATTTCCAACGGAACGGATGTCAACGGAACCGGTCTGAAACGGTATCAGGTGGAAAACAGCGAGAAGCTCAAAGAAAAATGGAAAGAAGAGTTTAAGAACCAGTGTGTCAACAACGGCAATCCGAATCCATTCCGCGCACGCGAGCGCAGCATGGGCAAAAAGATCATTGTCGTGATCGATCACTATGTGCCGACCTTTGACAAAGACGCTGGTTCCAAGACAACGTTCCAGTACCTGAAAATGTTCCTGAAAAAGGGATATGTTGTTAAATTTATCGGAGATAATTACCTCCATGAGGAACCGTATACGTCTACGCTGCAGCAGATGGGAATCGAGGTCCTCTACGGACAGGAATACCTGACCGGTATCTGGGACTGGCTGGTGAAAAATGGAAAAGATATCCACGTGGCATATCTGAACCGTCCGCATATCGCGACAAAATATGTGGATTTTATCAAAGAACACACGGATATCAAGATGATTTATTACGGTCACGACCTTCATTTTATGCGTGAGTTCCGCGAGTATGAGCTGACCGGCGATGTGAAGAAGCGTCAGGAATCCGAATATTGGAAATCGATCGAGTTTTCACTCTTCCACAAAGTGGCGGTGTCTTATTATCCGTCCTACGTCGAAGAAGAGGCGATCCACGCCGTTGATGAGACGATTCCGGTCAAGGCGATCACGGCATATGTCTATGAGGAGTTTTTACAGAATCTGAACAAAGACTTCGCCAAACGGGAAGGACTTCTGTTTGTCGGCGGCTTTGCGCATCCGCCGAACGCAGACGCGGTGCTCTGGTTCGCGAAAGATGTATTCCCGAAGATCCGGGAACAGATCAAGGTCAACTTCTACATTGTAGGTTCCAAAGTAACCGTCGAGATCAAAGCGCTGGAACAGCCTGGAAACGGCATCATCGTCAAAGGTTTTGTAAGTGAAGAAGAACTGGCAGACCTGTACCGGAACTGCCGGATTGTAGTGGTACCGCTCCGCTACGGCGCAGGTGTTAAGGGCAAGGTGGTAGAAGCCATCTATAACGGTGCCCCCATCGTCACCACCTCCGTCGGCAGCGAGGGAATCCCGGATGTAGAAAAAGTTCTCCTCGTCAAGGATCAGCCGGACGAATTTGCCGAGACAGTCGTAGAGCTCTACAAAGACGAAAAACGCCTGGAAGACCTGGCAGAGAAAACGCAGGTTTATATCCGCGAGCATTTCAGTATCGATGCGGCTTGGGATGTGATTAAGGAAGATTTTGAATAAAAAATAGTAAAAGATAGAAAATTATATATAATAAAGAAAACGATCAGGGGAATGTGCTTCTGATCGTTTTCTTGCGTAAGGATAATTTAAAGTTATCCAAGGAAGGAAAGAGCCAGCTACGCCGGCATGCTGCAGGCTCTTTCCTGGACTACCGGGTAGAGCATTCTATATTACCGATCGTTCTTCCGCAGCGCTTCCACACGTCCATACCTCCGATACATCAAAAGCTCAAATACCACCATACAAGCCCATCCAATCGTCGTACCAATCGCTACAGCCTGAATTCCCAGCCGTCCAAACAGCGCATAACTGATCACAACGCGGATCGGAATCTGCACCAGAGTCGCGAACAGGGTGATCATCAGGTGCCCGATTCCCCGGTAATATCCCTGAAAGGTATTGGTGATACCACTGATGAAGTAAAAACTAGCCATCGGCACCAGATAGGACATGCCTTGACGCAGCGCCTCCGTTTCATTCGGCTTCAAGAAAATGCCGAGCAGCGGGTGACGGCAGAACAGCACGACCACCGCTGTCAAAATAATATAAATTTCTGCAATCACCAGCATTTTCCGAAGCCCTTTCGGAATCCGGTCATACTCTTTCGCGCCGAGGTTCTGTGCGGAGAACGTCGTGATAGATGCCGCGAGGCTGTCGCCCGGGGCGAGCACGTAGCTGTCGATGATGGAGACGGCATTAAAAGCGGCAACAGCATCGACACCGAGCGCATTGACGCCGGACTGGACGAGCAGGCGGCCGACGTAGAGAATCGTCTGCTGGACGGCGGAAATGGAGCTGAAATCGATCGTTTTTTTGAGCATCGAGGTTTTCAGTTTCAGATCCCGGATGCCGAGGCGTAAGAGGGGCACTTTCGCCCAGATATAGACGAAGAGGGCGAGCGCAGAGACCGCTTGCGAGATGATCGTAGCGATTGCCGCACCGGAAACACCGAGGCGGCAGATGCCAACCAGGAATACATCCAGGAATACATTGACAACGGTCGTCAGGATCAGGACATAGAGCGGCGCTCTGGAATCTCCGATTGCGCGCAGGGCGGCGGAGAAAATATTGTAAAAAAAGGTAAAAATAAGACCCAGTGAGATAATCTGCAAATACAAGGACGCCGGTGCCGATATCTCTTCCGGTGTCTGGGTAAGGCGGATAAACAGGCGGCTTCCGGCCAGTGAGATTCCGGAGAGCACGATGGTCAAAAGCAGTCCGGAGAGTACAGAGGTCGCAAATTCATCTTTCAAATGCTGGTAATCTTTTGCTCCAAAGTAGCTTGCCATCAAAATCGATGCGCCGAGTGACAGTCCCACAATCAGAAAAGTCAGGATATTCATGATCGGACCTGCCGCGCCGACCGCCGCCAATGCTTCTTTTCCGTAAAATTGTCCGACAACCACCGAATCGACCGTATGGTAGAGCTGCTGAAATAAATTTCCAAAAACAAGCGGAACCGCGTAGGCAATCAGGTGTCCGGTTATATTTCCTTTTGTCATATCACGTGCCATATGCATTTCCTCCAAATCCCAATTTATAACTAAGATTGTAGCACGGAACAGAGTGTCTGCCAAATAAAAAAATCTGTCGCATTATGCCAAAAAATCAACAAATTGTTGCGATTTCCGCAAGGAAACGCTGCGGATCCGATGGGAAAGTGGTAACAGCATAAAACCGTCCTATTTAGTGGAAATCACTAGGGAAATGTGGTAAGATATATAAGTTAAACTGGACTTAATAGCATTTGACAGATTGACAAGAGTAAAAAATGGATCTTTCGTAACTGTGAAGGAACTGAACGGTTACAAAACAGTAAAAATTGAGTTGGAAACAACAGACAGAAAGGAAGTACAGTATGCAGGCAATCATTCTGGCTGGCGGACTGGGGACGCGGCTTCGCAGTGTGGTAAGCGATCGTCCGAAACCGATGGCGCTGGTTGAAGGTAAGCCGTTTCTGGAGTATGTGCTTCAGGGGCTGAAAAAAAGCGGAATTGATGATATTATTTTTGCCGTCGGTTATAAGGGCGGCATGGTGGAAGAATATTTTGGAGACGGATCGCGGTTTGGCATCCGGGCGCGGTATGCGTATGAGGAAGAGCTGCTCGGCACGGCGGGCGCGATCAAGAATGCCGGGAAATATGTGACGGACGAGCAGTTTTTTGTCCTGAATGGCGATACATTTTATCAGATGGATTTCGGCGATTTGAGCCGGATTCAGCAGGAAAAAAATCTGGAGATGGCGCTGGTTCTGCGCGGTGTGCCGGATATTTCCCGTTATGGGGCGGCGCGCCTGACCGACGGGCTGCTGACCGCTTTTAATGAGAAAAACGGCAATACTGGGGCGGGCACGATCAACGGCGGTGTGTACCTGATGAAGCGGGCGCTTCTGGATGAGATTCCGGAGGGAAAAGTTTCGCTGGAAAATGAGTGCATCCCCAGGTGGATGCAGGAGGGAAGACGTCTCGGCGGCATCGTAAATGATGGCTATTTTATTGATATCGGTGTGCCGGAGGATTATTTCCGGTTTCAGGAGGACGTAAGAAAAGGAGACATTACATGGTAATCAGAGGAAGAGCGCCGCTGCGCGTGAGCTTTGGCGGCGGCGGTACGGATGTAGAACCATTCTGTGTAGAACAGGGCGGTGCCATTATCGGAAGTACTATCAATAAATATGCATATTGTTCGATCATTCCGAGGGATGATGACCAGATCACGGTTCATTCCCTGGATTTTGATATGACAGTCAAGTACAATGCGAAGGAAAATTACGTCTGCGATGGACGGCTGGATCTTGTCACGGCAGCGCTGCGGGCGATGGATATCAAGCAGGGATGCGAGGTTTATTTACAGTGTGATGCTCCGGCTGGTTCGGGACTTGGAACCTCCTCGACCGTCATGGTAAGTCTTCTGACCGCTATGGCGCGCTGGAAAGGAATTACGCTGGATAATTATGCGATGGCGGATCTGGCTTACGGCGTGGAGCGGATCGATCTGGGGATTTCCGGCGGTTATCAGGATCAGTATGCGGCGACCTTCGGCGGCTTTAACTTTATCGAATTTCACGGACGCAACAACGTCGTGGTAAACCCGCTCCGCATCCGCCGCGATATTATCAATGAGCTGCAGTATAACCTGTTGTTATGCTACACGGGCAATATCCATGTATCCGCGAATATTATCAAGGATCAGGTAAGCAACTATAAGAAACCGGATGCATTTCAGGCGATGTGCGAGGTAAAGGCGCTTTCCTATGCGATGAAGGACGAGCTTTTAAAGGGAAATCTCCACAATTTTGGCCGCCTCCTGGATTACGGCTGGGAGAGCAAGAAGCGGATGAGCAGCAAGATCACAAATCCGCAGATTGATATGCTCTATGACGAGGCGAAAAAAGCGGGCGCCCTCGGCGGAAAGCTTTTAGGTGCTGGCGGCGGCGGCTTCCTTCTTGTGTACTGCCCATACAATGTTAAACATCAGGTGGCGCGCCGTCTGGAAGCGGCAGGCGGACAGCTGATGGATTGGAATTTCGAACTGCGCGGCGCTCAGAGCTGGATCTGCGATGAGGACCGCTGGGACTACCGCGATATTCAGGTGCAGATGCCGGATAAGGAGTATACATTCCATGTGTAAAAATAGCTGTAAAGTAGTATTCCTCGACCGTGATGGCACGATGAACGTGGAGGTCAATTATCTTCACCGAAAAGAAGATTTGAAGCTGATTGACGGTACCGCAGAGGCGGTCCGTCTCCTGAACGAGGCCGGATATAAGGTGATCGTCATTACCAACCAGGCGGGCGTGGCGAGAGGTTACTATACCGAGGCGGATGTAAAAATCCTTCATGATTATATGAATGAGGTGCTGGAGCGTGACGGAGCACACGTAGATGCGTTCTACTATTGCCCGCACCACCCGGAGCATGGGATTGGACTTTATAAGAAAAAATGCCATTGTCGCAAGCCGGAGACGGGAATGTTTGAGATGGCAGAGCGAGATCTGCCGGAGGGCATTGATAAGGTGCATTCCTATATGATCGGGGACAAGCGCATCGACGCGCAGGCAGGAAAAAACTTTGGCGTGACCGGAGTCCTTGTCGGAACTGGCTATGGGGCAAAAGAACACGCGGAAGATAGGGCGGCTGGACTTATAAAAGAGGACGGAAGCTGTCCGGCGGGCGGTTATGATGCGTATGCGGAGACGCTGCTGGATGCGGTGCGAGGGATTTTAGGCGGGCGTATATAGAATGTGGCTCACAAAAAGATTCCGGGAGTACATAAACTAGAAAGAGAGGAACCATCGACATGCAGAATCAGAGACAAAACGGACGACCAGACGCAGCCGTGCGCATGGCTGGTCTTTTTCTGGTGCTGTTCTGTGTGGCGGCGGTTCTGATTCCGGCGAAAACGCTGTTTACGGGAAATGGTTTTTTTGCAGATTACATTCATTTCACGGAATCGAAACGGATGTATGTGGAGATTGCGATTCTGGCAGTCTTGATCTTTGGGGGGCTGGCGCTTTTGAAGCGCGGACGCAGCCGGATGTACTGGCTGACGGCGGTTGTGCTGGTGTTTTTCTGGATTCATGTGGTATTTCTGCCGATGGTGGTGTCGGCGGTGTATCTGATTAGCCTGTTGGCGATCGGGCGGTTTTTGAGAAAACAGGTGTTTTTCAGGGGAACGGTCTGGGAGCGGCCTTATTTTTCTTTTTATATGGACTTCCTTTTTGGCGCCTCCTTTGCAATCGTTGTGTATTGCCTCCTTTCTGCCCTTGGCGTTGGAAAAATCGCCTGGATGCGCCTGAGCGTCTATGCTCTGGGTGTGGCGGCGCTGGGCTTTGATTTTTCCTCGATTTCCTGCCAGTGCATCATGGGATGGCAGACGCTTTCCTGGATGCTGGATGGCAGGGACAAGGTGTCGGTTCATGTGATTGAGGCAGGGAAACAGGCGTTACTGTTCACAGGTAGGCACTTTTGGAACCGAAAGTGCCGTAAGAAAACGTGGTGGCAGCAGGAATTTGCCGTATTTAAATGCGAAGCCACGGCAAATTCCGTTACTGGGCACGTATGCGTGAACAGTAACAAACCGGCTGGCAGCGGGGTATCGCGGGAAATACCGCGCCGGGTGCGCCGGGCATGGACGCTGGCGGCTGGCTGGTGTGCCCTGATGTTCCTGATTCAGGTGGGACGCCTGAATATCGCACTCGACTTTGATACACTCTGGTATGGTGTGCGTTCCCAGTACATTGTGGCAGGCGGAACCGGGCTGTATGAGAATCCGGGGCTGGTCGGCATGGTCTATGTGTATTCGAAGGGCTTTGAGGTGCTGACTCTGCCGCTCTGCGATCTGGCGAGTCACAGCTACCTGACGTTCTTTAACCTCTGGCTGGCAGTTCTGGGAATCGGGGCGATGGTCTGGAATGCGGTGCTGCTGACGGGCAATCGAAAGCAGGAGACAGAGAAGAAACTAACGTATCACAGCGTCTTGCCGGGAATTATGGCAGCTGTTTTGACGGTTTCGGTGCCGGGCATCATGAATATGGCGCTCACAGCCAAGGCGGATTTGATTACGTGGCTGCTGCAGCTCATTATGCTGGGATGTTTCTTTCAGTATATTCATGTGTATGAAAATCATTGGATATTCCTCTCCGGGGCAGCCGGTTCCTATTTCCTGTCCCTCACGATGAAGCCGACCTCCCTGGTCTTTTCCACTGCCGTATTTGGCATGATGGGGCTGTACCTTCTGTGGTTCTGGTTTCATGAGCGCGGGGTGGCGGCTGACCTGTTTCACCATATGGTTCGCCTGATTGGCTCATTATGCCTGCCGTTTGGGGCATTGGTCGGTATCTGGGCGCGGACGATGAAGATCACGGGAATGCCGGTCACTTCGGTGTTTACTTCGATTTTTGCATGGTTTGGTTTTAAAATGAAATACCCATTTGCCACCTCGGAGCTGCCGCAGAATTATCAGGAGGAATCAACGCTTCATGTGCTGGCGCGGCGCATCTGGCAGATGCTGATGCAGCCGCAGGGTGAAGATATGGGGCATGTAATTCTGGCGTGGGGAACCTCGCTGATGGCGGTGCTGATTGTGATGCTGGTGCTTTATGGGATTTTCTCCAAAAAGGGAGATGAGCAGTCCCATATCTGGAACGCGGCATTGGTAATTTTCTTCCCATTTGTGATCGTCAGCCTGATCAGCCTGTCGATGCTTTACCAGATCGACGGAAATTATTTCATGCTTCTGTATTCTATGCTGATTCTGGGGGCATGCCGGGCGATGGTGTATTTTAAGAAAATCGGCTTTTATCCGCTCGCGTCGAAGTGCCTGGCGCCGTTGCTGGTATTAAATCTGATTGTCACGGCGATCAGCAGCTGGGCGTGGACGGCTGGATTTTCGGAGATTCATCTTCTGAATAAAGGGCGTGTCAACCACCGGGCGCAGGAACAGGCGCGGATGGAGGAAAAGGGAAACACGCTGATCTGGCAGGAAGTGTCGCAGGATCCGGAAAACCGGGTGATCGCGTTTGGAACGCATCCGTACTGTTTGCAGTTCCCGTGCAATGTGGAGTCGTATAAGGATATTACATCGCCGTGGGGCAACGTCGAACTCGTCAACTCGCCGGAGGCGTTTGAAACCTATATGGCGTATGCGAAGACAGATTATGTCTACGCGGAAGCAGGCTATCTGGGACCGGGAAGCTGGGAGTGGAGTCTGGATCTCCTGCGGGAGCAGATCCGCAGAGGCAGCCTGACCGATCTGTTTTTTGAAAATGGAAATATGCTTGCGCGGGTATCCGACACAGCGGTGCCGGAGGAAGAAGCGCAGAACAATCTGGAAATGTTTGAGCAGGAGTATTTATTTTATGATGCAGAAGCTCAATAGACATCGAAAAACCTGACAGGAGGAAATAGAAATCATGAAGGAATACGAGTATCTGGACGAACTGATCAGCCGCTATCCGGTTCTTGCACCGGTGAAAGCGGATATTCGCACTGCGTATGAGACGCTGAAAGAGTGCTATGAGCGCGGCGGAAAACTTCTGATTGCCGGAAATGGCGGAAGCTGTGCGGATTCGGAGCACATCGTGGGCGAGCTGATGAAGGGCTTTCTGCTCACAAGAGAGCTTGACGGCAAGCAGAGAGAGGCTTTCTCGGAAATAAAGGACGGCGAGTATCTCGCAAATCATCTTCAGGGCGCACTGCCCGCGGTTGCGCTCAGCGCACACGAGGGGCTGAACACCGCCTTTGCAAATGATATAGCGGCCGACATGATATTCGCTCAGCAGGTCTGGGCATATGCTTCCTCGAGCCCCGACGCGCTTATTGCGCTGAGCACCTCCGGCAACTCCGCAAATGTAGTAAACGCCGTCAAGGTCGCAAACGCCATGGGCATAGAGAGCATTGGCATAACGGGCGAGAAGCCGAGCCTTATGAGCGAGCTGTGCACCGTCTGTCTGCGCCTGCCCGAGAGCGAGACGTTTAAGGTTCAGGAGCTGACTCTCCCCGTCTATCACGCGCTTTGCGCGATGGTTGAAGCGACATATTTCAGCAAGTAATATATCTTGAAAGGAAATAAATAAATGGCAAATTTCATTCCGCGAGCGGAGCATCCGAATCCGCAATTTGAAAGAGAAAACTGGCTCAACCTCAACGGCGAATGGGAATTTGAAATCGACAACAGCCGCAGCGGCCGCGCGCGCGGACTGAGCGAGGCCGGCGCAGCCCTGTCGGGCAAAATCACCGTGCCCTTCTGCCCCCAGAGCATCCTCTCCGGCGTGGGCCACACGGATTTCATTCAGGGCGTGTGGTATCG
>OIWU01002476.1_pt1 | contig 15629 bp, 3 predicted proteins | sample 1587711 | NCBI WGS metagenome assembly OIWU01 (sample SAMEA3888909, study PRJEB22519) | human gut metagenome | biome: human gut; feature: human-associated habitat; material: faeces | place: Denmark | collected 2010 | reverse complement strand
TTTCGCCGTCGCTGAACGTTACCTCTGTGGCTGGAAGGATGATACCGTCCTCCGGTACAAGGGCTTTCTTGCTCTCAGCACACTTATCCATATTGTCCAAAATCGTCTCGCAGGAGATGGATATAGTGCAGGTATACTTTGTGTCCGCATCCACGTTGCTGTCCTGCGGCTCTACAGGTGCCGGTTTACCCTCCGGCACCGGGTCGGTCATGTACTGATCCTTATCGCCGGTATCCTCCGGCTGCACCGTCTGCATCTGACCGCAGGCAGCGCAAAAAAGCAGCACCGCCGCCAGCAGCAAGCATATCCCTCTCTTTTTCATGTGACAAACCTCCCCATCACTCTCACCGCCGCCCATTTCTCCCGTCATTCCGAGCCAGCCCCGAAACTCCTGTCATTCCGAGCCAGCCCCCAATATTGCTGTCACTGGTTCGCGATCCGCGTTCCCCGTCTCCGCGCCCGCAGGCGCGGACACCCTGTCATTCCGAGGCAGCCCGCAGGCTGACGTGGGAATCCGTCCCCCCGTCCCCGCGCCGCAGGCGCGGTTTCCCCTATTTTAATGGACATCCCGTCGGAAATCAACCCCCGCCATATTGACAAAGCATCATCTCCCCTATATAATTATAACGTAAAATTGAATATTCAGGTTCTGTGATGTCGTGTGGCTGCCGCCGTAAAGACCGATTCCGGTCAGGCGGCAGTTCAAAAGGAATTGGGTGATACCCTCTGCGAACGGCACTGTGAACGCAAGGAAGTGACCAAAGCGGCGAAGCCGTGGCGAACAGCATCCATTGGGGCGCAAGCTTCGAGAAGGTAGGTCATGTACGGGAGACGTCAGTCTCGCGGCGTTAGGGCAGGAGAATTGCACGAAGGAGAAGCTGTGAGTGTAGCGGGCGTTCTCTCCGTGTGCAGGAAAGTCATCGTGCGCTGCTTTTATGGATAAAAGCAGCGTTTTTTCCGGGAAAAAACGTACCGCCTGTCCCTCCGGGGACGGGCGTTTTGTTTTGTATACCGGCGCGGCATAAGCCGTGTTTCCCACGAGCCGGGAGAGGTACACCGACCTCTCCCGGCTTCTTCCTTTCCCCGGCACCATGTTATCCTGTTATTTCAAATAGAGATCAACAGAAAGAAGGAGAAAAGAGAATGAAAAAACGTGTACTATCTCTGCTGCTGGCAGTGGTCATGGTATGGAGCCTTCTGCCCACGGCGGTGCTGGCGGCCGGCGGCGAACTGGCGGGCGACGGCCGCGCGGACAGCCCCTACCAGATCGCCGGCGCGGCTGACCTGATGGCCTTTGCCGAGATGGTCAACGGGGGTAAATCCGGTATCTGCGCCGAGCTGACGGCGAACATCGATCTCACCGGCGAGGACTGGGTGCCCATCGGAGTGAAAGGTGCATCCTACAGCGGTACCTTTGATGGAAAGTATTTTACGGTCACGCTGGACATCACGGCGGACGGCAGCTATGAATATGAGTACATCGGTCTGTTCGGCTATCTGGAGAATGCCGCTATCCGGAACCTCAAAACCGACGGCAGCATCCGGGTGACCGCAGATTGCCAGAGTTATCCCGTTGTGGGCGGCATTGCGGCGTGTGTAGGCTCGTATTCCGGCTTTACGAGCTGCAAAAATGCCACCGCCATCACCGTGGGCGAGGACACCGGCTTAAACGGCAACGGCGTGGGCGGCATTGTAGGCATGATGTACGCTGACGTCACCTTTGAGCAGTGCACCAACTGGGGAACCATCTCCGTTGGAAGCAATACATGCTGCATGGGCGTCGGCGGTATTGCTGGATACAGCGACAACGCCATTCAAATCAGCTATTGCTACAACTACGCGGACATAGAATACTACGATAGTGACGGCGCCATGGGCGGTCTCATCGGCAGCTGCAATAATGATATTACCGCTGTAGGCTGCTATTCCGCGGCCTCTGCTGAACCGCACAATGCACCCAGAGGGCTGGAAGGAAAGACACTCAGCGGAAATAACTATGGCGACTTGTTCGGCAACACGTCGTCGTATGAGCTGGAGCGTATGCTGATCTATTGTGATCAGTTTGGCGCCAATAACAATATCAGTGACGAGGATTTTGACGAAGCTCAGATCAGCAAATCCAACTATATGTCCCCCCAGGAGATGGTCGAATACCTCAACGGTGACGATGGCGCCATATACACCGCCGACAGCGACATCACCGGCGGCTGGCCCGTTCTCGCCTGGGAGCTGAAGACCCCCACCGTGGTGACCAACCCGGAGGAGGCGGCCTATGCCAAGGCGGAAAACGACTTCAAAGCCGCCAAGACCGCCGCGCTGGACAAGCTGAAAAACGACTTCAATACGTACGACAAATCCCAGTACAGCGACACCGGCTGGACCTCTCTGAACAGCATTTACAACAAGGCCAAGGCAGCCCTGAACGGCGCCAGCCTTACCCCTTATGGCAAGCTGGAGGACAAGTCTGTCGACGCGATCACCGCCTACGCTCAGGCGGAGATCGACAAACTGATGCCCATTGCCCAGACGGCGCTGGCGGAGATGAAGGCAGTGCCCACCAAGGCACATGAGACCCAGTTTGTCAAAGAAAAGGAAAACGCGATACGCGATCTGGAGGACGCCTATACCAACGAGCTGAAAAAGCTGAACGACCTCCGGGGCGAGGCCGCCGCCGTGTGGCACGGGATAAACGGCGACGTCCTGACGCAGCTGGCGGAGAAGTCCGCCGCCCTGGATGACGCACTGTCCGACGGCACGGCCAAGCTGGATGCCTGCACCAACACGGTCGCGCTGGACGCCACCCTGCGCAGCAGCAAGGCCGCGCTGTCCGCCGTGCTGCAGGGCTTCACCGTGTCCGTGGACAGCGGCGTGAGGGACAAGTGGGACGGCAGCAGCAAGACCCAGCCCTCCGGCAGCGGCACCGCCGCTTCTCCCTATAAGATCGGCACCGCCGCGCAGCTGGCCTGGTTCGCCAACGCCGTCAACAACGGCAGCCGCTCCGCCTGCGCCGTGCTGACGGCGGACATCGACCTGAACGGGCAGAAGTGGACGCCCATCGCCAACGGCGGCGTCAACAACGGCTACACCGGCACCTTCGACGGCCAGGGCTACATCATCCACGGCATCTGCGTGACCACCGGCGTCAGCAGCCGTCCCCAGGGCCTGTTCGGCATCATCGCCCGCACGGGCACGGTGCGGAACGTCAAGGCCGCCGGCCGCATTCTGGTCCGCCAGAGCAGCGGCGCGGGCCTGATCGCCGGAGAGAACAACGGCGTCCTCTACAACTGCGAGGCATCCGCCTTCCTGAAAAACAGCTATAGCGCCGGCAGCACCGGCAGCAGCGTGGGCAACATCGGCGGCATCGCCGGACACATGGCCGCCGGCTACATAGAGAATTGCCGCGCCTATGGCCTGTTCCTGGCCAATCCGGAGAGCTACGACGAGGGAAATCTGGTGAACTCCTCCATGCTCTGCCAGATCGGCGGCATCGTGGGCGGCATGGGCGCCGCCCAGGAAAAGGACGGCTGCTTGGTGCGCTACTGTGAAAACCACCTGCAGATCGACTGCTACACCTTCACCTACGGAAATTCTTCCCCCTGCGGCTACGCCATCGGCGGCATTGTGGGCGGCAGCGGCATCGGCAAGGCGCGGGAGTGCGTGAACCACGCCGCCGTCACCGGCGGGTACGACGTGGGCGGCATCGTAGGCTCGGCGACCCCCGGCGAGGGCGCGTCCTTCTCTGCCGCCTATGTGGAAAACCGCGGCACGGTCCGCTCCGGCAGCTCCACCGCCGGCGGCCGCGGTGCCGGCGGCATCCTCGGCAAGGCCGGCAGCGAAAAGACCACCGGCGGCAGCAGCCGGTATGTGGGCGATGTGTCCCTGACCCACGCCTATAACAGCGGCGCCGTCTCGGCGGCGGCCAGCGGCACCACCGACGGCATTGCCGGCGGCATCATCGGCGTATGGCTCAGCGGCGCCGTCACCCATGCCCGCAGCAGCAGCGCCAACGCCCTGTGGGGCATCGCGAAAATGGCCACCACCGGCAGCAGCGACACCGCAAAGGTCACCGGCTACGACTCCCCCGTCCGCGCCGACGGCGGCACCGCGCAGAAGCTCTCCGCCACCCAGGCCCTGCTGGGTAAGCTGATCCGCTTTGACGCCAAGCGGGACGGCAGCTACGCCGTCTACGGCGACCAGAGCGCGGCCTACAACGCCGTTATCATGGACTACGTCCGCCGCATCGAGGAGGCGGCAGACAGCGCCGTGGGCGCCCTGCTGACCGAGGCCGACGCCGCGCTGTCCGCTGTGCCCACCCAGCTGCAGGCCGACAAGGCCGCGCTGCTGGCGGATATGCGGGCCTACGCCGCGGCCAACATCTACGACACGGACGAGCAGTCCGCCATGGACGCCCTGCTGGAGACCGCCGCCCAGGCCATCGACAGCGCCGCCACCGTGGCGGCCGTGGCCAAGCTGCGGCAGGTCTATATGGGCACGGAGAATATCGACGGCGAGCTGGCGGGGATCAAGACCTATCCCGCCAAGGCCGCAGACGAGCTGTATAACAAGTATATCTTCGACCGGAGCTATGCCCCGGAGGACATGGCCAAGGCCCTGCGCGCCTATGAGGGCTGGAAGCTGAAGCTGTTCAGCGCCCCGGACCTTGACGGCGTGGAGGCGGTGTACGCCGACGCCCGCAAGGCCATGGACGCTCTGACCAGGGACTTCACCACCGGCGACACCGCGCCGGACATGGACACCGCCGCCTCCGCCGCCCGGGCGCTGGCCCGGCAGGAGGTGCTGGACAGCCTGGCCATGCTGGAGCAGGGCTACATCGACGCTCTGACGGCCATCGCCGGTGACATGGACGCCCTCTCTTATGCGTGGAAGGCGCGTCTCACCGCCGTGCTGGACAGCGGCAAGGCCGCCCTTCACGCGGCGGCCACTCCGGCGTTGGAGGACATCGACGACTACGGCGTGCTGGAGGACAAGCTGGCCACCGGCAAGCAGGCTCTGTCGGACATCTTCGCCGACGTCTCTGCCCGGCTGACGGCCCTGGCCGCCTCCGCCGCCAACGAGAGCGCCTGGAACGGCACCACTGTCGAGCCCGGGAAGGACGCCAGCGGCGTCTATCAGATCGGCACCGCCGAGGAGCTGGCCTGGCTGGCCGCGGAGATCAACAATTCCTCCAACAACTCTCAGAGCTACAGCGCCGTGCTGACGGCGGACATCGACTTGGGCTACCGCCCCTGGACGCCCATCGGCTGCTATGTCGATTGGCAGAACAACCACCCCTACCGCGGCGTCTTTGACGGCCAGGGCCACACCGTGTCCGGCCTGTACGTCACCGCGCTGAGCAACGGCTATGCCGGCCTGTTTGGCTATACCTCCGGCAGCACCACCATCAAAAACCTCACCGTCGAGGGCGAGATCCGCCTTGAGGACGTCTCCACCACCGCCAAGCACATAGGCGGCATCGTGGGCGAGGCCAACGCCAAGCTGGAGCGCTGCGTATCCCGGGTGCGCATCAGCGCCGCCGGCTTCGGCACCAGAGATACTTGCGCCGTGGGCGGCATCGCCGGCAAGCTCAGCGGCGCCATGACCGACTGCCGCTTCGAGGGCAGCATCGATATTACCTGCAAGCGCGGCGGCGCCTATATCTCCGGCGGTGTGGGCGGTCTGGCGGGCAATGCCGCCGGCGGCGCCCTGACCAGATGTGTCAATACCGGCGCCGTCACCGTGGACAAGGGCACAGGCGTGGGCGGCATCGCCGGCATCACCTCCCGCGAGGTCACCTTCACCCAGTGCGCCAACACCGGCCATATCTCCAACGACACCACCGCCGTTCTCAGTAGCGGCGAAAAGCCCAAGGGCGGTACCGGCGGCATCCTCGGCGTGGGCAAGAGCGGCAACGTGTCCATCTCCCTCTGCTACAACACCGGCACTGTCTCCGGCACCACCATCGTCGGCGGTATCCTCGGCGGCGAGGCGGGAGATTATGGCACATCTATCTCCAATGGCAACCCCTCTCTCACCGTGGAAAACTGCTATAACGCGGGACTTCTCGACGTGGGCAGCAGAACCAACCGCATCGGCTCTCTGGTGGGCTTCCCCATTGCCGGACAGTACCGTGACGGTCTTTACGTCCTCGGCAGCAGCTCCCGTCAGGCGAAGGGCTGGTTCAGCTCTCAGGGCGAGTGCATCACCGTTCTGGACACACTGACGGCGGCGGCGATAAACCGCACCGGCGACATGGTGGACAGCATCGCCCAGCTGAACAGCGGCTGCCCCCTGTTTATGTGGCAGCTGGAGGAAACGGCAAGCCGCAGCGCGGTGATCGCCTATCTCCGCAGCTACTATACCGACAACGTCCGCACAGCCGCCACACCCGCCCAGCGGGACGCGCTGGAAACCCAACTGGCCGAGACGGAAGCCGTTATCAACGCTCCCGCCTCTAAAGCCCCGGCTATCGTGGAAGCCTACGAGACCATGCTCTCCGCCATGAACGCCGACACGCTGGTGCAGGCGGCGAAGGACGAGGCGAAAGCCGAGCTGAACAGGCTGAAGGAGGACAGTGCCAAGACCTACCCCGCCATCAAGGACAAGCTGAAAGCCCTTCTGGACGACCGGCTTGCCGCGCTGGACAAGTGCAAGACCGGTGCCGAGGTGCAGAGCTGCGTGGATGCCTTCGCCGCCGGCGTGGTGGATCTTCTCATCGACGACGCGGCGGGTGCCAGGCTGAAGGAGCTGGCGACCAAGCTCAAGACCATCGAATCGGCATACAACGCTCTGGACAAGACACGGCAGTCCCTTGTGACGAAATACGGCAAGCTGGCTGGTATGCAGCAGCTGTACAAGCAGTACACGGAAAACCTTGAAGCCCTGAAAAAGTGGTACGGCGAGGACTGCAAGCGATACGACTACATCAAAAAGACGGTGGAAAAGCTGTACAACGGTGCTGTGACGCAGCTGGGCGAGTGCACCGACAAGGCCGCCATGGACGCGGTGATGAACGGCTACGTGGTGGATATTGCGGAAGCTCTGACCGGCGACATTGCCTACAAGCCCGGCAAGACCCCCGCCTCCGCACTGAAGAATCTGGAAACGCGCATCAAGAACGCCCGCACGGCGTACAACAGCCTCACAGCGGAGCAGAAGCAGCTCTTTGACAAGGATCTGCTTGCATCACTGCAAGGTGCGGAATCGCTGCTCTCCGCCTACAACAGCGGCATCTCCTCTCTAAGCTCCCGTCTCCAGCAGGATAAAAAGGCGTACCCCGACCTGTCGGACAAGCTGGAGCGTCTGGCGAGCCGCGCCCGCAACGCCATGGACAGCAGTGTGGACACCTCCGGCATCCTTTCCGCGCTGGATCGCTACGCCGCCTCCGTGGTGGACGCGCTGATCGACGACATCGGCTACGTGCCGGACGTTATGTCCGAATCCGATGCGGCGGTGCTCCGCGGCAAGATCTCCCGGGCGCAGTCGGCGTACAACGCCCTGACCGCCGCGCAGAAAAAGCTGGTCAAGGGCGTCACCGCACTGGAAACCGCTGCGGCACGTATGGCGGCCTACGAGGAAAACTACAAGGCGGCGCAGAGGGTCGTGGAGTTCATCAAAGCCATCGGCACCGTCACCAAGGACAGCTATGACGCCATCAAGCGCGCCACCGACGCCTATAACGCGCTGACCCCCGTGCAGAAGGCTCTGGTGCCCCAGTGGGCGATCGATCTTCTGGAGGAGGCGACCGCCAAGTACAAGGAGCTGACGGCGGCGGACGATACCGTCTCGGCGGAGCAGCCTGCGGAGCTGCCTCTGGACGACCTGCGGACAGAAGAGGCTGCAAAGCCTGACCGCCCCTTCGACTGGACGATCATCTGGATGGGCGCGGGCATTCTGGCGGCACTGGGCATCATCGTGCTGCTGTGGAAGTGGTTCTCCGCTACAAAGCAGGCCCGCCGCAGAAACGACGAATAACCTCGCCCGGAGGGGGAGACTTCTATGGTCTCTCCCTTCGAGCGGCGTTCTGAACCAAGGAGAAAATCAATGAAAAAGAGAACGATACGTCTCCTGCGCGGCGGTCTGTGGCTGCTGCTGTGCGTCGCGCTGACGCTATGCGCGCTGTCACTGCGCTCAGAGGCCCCGCCCCGCGAGGACGTGGACGCCGCCTCCCGTATGCTGGTGTCCTCCTCGGAACTTCTCTACGACGCGGACAGCACCTCCCAGATCGACAGCTCCTCTCTCAGCGGGGAAGCGGAGGAGCCGCCCCCGCCGGAGCAGCCGGAGCCGCCCCAGGAAACGCCCCCGGAGCAGACGGAGTCTCCCGCTGAGGCACCGCCTCAGGACGTGCCCTCGGACGACAGCGGCATCGGCGACCTTATGGACATCGGCAGCAGCGGCGGCGGCTCCGGCGGTCAGCTGCCCGCCCGCCGCCCCGGCGAGGCACAGGGCAGTGCCGAGGTCGGCGACCCGGATCGCTACTTCGAGACCAGCATCATCGACGGCGACGTGGTGGACTACGAACGCTACACCTTCACCATCCGCCATCTGAAGCCGGAGCTTCAGGTGCTGGGGCTCACCGTCACCCTGAACGGTCAGTCCCTCGACTATAAAGCGTCCTCCTCCAGCGTGCTCCTGAAGCTCGCCGAGGGTGCCAACTCCATCGTGGTTCGCGCCTTTTACAGCGACGGCGCAAACACCGTCACTGCGTCTCAGGGCTACACGGTCTACTACGGCGCAGGCGGTGAGGTGGTCATTATCGCCGTCCGCGACAGCGACGGCGTATCCCTTGCGGATCTCCGCACCACGTCGGACAGCACCCTCTCCTTCACCGCCTACGGTCTGAAGGACGGCAGTAAGCTCCGCGCCTCCGTCCGCTTCAACGGCAAGACCGTCACCGGCAGCGGCGACCGCTTCTCCGCAACGCTGGAATACGGTGTCAACACCTTCGAGATCAGTGCCGGCGGCAGAAACGACACCGTCACCGCCCGCTACACTGTCGAATACAAGGAGGACGGCTTCAAGATCACCAACAGCTTCAACGGCACCGTCATCGACAATACCACCAGCCAGCCCTCCCACATTGCCGAGGAGCTCCCCGTCTATCTGGACACTGAGTCCTTCCGCTTCCGCTTCTATCTCAATCAGGAGACGGGCAGGGAGCAGCTCCGGCAGGTGCGCTACAACAACAAGCCCCTGTCCCCCGACGGCGACGGCTGGTACACGGCGACGCTGGACACCCGGCGGCCCGCGTACCTGTCGCTGCACTATACCAACGCGGACGGTACGGATCTTGTCTACAAGTGGCTGGTGCGCTTCCACCGGAACGCAGAGGCAACGCCGGAGGAGAAAAAGCCCGTCATCAACGCCTCCATCGAGGTGGGCAGCACCGTGATCGGTCTGGAAAACGGTCTTGTTCTGAAAAGCCCGGATGTCATCACGATCATCAACTCCGTCAGCTCCGGCGGCGAGCAGCTCTACCTGAACAACTACCGCGTCTGGGTCAACGAGCAGGAGATCTACTCCCCCTGCAGCCAGACGGGCAGCTCCTTCGGCTACGAAACGTACCTCTCCAACGAGGGAGCCAACACCATCACCATCTCCGCCACGGACGCGGACGGATACGCGGTCAAGCAGAGCTGGACGGTGTACTATGAAAAGGGCGACGTGACCGTCACCATTAGCGTAGAGGCGACCACCGTAGGTCTTGGCTATCTGGTGCCCCCCACGGACGTAACGGTTCCCGGCGGCACGGATCTCCTGACCATGGTGACGCAGCTGCTGTCGGACAACGGCTTCTCCCCCTCCGTCAGCAGCAACTATCTCGCCGCCATACAGAGGCCCGGCATCTGCGACGGCTTCTACATTGACGAGGAGCTGATGGAGCTGATCGTGAGTGACGAAATGGACGACTTCGGCGCAGGCCTTGACCCCCAGCCCGCGTCCATGGACAGTCTGGGTGAATTTGACTTTTACCGCTGGTCGGGCTGGATGTATTCCTACAACGGACGCTATCCCGGCTACAGCATGAGTGCCTGCAAGCCGCAGGACGGCGCAGAGATACGCCTGCGCTTCACGCTGGCGTTGGGCAAGGACATCGGCGGCTTCAATGCCGACGCCGGCGTCTACGGTGCCTCCAGCGGCAACTATTACAGAGAATGGTGAGGAGAAAACAGTATGAACGCACACATTGAAAAGATATTACAGGAGGTCGGCAAGGTCATCGTGGGCAAGGCGGCGACTCTGGAGAAAATTCTGATGACGGTGCTCTCCCGCGGACACGTGCTGCTGGACGATGTCCCCGGCACCGGCAAGACCACCACCGCGCTGGCTTTCAGCCGCGCGCTGGGTCTGCAATACGGCCGCATCCAGTTCACGCCGGACGTGCTGCCCTCGGACATCGTGGGTTTCTCCCTGTACCGCAAGGAGAGCGGTGCCTTCGTCTACCAGCCCGGCGCGGTGATGACCAACCTTCTGCTGGCGGACGAGATCAACCGCACCTCCAGCAAGACCCAGTCCGCGCTGCTGGAGGTCATGGAGGAGCGACAGGTCACCGTGGACGGTCACACCCACAAGCTGCCCGACCCCTTCGTGGTCATCGCCACCCAGAACCCCGTTGGCTCCGCCGGCACGCAGCTGCTGCCCCAGGCACAGTTGGATCGCTTCATGGTGCGGCTGGAGATGGGCTACCCCGACTTCGCCAGTCAGGTGAATATCCTCCGGGATCGTCAGACCGGCGACCCGCTGCAAGCGGTGCAGACCGTCTGCTCTGCGGAGGAGCTCCTGACCATGCAGACGCAGGCGCAGCAGGTGCACATGGCGGACGCGCTGCTGGAATACGTGACGAAGCTGGCGGAGGCAAGCCGCAGCCACCCTCTCGTGGTGCTGGGCGTCAGCCCCCGCGGTGCGCTGGCGGTGTGCCGTATGTGCAAAAGCCGCGCCTTCATGGCGGGTCGCGACTACGTGCTGCCCGACGACGTGACCGACGTATTCGCGGACGTGTGCGCCCACCGCATCGTCCTCTCCCCCAAGGCGCGGATCTCCGAAACCTCCCCATCGGACGTGCTGGCGGAGGTGCTCCGGCAGGTCACCCGCCCCGACCACATCTGAGCCATGGCGAAAAACAGAGTTTTATTCGCGCTCTGGCTGCTGCTCTGGCTCTCCATCTGGCTCTGGGGCAGCGGAAACGCGGCGGGCTTCCTACTGCTGGCAAGTCTGCTGGCAGCCGCCTTGGAGATCTCCCTCTCGCTGCTGGTGCGCCGCCGCATCACGGCTTCTCTTTCCGCACCCGTCTCCTGCCGCAAGGGCGAGGACTTGACGGTGGAGCTCCGCGCCTCCAACGCCTGCTTTTTCAGCTGTGCCGGTCTCCGCGCCGTCCTCCGCTGCCGCAACCTGCTCACCGGCGAGACGGAGGACGCGGTGCTTCGTCTCTCCGTGGGCGGCAGAGGCACGCAGCAGCTTCAGCACACCCTCCGCCCCCGCCGCTGCGGCAAGCTGACCGTGGAGCTGACCCAGCTGCACGTGTTTGACCTGTTCGGTCTCCGGGGTGCGGCGGTGCCTGTGGACTGCGGTGCCGCCACGCTGGTCATGCCCACCGTCTACCCGGTGGAGCTGACCGTCTCCGAGCGGCAACGCTCCCTCGGCGACAGCGACGAGTTCTCCATGTACCGCCCCGGCGACGACCCCAGCGAGACGTTCGCCCTGCGGGAGTACCTGTCCGGCGACCGCATCCGGAGCATCCACTGGAAGCTGTCGGAAAAGACGGATCACCTCATGGTGCGCCAGCTGGGACTGCCGGTGGACGACTCCCTCCTTCTCCTGCTGGACAGCAGCGCGGATGCCGCGCCCTCGGCGGCGGAGCGGGAGGCATTGGGCGAGGCGGCGGTCTCCGTCTCCGCCGCCCTCTGCGGCGAAAGCATCCCCCACCGCCTCGCGTGGCTGGATCGCGCCTCCGGCGAGCTGACGTTCCGTGAGGTCACCTGTCTGGAGGAGCTGACCCAGTCTCTCCCCGATGTCCTGTCCTCGGAGATCCGCTGCGAGGAGCCATCCGTGCTCCATCACCTGATGGCAGCAGCCTCGGAATACGCCCATATCATTGTGGTGACGCTCCGTCCCGCGCCGCCTGCGGCGGATAGCCGCTTTTCGTTCCTGTCGGTATCACCGGAAACACTGTCCGGAGAGGAGGGTGTCTACCTTGCGCTTTAAGAATACCCCTTGGCTGTCGGCACTGCTTCTGGCGGCAGGACTGTCCGCCCTCCCGGTGCTGCTGTTTTCACTGCCGGTACCGGTGTATATCCCCCTTCTCGCCGCGTCGGCGTCGTCCCTGTCCGCCGCCCTGACCGCCGAGCGAAAGCGTTTCTGGGCTGCGCCCGCTCTCTGGATGCTCCTGTGCGCGGCAACGCTCCTTCTTGCGCGGGACGGCGTCGCCCCGCTGCTGGACAGTCTCCTTGCCGCGTGGCAGCAGCTCCACCCCCGCATCTATCCCGCCTACGCCGCTGCGGACTCCGCCGCGCCGCCTGCGGCGGTGGCGGCGGCTCTGGCGTCGCTGCTGGGTCTGTGGAGTGCCGCTTACGCCCGCCGTCCCCGTCCCGTATGGTTCTGGACGGCCTCCCTCCTGCTGTCACTGCTTCTGCTGACGTTTTCACCGACAGCCTCCCCGTGGCAGCTGGTGCTGGGCGCGCTGGTGCTGCTCCTGCTGTACGCCATTCGCTTCGGCAGGTGCGGCAGCACCGCCGCCGTCCGCGTATGGTGCCGCGCCACCCTGCTCCTTCTGGCCGCCGCCGTAGTGCTGACCGCCCTCGGCGACACGGCGCGTCCCGCGCCTCTCACGTCCCTCCAGCAGCACCTCTCCCGCACGGTGCAGGAGATACGCTGCGGCTCCAACGACGATGCCGGACTCACCGACGGCGATCTGACCTCTGCGGGAACGCGCCGCCAGAGCGAGGATGCCATGCTTCGCGTCACCATGTCCCAGCCCGGCTCCTACTACCTGCGCGGCTTCGTGGGGGAGGTCTACGACGGCAGCCGCTGGCTCCCCCAGACCAACGCCACGCTCTCCGCCAATGCGGACACCTTCTACTGGCTCCACCACGACGGCTTTTACGGGCAAGCCCAGATCGTGGGGGCGGCGCAGTCCGCCGCCCCGGAGGTGCTGCATGGTGAGAACCGCATCACCGTCACCAACGCCGCAGCGTCCTCCCGGTATCTGTACGCTCCCTATGAGACCATGCCCACCAGCCCCACTCTGGATGCCGCCGCCATCGGCGACGCGGCGCAGTACGCGCCGGGGCTGCGCGGTCAGCGGAGCTACACCGTCCTCGCGGCGAACAACATCATCGTTCAGTACCAGAGGATCGCCGCCGGCCTCACCTCGGACGCGGTGCTGCCCTCCGCCTTCCTGCAAACGGAGGGTGCCTATAACCGCTACGTCTACACTGTGGACACCGCCCTCCCCCCGGAGCTTGACAGCTTCCTGCGGGAGAAGCTGGGAGCCTACACCGTAGAGGACGGGCAACGCCACTTTGACTACCAGAAGGCGAAGCAGAACATTCTGTTCTACCTGAGCACCTACGCCACTTACAGCGAAAGCGTATCGCCGGTGCCGCCGGGCGTCGATTTTGTCCTCAGCTTTCTGGACGGTGCCCAGACGGGCTACGATGTCCACTACGCCTCGGCGGCGGCGATGATGTTCCGCTACTACGGCATCCCCGCCCGGTACGCGGAGGGCTTCCTCGTAACGAAGGACGATGCCTCCCGCCTACAGCCCGGCGAAACCGGCTACCGGGTGGAGGCCCAGGCCGGGCAGCCGGTGCGGGTGACCTCCGACGATGCCCACGCCTGGGTGGAATACTACCAGGACGGCGTGGGCTGGCTCCCCTTCGAGGTCACTCCCGGCTACCTCTCGGCGATGGAGCAGGCGGAGACATACCGCAGCATCTCCGGGCTTGTGGGACACTCCTCAAGGGCGCAGGAATCCGAGAATCTTGACGCCCCCCAGCAGGAGGACGAGGAGCCGTCCCTGCTGTCCTTCTGGCTGAAATACCGGCTGAAAATACTGCTTTTCCTGTCGGTGCTGGCGGCGGTGGTTCTCCTGTGCCTGTTCGTCCTGTGGCTGGCGTGGCAGCGCAAAAAGACGGCGCGCCGGAAGGCTGCTTTCCTCAGTGACGACATCCCCCGCGCCATCCGCACCATCTACCTCTACACCATGGACGTTCTTCTGTCTCAGGGTCTGCCCCTGCGGAACTGCTCCCCTGCGGACTACGCGCAGGACATCGACGAGGATCTCCGTCAGGAGTACCTGTCGGTGGTGTCTCTCTGGGAGGAAGCAAAATTCAGCGGTCACCCTATGGAGGAGAGCCAGCGTCAGCGCGCCCTGCGCCTGAAGGACGAGGTCTGGACGCGCACATGGCGCGTCTCCGGTCCCCTCCGCCGCATCCGTCTGAAATACGTGCTGTTTCTGTAAGCGAGGTGCACTATGAAAAGGCTCTTTACGTCTCTTGTGGCGGCCGTCGCGCTGCTTCTCTGTGCCTGCGGCGGACAGGCGCAGGAATCCCCGTGGCAGACCGCCTACCGGGAAACCGGTCAATACCTGCTATCACAGCCCGCCCCCACCACAGGCTCCATCGGCGGTGAGTGGGCGGTAATCGGTCTGCGCCGCGCCGGTCTCCTCACCGATGAGATGGCGCGCAGCTACAAGGCGGCAGCGGAGGATTATGTCCGTCAGGCCGGCTCTCCGCGCCTCCACCGCGCAAAATCCACGGACACCTCCCGCACCATCCTTGGTCTGACCGCCGCCGGATACGACGCCACGGCCGTGGCGGGCATCGACCTGACGGCGGGTCTTTCGGACATGAGCTACCTCCGCATACAGGGTCTCAACGGCCCCATCTGGGCACTGATTGCACTGGACTGCGGCGGCTACGCCATCCCGCAGGCGGCGGAGGGCGAGGAGCAGACCACCCGTGAGGGTCTGGTGTCGGAGATCCTCTCCGCCCAGTGCCCTGATGGCGGCTGGACGCTGCTGGGTGAAGCATCGGACGTAGATATGACCGCCATGGCGTTAACGTCCCTGTCCCCCTATCTGGAGAACAGGGACGTCCAAGCCGCCGTGGAGCGGGCGTTGACCTGCCTTTCCCGCGTCCAGCAGGATAACGGCGGCTTCATGAGCTGGGGTACGGTCAACAGCGAATCCTGCGCTCAGGTCATTGTGGCTCTGACGTCGCTGGGCATCGATCCGGCAGCGGACAGCCGCTTCATCAAAAACGGTGCGTCACCGCTGGACGGACTCTGTGCCTTTGCCTGCGTGGGCGGCGGCTTCCGTCACAGCGATGAGCTGCCGGAGCCTCCCGCCGTAGCACCCACGGTGACCAAGCAGACCGCACCGGTCACCGCAGCAGCCAGACAATCGCACCCAAACAGCGTGACAGCCAGTCAAGTAAACCCGGATAGGACGGCAGCCAAGCAGGTGGCGTCGGACGGTGCAATAGTCGTTCCAATAGAGCCGGACGGCATGGCAACCGTCAGTGTGACAATACCGAGCATCTCCGCGTTGCGGACAAACAGCCCAAGCAGAAGCCGCTCAATCACGGGCGCAATCACAAGCTTTACCACCGTCAGCGCCGGAAGCCGCCAGTTGC
>OIWU01002464.1_pt1 | contig 15673 bp, 9 predicted proteins | sample 1587711 | NCBI WGS metagenome assembly OIWU01 (sample SAMEA3888909, study PRJEB22519) | human gut metagenome | biome: human gut; feature: human-associated habitat; material: faeces | place: Denmark | collected 2010 | reverse complement strand
TTGTGCTGCTGAAGCAAAATAAGTGAACCACCCTGTAGGGGCCGGGCATGCCCGGCCCGCGGCGTAAAATGTATTGCCCCAAAAGGGTAGAAACGACAAGGTTGAGGGCCGGGCATGCCCGGCCCCTACAGAGCGGGTATTATAAGGTAGAGGGTATAAAAAATCCCACCACGGGAGGTGGTGGGATTTGAATTTTCCGTTTTAGATCACGGCTGCGGAGCAACATAGGTAGTCAGTGTTGCATCTACACCAGTAACATTGTTAGCTGTCCCAAAGTTGTCGTACTTGCCGCCATCAGCAGTCTTCGTATAAGTCACACCGTTAGAACCATCAAAAAAACGGACAGTGCTGACGACATTATCTTTCACAATGATGTCATACTGCCAAGTATCCGGTGCTTCCGCAAGCTTCTTCACTTCTGCGAGGGCAGCATTTTCCACATCAGCCTCGCTCAGTTTTTTGCCTTGACCATAGTATTCAGAAACAACCGCCTGAGCGGCCATCGTAACCTGACGGCACTCCGCAGTTACTTTGTCCTGATTCGCCTTGTCAATGTAGCCAGTCAGAGCCGGAATCAGCAGGGCGGCCAGAATCGCCAGAATGACGAGGACGACGATCAGCTCGACGAGGGTGAAGCCCTTTTTGTCCTTCAATTTCTTGAACATTTTGTTTCCTCCAAAATTTTCTTTGATGTATGCCGACTTCACGAACCCCATCGACATTTCATATTGTCATTTTATAACACAATTTGTGCTTTGTCAAGCCGAAATGTGCTTTCAAAACCCGTTTTGTGTTTTTCTGGTATTCTCTAGCTGACACTATAAAGAAATCAGGCTGTTCTTATGGAATTTAACGAGCGTTTACGCTATTTAATAGATTGCGAAGAAATCAAAATCAAGGATTTAGCCCCCAAGCTATGCCTCAGCGCGTCCACCCTGAGCAACTATGCACAGGGAATCCGCGAGCCGGACTATGACACCCTGCGGCGCATTGCGGATTATTTTGGGGTCAGCATCGACTATCTGCTTGGCCACAAGACCCCTGCCGAGGACGATGAGCGCCAGCTTTTGGCCCGCTACCGCAGCTTTACCCCCAGCCAAAAGCGCCTTCTGCTGGATCAGGCCGAGCTGATAACCCGTTACAAGGTAAAAGTAAACGATTGACCCGCCGGGAGTCGGCGGGTCAATTTTTTATAGCCCGCCGCCTGCGGGGCGTCGGGGACGCCGCCCCCTACAGCTACCCGCATAGTGCATGCAGGTCGCAGCAAACTGCACAAGTTTTTTCTCAAAAATTTCAAAAACGCTACTTTTCAAGGACTTGAAAAAATGATATGCTATATCCGGCTATGTTACACGGATTAACGGCGCGGCGATGCTGTATCAGCCGGCAATTTCTTTTGGGGTAAGGCGCAGAGGGACGAAAATGAGTTACAAAAACAGCTATGAAGACGGAATCTATTCTTCTGACATGACAAAGCTGGGAGACAGTGTGCTTCAGTCGATGCAGGAAACGATTCAAAAAAACGGCGGTGTCGGGACCATTACCGGGTACTTTGACGCTGATATGTCGATTTTGTCGATCGGCGATTTGCTGCTGCACAATCTGGGGTACAGCTACGAATCCCTTATGGCGCAGACAAAGGGCTCGCTGAAAAAGCTTTTTTACGGGGAGAATGTCACTTTCCTTGAGAAAGACCGCTTTCGTCAGATTCATGGTGCGGGAGAAGGGCAGATCCTCACAGCGGACGGTGCCCCCGTCTATGTGTGCCTCTACAAAGAAAATACAACGGATGCCGCCGGAAAGCCGGTCTGGGTCATGTCCGTGCAGATCAACTGGGCGTATGAGAATCTCGCTCTGGTCAATGAATCCATACGCTCGGCGCTCTGGTATTTTGACTGCAATGAAAACAGTGAGATCGTCAATGTGTATTGGAGCCATGCGTTTCGGCGCCTCCTTGGGTATCGTGATAGTCTGGATTTCCCGAGCGAGCTGGCTGCATGGTCGGAGCTTCTGCATCCGGAGGACAAGGACCGTGTCCTGAAGCTGCTGCAGGACACGATTGCAGACAAAACCAATCAGACAAAGTATAAGGTGGAGTACCGACTGAAGACAAAGGTTGGCCGATACCTGTGGTTCCGGGCGTCTGCGGAGGTGATACGCCGTCTGGATGGCTCGGCCAAGCGGATCGCCGGAATCCTCAGCAACATTGACGCAGAAAAAAGAAGCCGGATGCAGGCGCAGCGGGCAGCCGCCTTTCACCGCGCGTTCACCAGCGCAAACCTCTGCGAATACTATGTGAACCTTGAAAAAAACACATTTGATACCTTCAAGGTGGAAGCCTCCCTGATGACGGCCTTTGAGCAGAGCCATACATGGGATGAGCTGGTCAGGTTCCTTGTGGACAACTATGTCGTTGCACAGGACAAAAAGGCCGTGACGGATTTCTATAACCGCGCCTACATTGCAGAAAAATTGAAGGGGCTGGATACCGAGCTGTGCCAGGAATGCCGCATCATGCTGAATGGCGAGGAGCGGTGGGTCCGCAATGTCGTCATGCGCGGTGAGATAGAAGATTCCGAATATGCGATGATCTTCCTGCGGGACATTACCGAGTCCAAGGCCGAAACGGCGCGGCGGATGCAGATGGCGTCGGACAACGCCTCCATGGAGCTTCTGATCCAGAGCATGGTGCGGCTGCTGGATCGCTTTGTTGTCTGCGATCTTGAGAATGACCGGTATCGGTTCTATAATCTGCAAGGTGAAATGATATACGCGCCGACCGGCACCTACCATGCTTTTGTGGAGCAGGTGACTGCAAAGTATAAAACGTTCGAGCCGCTGGAAGCTTTGAAGACGGCGATGTCCCCGGAAAATATCCGTAAGAACCTGACCGCAGAAAGCGATGTCTATAAATTTGAATACTGCTCTCTGGACGAAAACACCTACAAAATCGCCTCATTCATTCCGCTGGAGTGGGAGGGCACAAGGCTGGTAAAGGTCCTGCTGGCCTCTATGAATGTTTCACAGGAGAAAAGGGCCGAGATTGAATCCCACAGGGCGTTGAAGGAGGCCTACCGCGCGGCGGAGAATGCAAACCGGGCCAAGACGGAGTTCCTCTCCAATATGTCCCATGATATTCGGACGCCGATGAATGCAATCGTTGGCCTGACAGCGATTGCAGGTGCGAATATCGAGAATCCGGATAAGGTGATCGAGTGCCTTGGCAAAACCACCAAGGCGAGCCGCCATTTGCTGGGACTGATCAATGAAGTGCTGGACATGGCGCGCATCGAAAGCGGAAAGATGTCCCTTGCCGAGGAGGACTTTAATCTGCCGGAGCTGGTCGATAACCTAATTACCCTTACAAAGCCTGCCATCGATGAGCATCGACATAATTTTGAAGTCCATGTGGACCGTATTGAACACGAGGCCGTCTGCGGTGACAGCCTGAGAATCCAGCAGGTCTTTGTAAACCTGATGAGCAACGCCATCAAGTACACCCCGGATGGCGGCAATATCACATTCTCTATTAAAGAAAAGCCGAACGGCTTCTCGGAGCTTGGCTGCTACGAGTTTTCGATTGCAGATAACGGCATCGGCATGACGCCCGAATTCCAGAAGATCATGTTTGAGCCGTTCAGCCGGGCAGACGATCACCGGACGACCAAGGTGCAGGGCACGGGTCTGGGTATGGCGATCGCCCAAAATATCGTCAACCTGATGAACGGCAGCATCAAGGTCAACAGTGCGCCGGGCAAAGGCACAACAATCACGGTGACGATCTATCTGAAGCTGCAGGAGAGCGAAAAGGAGCAGGAAAAAGAACTGCTCGACCTGCCGGTGCTGGTTGTGGACGATGACAAAACCTGCTGCGAAAGCACGGTTGCAACCCTCAAGGACATTGGCATAGCAGGCGAATGGGTGCTTACGGGCAGGGAGGCCGTGGAGCGCTGCTATGCGCGCCATGAAGCCGGGTGCGACTACTTTGCGGTGATTCTGGATTGGAAGATGCCGAAAATGGACGGCATCGAGACGGCCAGAAAAATTCGCGAGCAGGTAGGCAAGGATGTGACCATCATCATCCTGACCTCCTTTGAATTCAGTGAGATCGAGGAGGAGGCCCGGGCGGCAGGCGTGGATGCGTTTATCGCAAAGCCGCTGTTCCGTTCCCGCCTGACGGCGACCCTGCGGCAGTTTACATCCGGCAAAAAGGAGAAAAACGCCCGAAGCCTTCTGGAAAGCTTTGCCAAAACCGATTACACGAACAAGAGGGTCCTTCTGGTGGAGGACAACGAGCTGAACCGTGAGATCGCTGCCGAAATTTTGGGTATGACGGGCGTGGCCGTTGACATTGCCGAAAACGGAAAAATAGCGGTCGAAAAGGTTGTGGCAGCCCCGGAAAAATGGTATGACCTGATCTTTATGGACATCCAGATGCCGATCATGAACGGGTACGAGGCTACTGCGGCGATCCGCTCCCTTCCCGGCGGGCGCGGAAAGGTGCCGATCATTGCCATGACGGCGAACGCCTTTGCCGAGGATGTACAGCTGGCAAAGAACACCGGCATGAACGAACATATCGCAAAACCGCTGGAGCTTGATAAGCTCAACGATGTTCTGAAGCAATGGCTGCAATGAGTTTGGGGAAAACATAAAAGGGGCTGCTGCAAGAGGAATTTTCCCTCGTGCGGCAGCCTTTTTTCCATTTATAGCAATTTTCAATAATACAGCACAGTACTTTAACTTTTGAGCAAAAAGAGGTATAACAGAGGCAAAGAAGGTGAGAACTATGCTGCACAATGAAGCTCGAAAATTGATTCTGGAAGCATACGACAAAGGCGTTAGCGTAAAAGAACTGGCAAAGTGCTTTTCTGTAGACACCTGTTCGATATATCGTTTGCTGAAGCGTCGGAACGAAACAGGCAGTTACGAAACTCAAACGAATCTCCGTGGAAAGAAAGCCCAAATTGTCAGATGTAGATCATCAGCACATCCCATTTTGCCGGAGCCCCGGCCCAGCGCAAAATCCCAGATGGATACCCCTGCGCCGGGTGTCTGCCGCTCACTTTTTCCGCGTGGCAATGTCCTGAAAGCAGAAATAGTCCGGTTGGTGGCGGGACTGGGTGTACTCAAACAGCAGACCGGCGGAGTTGAAAGTCTGGTTCACGACGACGGCCACGCAGCCATAGGTGCCCATGTCCAGCAGCTTTTCGTCGCGGGCGGTGGCGTGTTCCACCGTGATGCGGCGCTTGCTGGTGATGATCTGCATTCCCAGTGTGTTCTCAATATATTCGTAGATAGAGTTTGCGGCAATTTCCGGTGTCAGGCCAGGGACAAACTCCTTTAAAAAGTAGTTGACGTCGAGAATCAGCGCTTTGCCGTCGAGATACCGCACGCGTTCAATACTCCATAGCTCATCCCCAACCGAGAAACCGCTCTTGGCGGCAAAGCACTCATCGGCGATGACAGTCTCAAACTTCGTGACCTTCGTCACAGCGTGCAGATGGTTGCGGCGGGCGGTTTCTTGAAACGTCTCGATGCCGCCGATGGTAAATGTCGTTTTGCCCACCGGCTGGTAGATGACCCGCACGCCGCGCCCCTGCATAGTCTGCACATAGCCATCGTTCACCAGCTCGGCCAGCGCGCGGCGCACCGTGTTGCGGGAGCAGGCGTATTCCTCTATTAAGGTATTCTCGCTGGGCAGCAGCGATTGATAGGGGTAATCCTGCGCCTCGATACGTTTTTGGATGCTGTGATAAATGCCCTCATATTTTGCCTTTGGCATGGTGTGTACCTCGCAGCTTGTTCAAACATTTACTTTAGTATACCGTCTTTTCGGCTAAATTTCAAGTGGGCAACTTGTGGGCAGTGCCGAAAATAGGCATTCTGCAATGCTTTTTTGCAAAAGCATATTGACTTGTATGAACAAGTCTGGTATTCTGTGACTGTAAGAAGAACTTGTATGAACAAGTTCGAAGATACCCGCTCTACCGGGCAAAAGGAGGAAAACATCATGGGTAAATACGAACAGGACGCGCGGCGGCTGCTTGAGTACGTCCGCGGCAAGGAGAACATTGCGGCGGTATCCCACTGCGTATCGCGTATGCGATTTGTCCTCAACGATCCCACCAAGGCGGACGTTGCCAAGATCGAGGCGCTGAAATCCGCCAAGGGCACCTTCACCCAGGCGGGCCAGTTCCAAGTCATCATCGGCAACACGGTCAACGATTTCTACAATGACTTTATTGCCGTCTCCGGCATCGACGGTGTCTCCAAGGAGGCTGTCAAGAGCGCGGCCAAGCAGAACCAGAACGCCCTGCAAAGAGTTATGAGCGTGTTGGCCGAGATCTTCGCCCCGCTGATTCCTGCCATCATTACGGGCGGTCTGATTTTGGGTTTCCGCAACTGCATCGACAGCCTCTATTTGTTCAATAACGGCACCCAGACCTTGTGCGATATCAGCCAGTTCTGGTCGGGCGTGGACAGCTTCCTCTGGCTGATCGGCGAGGCCGTTTTCCACATGCTGCCGGTCTGCATCTGCTGGTCCGTCACTAAAAAGATGGGCACGACCCAGAGTCTGGGCATCGTCCTCGGCCTGACGCTTGTTTCCGGCCAGCTGCTGAACGCCTACGCTGTCGCATCCACAGCAGCGGCAGATATCCCCAAGTGGGATTTCGGCTTCTTCACCATCAACATGATCGGCTATCAGGCACAGGTTATCCCTGCCATGCTGGCCGCGTTCACGCTGGTGTATCTGGAAAAATTCTTCCGCAAGATCTGCCCGCCGGTCATCTCGATGATCGTTGTACCGTTCTGCTCGCTGGTCCTGTCCGTCATCGTTGCTCATACCATCCTTGGCCCCATCGGCTGGAAGATCGGCTCTGTCATCTCTGATGTTGTCTACGCTGGCATTTCCGGCTCCTTCCGCGTCATCTTTGGTGCTATCTTCGGCTTTGTCTACGCCCCGCTCGTCATCACCGGCCTGCACCACATGTCCAACGCCATTGATATGCAGCTGATTGCCGACTTCGGCGGCACGATGCTGTGGCCGATGATCGCGCTGTCCAACATTGCGCAGGGCTCCGCCGTCCTCGGTATGATCTATCTGCAGCGCAAGAACGCGGACGCTCAGGAGGTCAACGTGCCCGCCTGCATCTCCTGCTACCTTGGCGTTACCGAGCCCGCTATGTTCGGCGTCAACCTCAAATTCCACTTCCCGTTCATCTGCGGCATGATCGGCTCGGCCATCGCGGCAGCTGTCTGCGTGGCTACTTCCACCACGGCCAACGCCATCGGCGTCGGCGGCCTCCCCGGCATTCTGTCCATCCAGCCTGCCTATATGCTCAGCTTTGCGCTGTGCATGGTCATTGCCATCGTTGTGCCCTTTGTGCTGACCGTCAGCGTCGGCAAAAAGAAAGGCATTGCCTGATTTTGTGAGGTGTGTACCATGAATGATTTTAAAGATAAAGTTGTCTACCAAATTTACCCGAAATCCTTCATGGACTCGAACGGTGACGGCTTCGGCGATTTGAAGGGCGTCACCGCGAAACTGGACTACCTCGCCGATCTTGGTGTCGACTACCTCTGGCTGACGCCGTTCTTCCCCTCACCTCAGCGCGACAACGGCTACGATGTGGCCGACTACCGCGCCGTGGATCCGCGCTACGGCACGATGGAGGATCTGGAGGAGCTTATCCGCGAGGCGGACAGGCGCGGCATCGGCCTGATGCTGGACATGGTGTTCAACCACACCTCCACCGAGCATGAGTGGTTCAAAAAAGCACTGGCGGGCGACAAAAAGTATCAGGACTATTACATCTTCAAGGACGGCACGCCCGACTGCTACCCAACGAACTGGGTTTCAAAATTCGGCGGCCCCGCGTGGGAATATGTGCCGTGCCTTGGCAAATGGTATCTGCATCTTTACGACGTCATGCAAGCCGACCTGAACTGGGAGAACCCCGCCGTGCGGGAGGAAATGGCCGACATCCTGCGATTCTGGAAGGCGAAGGGCATCAAGGGTTTCCGTTTCGATGTCATCAATGTCATTTCCAAGCCCAAATTTTACGAGAATGACTACGAGGGCGACGGCCGCCGCTTCTACACCGATGGCCGCAATGTCCACAAGTACCTGAAGGAGCTGGTTGCCGCGGGCGGCATCGACGGCATGATCACGGTGGGGGAGATGTCCTCCACCACGCTGGAAAACTGCATCGGCTACACCGCTGAGGGCAATCACGAGCTGACGATGTGCTTCAATTTCCACCACCTGAAGGTCGACTACAAGGACGGGCAAAAGTGGGAATTGAGGGAGCCTGACTACCTCGCCATGAAGAAACTGTTCCAGACCTGGCAGGAGGGGATGCAGGCCCACGGCGGCTGGAATGCGCTGTTCTGGTGCAACCACGACCAGCCCCGTGCGGTCAGCCGCTTTGGCAGCGACACGACCTACTGGAAGGAAAGCGCCGAGATGCTGGCGGTGGCCATCCACTTTATGCGCGGCACACCGTACATTTATCAGGGTGAGGAGCTGGGCATGACGAACCCGCACTTCACGAAAATCGAGCAGTACCGCGACATCGAGAGCCTCAACTACTACAAAATTCTGCGCGAACAGGATAAAACCGAGGCGGAAACACTGGATATCATCGCCCAGCGCAGCCGCGACGACAGCCGCACCCCGATGCAGTGGGACGCGAGCGAGAACGCCGGGTTTACCACCGGTACGCCGTGGATCGGCATTGCCGACAACTACAAGGCCATCAACGCCGCTGCCCAAATGGACGCCCCGGATTCCATCCGCAGCTTTTACAAAAAATTGGTGTCCCTGCGCAAGAAAATGCCGGTCATCAGTGCGGGAAAAATCGAGTTCTTGTACCCCGACAACGCGGATTTGTTAGCCTATCGCCGGTACGACGGCGAGACGGAGCTGCTGGTTCTCTGCAACCTGCGGGAGCGGGAAATTGCCAAGCCCCTGCCCGTAGGCTGGACCGATGCCGAGAAACTGCTGGGCAACTACCCCGACACCGCCGACACGCTGCGCCCCTATGAGTGCGTAGTGCTGAAAAAGTGAAGGCTGCCGTATTATCTTTTCGCTATTGGGAGTTGAACGTATCCTTTGCGATAGTAACCTCATAGTGAGCAAGACAAAAGCACTTTCCCTTATTTGCAATGCAAATATAAGGGAAAGTGCTTTTTTGTAAGGGCAATACCGCATAATTCTAAGTGCCGATACGGCGAGCGAGGTGCGGCAGCTGCTAAGCCAAAAGCGCAGATAATACTTTGTGTATTATCGAGCATTTTGGCAACGCAGATGCCGTGCCGCAGCCGCCGGAGTGGTGCTTAAGCCGTAAGGCGGGAATTATGCGGTGTTGCCTAAGGGCAAAATTCCGCGTTTAAAGCTGTGCAAGACCTGCCGGGTGCCATTCGTCCCTGATGCCGATGTCGGCACAGACGATCTCACCGCAGAAGGGTGCGGAGCTTGGAGCTGTGTGCAGGGGCTTGCAGCTGTCAAACGTCACGGTCAGGTCTGCGCGGACGGCTCCCTCGGAGGCCTCACCCGTATCGGTGTTGATGCCGCTGGGCAGATCGACGGCCAGCATGAATGCGCGACCTCGGCAGCAAGTGCAATGTAGTGGAGATGCGCTGGCGAATCTGTACCGCTTTACGCAAGACCAGCGGGACATTTTGCACCAGCTGCTATCCGAGAAAATGCGCTCCAGTCTGCTTGCTCTGTGCGGTGGGACCACCGTTGCTGATGGCGAGTTGTGCTGGCCGCTGCCGGGTCACACCTATATATCCTGCCACTTCGGGGAAGCAGACGCCTTCGGCAACGCCGGGCACCGCGGCACGGATATTCCAGCACCGGCAACCACCTGCATCTTGAGGTAATGCAGAATGGCGTGCGTGTGAATCCTATGGATATGATTTCCGTGCGCTGATATAGGCCGGTACCAATTTTTTTACTTGCGATTGTCTTTCCTGCGCAGTACGAAAATTGCCGCCAGCGCGGAGCCGCTGACAATCAGCAGCGCAAACCACAATGCGGGGTTGGCGGTGTCGCCGGTGCTCGGAATCGGGGAAACGGGCTGCACCGTCGGCTGCACCGTCTGTTGCGGCTGTACTGTGGGCTGGGGCTGTGCTGTCTGCTGCGGCTGCGGTTTAGCAGTCGGCTGCGGGGTTGCTGTTTCCGTCGGCTTTGCCTTGACGGTGAACTTAGCTGTTGCCGTACCGTGTTGAGAAACAATCGCAAGCGTATGCTCACCCACGGAAAGTGTAGCAACAAAATCACGGTTCAGCGTGATGATGGTGCTGCCCGCTCTCTTTGTATAGTTCTTTTCTTCCAGCGCAGTGCCATCAAGCTCTACACGAAGGAAATCGGCAAAGGATGCATCAGAAGTGAAGGTCAGTTCCTTTTTCTCGCCCTGCGTGACCGCTGCACCATCCCCGGCTGTGATTTTCGGGGGCAGCTTTGCCGTCACGGTGTCTGCCTTGGCAATCTCCTTAGTTCCGTCCTTGTCGGAGAAATACTTCTTGCAGCCGTCGCAGTACCAATACGCAATGTTGCCTTCTTCGGCAACGGTGGCGGCCTTTGCGTCAACGTGTTTCAGGTCGGTGTGGTTGTTCTGGTCAGGGCTGCCGTAGCTTTCTTTGCAAATCTCACAGACCGCCTGAGCCTTGCAGGTTGCTTTGCCGCCGGAGTGCTCCGCGTAGCCGTCCTTTCCCGCGTTATCCGTCACATCGCAGCTTTCATTGGCACACTCATGCCAGTGATGCGTTGCATCGGACATCCAATCGGACTTCCAGCTGTGGCCGGTGGCGTCGATTGGCTCCGTCTTTGTCGCGTGGCATACGGTACAGGTATATGTCTTTTTGCCCGCTTTTGTGCAGGTAGGCGCTGTTGTTATCGTACCGTTGTCCCAAGTATGAGGGCCTACATCATCCTTTTCATCGCAACGGGAACACTGCTTCCAGTGCATGTTATCATCATGTGTCCAACTGGTAGTAAAATCATGTCCCAGAACATCGCCATATTCCGCACCGCAAACTGTGCATTTTGCTTTTTCGGTGCAGGTGGCCGTGCCGCCGGAGTGATTCGCCTTATTAAACACCGCGCCGCAGGCGCAGACCTGCCAGTGCTCCGTCTCGTTGGATTTCCACGGACTACTCTGGTCGTGGGTATGTTCGTCGCCGGTCTGGGTCTTGAACACCGGCAGGGTCTTACCCGCTGCGGCCAGATACTGGCACTGGCTGTTCCATGGGTGTTCGCTGTCAGCGCGGCTATTGATGAGCAGCGCCAGCACCGTGCCGTCGCCAAGCTGTGCGGCAGTCTTGGGGCCGGTGGCTTCATCCACTGTGCCGCCATCGTTCTCGACAGCCTTTATGGCTGTGGAATCCAGATAATAGCAGTTTGCTACGGTGCCCTTGGTTATGCCGACAACACCGCCGATATAGCTTGTTCCTGTCCCTGTCGTCGACGTCAGCGTCCCTACGCTGTAGCAGTTGGATACGGTGGTGTCGGAATAGAAGATGTAGCCCATGATACCGCCTGCCCTGGCAATATATTCAACATTGTTGCCGGTATAACTGACCGTTACTGCACCCAGATTGTAGCAGTCGGATACGGTATTGCGCGCAGAGAGTTCGCTGCCCGCGATACCACCGGCGGTGCCCTCTCTCAGTTTGTCGCTGGTGACATTGATATCGCCGGTGTTGTAACAGTTTTTGACGATCACATTTCCGCACAGGGTGCATACAATACCGGCAGCCTTGCTTGCGCGACTATAGTTGTAGCTGCCTCTCGCCTCGACAACTCCGGTATTGACGCAGCCCACAATGGTGGTGTCTTCGGCAAACCCTACGATACCACCAACGTACAGGTAGCTGCTGCTTCTACCGGTGACGAATTCACTTACAACACGGCAGTTATTGCGGCAATTCTCAATGGTTGAGTTTTCGCTGGCATCGCCCGCGATACCGCTGACAGCGTGGCAGCCCTGTACATAGCCATCTACCGTCAGGTTTCGGACGGCAGCACCCTCCAGACAGCCAAACAGGCCGACGGCGACGTCGGGCAAATTGACGACATACAGACCCTTAATGGCATAATGCTTTCCGTCAAAGGTGCCGGTATAGGGGGTCTTATTGCTGTCGTCCGTATACTTGCCGATGGGCGTCCATTCCTCAGCGGCCTTGCTGCTGGAGCCGGGAGTATAGGTTCCGTTCGCGTCAAATGTACCGTCGTTGAGAACGACGTCGTTCGTCAGCACAGCGCACGCGCCACGGTTCGGCGTCTGGCCGTTGGAGCCATTGACAATATCCCGGAACAGCTTCAACTGGTCGGCGGTGCTGATCTGATAGGGATAAGCTGCGGTGCCAAGGCCGTCCATGTAAACGGTGTTATTGCCGACAGTGTAGGGCATCGTAATGCTGCCATCCACCGTGCCGCCGGTCATGGTAAATTTGCCGTTGCCTCCGGTGAAAACGAACACACTGTCACCGCCATTTACCGCTGTGCAACTTTCGATACTGCCGCCGGACATTTCAAAGCTGCCGCTGAGTACATGTACGCCACCGCCGGTCACATCGGGAAAGTCAACCCCGTCTCTCTCGACCGTGCGGCAGTTCTTGATTTTTGCACTGCCGGACAGGGAGACTTTTCCACCGTTTGTCGAGACAAATATACCGCCGCCGTTCAGTGCCGTGCAGTCCGTAATGCTACTGCTACCTTCCATGGTGAAAACAGGCGGATCGCTTTCCGTGGCATTTCCGCGGGCGGATACACCGCCACCGGCGATGCTGTTGCAGCCGGTGACGGACGCGTTTTCGGACATGGTAAGAGTGGCGTCATTAAGATAGACGCCGCCGCCATGCTGTGCTGTGCAGTTTTGAATCACGGCATTTCCCGACAGGGCGACCAACGCGCCGAGGTCCGCACCGATACCGCCGCCGCCACAAGAACCGCCATCTGTGCTTATGCAATCCGCAATGAGAGCGCTGCCACCCATGGCAAAGGATGCACTATTGGTGAGGCAAACGCCGCCGCCGGCCTTTGCAACGCAGCCCCGGATGCTGCCGCCGGTCATGGTGAAATAGGCATAAAAGCCTGCGAACACACCGCCGCCGGTCGCAGCCGCGCAGCCAACGATGTTGCCGCCCGTCATGATGAGGTGGACACAGTCGGCTTCGGCAGGTTTCTGCGGCAAAGAATGATAGTAACCACCGTCCACCCAGATGCCCATTTCTTTGCTGCCAGTGATGACACCGCCGTTGACAGTCTTTGTGCCGTTTTCCTCGTCCAGCACCCACAGGCCATCGGCGTTAGGCGTGAACTTATGCGCAGTATTGGGGGCGCTGTCGGTCAGCGTCAGATTGCCGATGCCAACACCGATGGAGTCTTTCTTCACTTCAATCACCGGGTCACTATCGTTGCCGGTCATTTGCAGGACATGGCCGTTCAAGTCCAGCGTCACGGTGCGGGTAACGGTCAGGGAACTGCTGATGCTAATGTTCCCTGCCAGCCTGACGGTTTTGACAGCAGAATCAGCAATCGCCTTAGTCAGCTCATCCGCGGTGCTGACGTCTGTTACCTCTCCGCTTGCGGCGGGCGTCTCGCCCTCGCCACTCAACCCCGTCGAGGCTGTCTCCGGCTGGGGGTCGGACACTTCCCCCTCCGGCTGGGCTGCCGCATCGTCTGCGGGCTGGGCGCACTTTGCACAGTTCTCCGGCAAAGCGCCCTCTGCGCCGCAGACGGGGCAATCCGTATTCATGCTTTCCGCCGTGCAGGCCGTTTCACAGCTGCACATGGGCGGGGTTTCCGTGCTGTCCTCCGCAAAAGCCGCTGTTGGCATAAGGCATAGCAGCATACACAGGGCAAGCAGGGTGCTGAATATGCGTTTTTTCATGTTGCTTCCTCCGTTTCGCCGTCCTTCGACAGCTTAAAATCGTATTTCATTTCCAGCATGGCAAACAGCTTATACATAACCTCTGTGGCAATCGCCTTGATATCCAGTGTCTGAATAAAGGCGAGCACTTTGGCCTGCTCCTCCTCCGGCACCTTGTACACTCTCAGTTCCGCCGTCAGAAAGCGGCTGATTTTTCGCTCCAGCGGGAAATGAATGTCACATTTGCGTGCCATATAGCTGCGCATCAGCCCCGCCGTGCCGATGTCCATTTCATAAAAATCGCTGTCGCTGTAATCGGGGAAATTCCCGCCGAAAATCTCTTTTAATTCCGCCGTGGTATGCACATAGATATATTCCGCCGTATCCGGGGCGGTATAGGCTTCGATATAAATCTCCCGCAGATTCTCGTTCAACTCGGTGAGGGTGAGCTGGATCGCCGTATCCACCGCATAGGCATACACCGACGGCAGCTTGCTGTCCGCAATGCTCCGTGCCACACCGAACTGACCGTCGAACATCGTTTCGGTCAAATCCAGCAAAATTTTATCCTTGGTCGGAAACAGATTCAAATAGCTTCCTCTTGCAACGCCCGCTTCGTCAACAATCTGACTGACCGAGGTGTTTTTATACCCCTGCTCCAAAAAAAGACGAACGCAGGCGGTCAGGATTTTCTTCCTTGTTTCGCTGCTGCTTCTCCGCAAATAAATCACCTCTATAAAAGTGTTAGTATTCGTACTAATAATAACATCTCGAGAATGAAAAAGCAAGCGGTATTTGAGGCTTTCTGCGTTGAATTGTGACATTTTCGCAAACGCTGCCTTCTTCCATTACTCACAGAACTTTATGACTTCTTGAATACTTCACGAAAAAGAAAAGCTGCTGTCTCTTTACAGCAGCCTTAGATAATCTGGAATTACGAACAAGGCTCACATGTAGCATTCGACTCCGAATATCAGCCGGCACACATATGAGGACGGAAAATGTAGCAGCTTTTGAAAAAAATTGCTTTTTTCTGCTCAAAGTGCTACAATCGGAATATACCGAATACAAAGGGAGGAAAGCTCCCATGCCAAGACCGCCACGGTGCCGTCGAATTTGTGGCGTACCACAGGTCGATACATTCTGTCCCAACGGGTGCGGGAATACCGAGCCGATCCTGCTGACGCTGGACGAATACGAGGTCATTCGGCTGGTTGACTTGGAGCAGCAAACCCACGAGCAGTGTGCCGCGCAGATGGATATTTCCCGCTCTACCGTGCAGGAGATTTACGAAAGCGCACGGCGCAAGATCGCAGCGTGTCTTGTCCACGGGAAACCGCTGCACATCACCGGGGGAAACTACCGCATCTGCGGAGGACAGGAGGCAGCTCACTGCGGCCGTTGCTGCCGGATGCAGAGAGCCAACATGGAAAAATCAGGCAAAACTTGCAAAGGAGATTCCATTATGAAAATTGCAGTTACCTATGAAAACGGTCAAATCTTTCAGCATTTCGGTCACACCGAGCAGTTCAAGCTTTATGAAGCTGTGGACGGCAAAATCACTCATGCGAAAGTCGTTGACACCAACGGCAGTGGTCACGGCGCACTGGCAGGCTTCCTAATGCAGCACGGTGTGGACACTTTGGTTTGCGGAGGCATCGGCGGCGGTGCGCAGGCAGCACTCGCCGAAGCGGGCATCAAGCTCTACGGCGGTGTCAGCGGGGACGCTGACGCGGCGGTGAGCGCATTGCTCAGCGGAAATCTGGGCTACGATCCCAATGTTCACTGTG
>OIWU01002459.1_pt1 | contig 15706 bp, 14 predicted proteins | sample 1587711 | NCBI WGS metagenome assembly OIWU01 (sample SAMEA3888909, study PRJEB22519) | human gut metagenome | biome: human gut; feature: human-associated habitat; material: faeces | place: Denmark | collected 2010 | reverse complement strand
GGTACCGCCGTGCATTGCTTGTTAAGACCGTTTCCCAAATTCTATTCACATGTTTGTTGCTTGGAGAGAAGATTACATAGTGCTGGCCAAAGTGGGTTCGTTGGAGAAATTATGCTACTAATATTTGCTGCAATAGATGCAATTTCTACTGCACTATCCAACAATGATTTACCTATATTCTTCTCATCAAGTACAGTGTCATCCTTGCCACTTTCCAAAAATCGCTTTTTGAGTACCTTAATTATTTTCTTTCTGGTTTGCTCTGGCTCTAATGCTACAACCAAATCTATATAGTACTCCGCACGAATTTGCAACAGTTTCGTATTCAACTGCTTTTCGACATAAGCGCCACTGTCCTCAATGAAGTTTTGAATTTCAAGTGCTAAGTTGGGATCAGGAATATTGAGAATTACCTTTCCAGTACGCTTGTCATATCTTGCGTTTTCTGTTAGTTTTGCAAAAGCAAGTTTCCAGTCGTAGTCGATGGGATGCGTTAATTGATTTTTGACTTTCAGATTTCTGACTCGCTGCTGTGTAATACCAAGATCTTTGCTGATTTTGTAATCGGAGCATTTTCGATAATCGATAGTTCCGTCTGCATTCTTGTTGTCAGAAATCATTTTCTCAATATAGAACCTAAACATCATGAGTTCAATGTCGCTCTTTGAAAACTGCCCGAAATTTGCGTTATAAAAGCAATCTGCAATTTCGTCAAATAATTTGATTTTTTCTTCTGGTTCAAATGTTACATATATAGCCATTGCGTTTTCTCCTAATGTTTCTCTATTTCGTATTTGCAATAACCATTTTTGGAGACTTGAAAAACAGTTTTTATCCTATCAATTGCTCATATTCTTCCCAGCAATCAGCACACCAGCTTCTACGCTCACCCGCATTGTCCTCTTTGGTGATAAGCTCCTCAACATATCTTTCGCAACTGCTACAAATTTGATTTTTACCGCCATTGGAATCACCAGAGGGAACAGTCATGATATATCCTTTTTCATCACAACTGGTACAAGGCCCCCAATTATATTCATCATCCTTGTCGCCGTAAAAATATTTTACTTGCCCTGTACCGTTGCATACAGAACAGATTACTTGTTGCCCCTTATTTCCACCACAACCTGTTAGAAGTGACAGCACAAGCAGAAGTAGCACACCGATTGTAAAAGCTTCTTTTTTCAAGCTATCTCCTCCGATCATTTCTTTTCGTCAAAAGTATTAGGCGAAGAAGTTGCAAAATTGAAGAAAAGAGTGAAGCTACATAAGTAAGCGCAGCAGCTTGCAATACCTTTGTGGCACCTTTAAGCTCTCCGCCTATCAGTAGCCTATGTTCTTCCAAAACACGGAGGGCACGGCTTGAAGCATTAAACTCAACTGGCAGTGTAATCAACTGAAAGAGGACAACAAATGTGAACAGTAGTACGCCAATCTGCGTTAATCCTGTCCATCCCATAATCAGGCCAAGCAAAATAATTGGCCACGAAAGTTTTGAGCCGATATTTGCGATTGGAACAGAGGCAGAGCGTAATCTTAACGGGAAATAACCCTCGTGATGCTGGATAGCGTGTCCACATTCATGAGCTGCGACACCTATTGCTGCAACCGATGTTGATCCATATACACTCTCTGAAAGACGAAGTACTTTTTCATTAGGGGAATAGTGGTCGGTCAAGAAACCTCGTACTTTTTCAATTCGCACATCAAATATACCCGCCTTATGAAGAAGCAACGCTGCGACATCTTCGGCAAGAAGCCCCCTGCCGTTTTGAAATTTGCTAAATTTTTTATATGTCTGGTTGACATTCCATGATGCAATAGCACTGATAATTGCACCGATTATTACAAGAATGTATGTTGCATCCCAAAACATCAGTTCACCCCATTTAATAAATATCTTCCTTTTTCAGAGTTGTGAACTCTTGCTCAGATGGGTTTTTAATCGACAATATTCGAGTTGCTTGATTTGTAACCACCCTGTCAAAGAAGTTCCGGACCCCTCTTGCATTTCCAAATGTCGGATCGTCCTGCTTGCTTTCAAAATACGAGAGAACTGCTTCTTCCGCTTCTGTAGCTAAAATGAATTTATTTTTCTTGCAGGAAAGTTTGAAAATATCGAGCATTTCATTTGCTGAATAATCCTCAAAGTTAATGTATTTGTTAAAGCGCGACCGCAAGCCGGGATTCATTGCGATAAATTTTCTCATTTCATCAACATAACCTGCGACGATTACAACAAGATCATCTCGATAATCTTCCATTCCTTTTACAAGTGTGTCAATTGCCTCTTTTCCATAATCGTTGCTACCATCTTCAGAAGAAAGTGCATACGCTTCATCAATGAAAAGTACGCCGCCCTTTGCCTTTTTGATTACTTGTGCTGTTTTCAATGCAGTCTGTCCCATGTATCCTGCAACTAAACCAGAACGGTCGGTTTCGACCAATTGGCCTTTAGAAACAACACCCAGGCATTTATAAATTTTCGCCAAAATACGAGCCACAGTTGTTTTGCCGGTCCCCGGATGCCCGGTAAAAACCATGTGATTGGATGTCTGCAATTCGGGCAAACCTTTCTCTTTTCGCATTTTATTTATTCTGAGAAGATTGATGCAAAGCAAAACCTCTTGTTTTACACTTTCAAGGCCGATAAGCTCATTTAGCTCTTTCAGAGCATTATCAAGTTCTGTCCCATTAACCGCAACATCACTATGCTCAAGTGATTGCGACTTAACAGGCGTAGATGCTTCTGCGTGGAACTCCGCTGTATGCTGCTTTGTTTCATCTGGATTTTCAGCGTACATTTTACTGCCATCGTCTATCGCATTGAGCAGCTCATTGGCGACATTATTTTCAGCTTCAGAGAAAACACCATCCATCGCTCTAAAAGCATTGAAAATTATTTCCAAATTACTCCTAACCATTATCGAGGCATCTTCAAAATCTTCAATTAGAGTTGATAGAAATAACGGTTTTTTGCTGAAGTTGAAATACTTTTGCCCATCCACTTCAAATGTGTCTGCATTAACCGTCTTAATAAAGCGACGGTACCCACGATTTCTGGAACACACCTCGTCAAACTCATCTGGCAATGACATGATGAAGTACACTTCTTCTTCCGAAAGTGCTCCATCAGAGAAACCAATTTTCAGTAAACAGCCTTGAAGAAACAAATCCAGAGAACAGACCAAATCCGTAACAGAAGGAGTATCTGCAAAAGGATCAACCATACCTTCACTATACATATCCTCGATTTGCCGGGTGATGTTCAGATATGCTTGATATGCTTCATCAAATAGTTTCTTTCTTTTGTTATCTAAGAGTGTATCCATTCAGACCTCACCTCACATCATCAAGTCAGCTCCAAAGGCAGACACAGCCTGATTTGCACTAGATGTCATCAGCTCTAACAGTTCAAAAACAGCTTTTCTGAGTTGTGCAGTATTTTTTGAATCCATTGCCAAATACGCTTGTGACTTCCAATATTCCGCCTTTTGCGCATTGGTATACTTTGTTTCCGGCTTGCACAAGACAACTGAGAAGAAAGATTTGAGCCACCCATAATTGGTAGTCATTGCTTCAAACCCAAGGTTACTCATTTTATTTGCGATAAAGCCTTTTTCTTCCGCAGTTTCAGCCAATTCGTAAGATTCCTCAAGTTCCGACCATGCTGCTTTAGCATCATCGTCTCCATAATTTTCAACCTGTTCTCGTGCTTGTTTAACGGTATCATCGTTCTTTGAACTGTCCTTTTTTTGTTGATACTTTCGCTCAGTTTGAATGATTCGAGATTCAACATTATAAAACTGTTCAACATATCCATTGACGGCAGCCTCATCAGAATCGACCTTTCTATAAGCGGAATTATAGCCAGCCTTAACTTGATGCAACTCTTCCTCAAGTTCGGAAACATCAACACCTTGATCCTTCAGCCGTTGAATACTTACCTCTGATTGTTTGATCTTTGTATCTACAGTCTCCATGCGTTCTTCCAAATCGACTTTGGCTTCGCTTCGCAGAGTTTCCTCCGGGATTATAAAGTCAAAATCGGGAATATAACCACTTACCCGAATGTTTCTATTTTCATCTGCAATAATCGTCAGTTCAACTTCTGTTCCCTTTGGAATCAGCCGATCCATAGCAGAAGATTGAACCGTGATTGCACCAGCAGGGAAATTGGCTTCGGGATTCTGCGTATTTTCGCCCTCCCAAATCTTGATGGTAATACAGTCATTAGCAACGGGATCAATATCTCTCGACAGCTTAAATGTCTGATCATTTTGAGCGGGAAGCGGCGAATTCTTCTTAATAACATGATGAAGAATGTCGTAGCCAGTTTTAGAATCTTTGATCTGAACACCAATAGACATAGTTGCCGGAGGTGCAGATGTTTTCAGCACATTTTCGTTGTGTTTGATTTCAAAGAATGGATTTTCAATTACGATCTCTCTGCCACTCTTATCGTTGGCAGAAACCTTGAAGTAATTCAAGACTCCTTTTTGGAGCAGAACATCCATGTCGAAGATTCCAGTATATTGATCTAGAAGATCAAGCCACCCACTTGTCCAGCAGACGCTAGAGAAATCCTTCTTAAGCGCACAATCAATTTTTACTTTGGCAATGTCAACATCCTTGATATTTACTACTTTACCAATGACATTAACCGTTTCCTCGGAAGAAATTGGATCGTAAGTAAGGTTGATAATCGCATTGTTTGCGTTGGTCAACTCAACATCTTCTTCGACATCGACGACACTTGTAGACGCATAGATTGCTGCACCCGCAGCTACAACAGTCATTGGGTTCAAAGAACTATCAAGTTCAACACCAAACTCCTCTGCAAGTCGCTGACGAACAAGAGGAATAAATGTACTGCCACCAACAAGTAGAATCTTGTCAAGTTGATTTGCGGTTACGCCTGCACCGGATAGAGCCTTCTTCGCAATGCCAATACTACGCTCGACTGTCGCAGCAATCAAGGACTCAAGCTCTGCTCTTGTGATTTCACATTCAAATTCAATCGGCTCGCCATTGTCATCATCGATATCAAAAACTTCAAGGATAGTGCTTTCTTTACTGCTGAGCTCAATTTTGCAGTTTTCGCAGTCGAGTTGTATTTTGCGAGCCAAAGACTTCCCGCTACTTGTACTCTCATCGAATAATGCATCAACATGGTAGCCCTCTGCCTTGAGTTTCTTTATAACAACTTCACGGAACAGGATTCTATCAATATCACTGCCGCCGAAATAGTTGTCACCCTCGCTGTTTTCAACAGTTAAGCGATTATCAAGAGTAGAGATAATTGCAACATCAAGCGTACCTCCACCATAATCAAAAACCATCCAATGCTTGTCTTTGGAGCCCGGCTTTGCTCCGTATGCCACAGCAGCAGCAATAGGTTCTTGAAGCAGAATAATGTTTTCAAAGCCCGCCAGCTTACCGGCTTTATTGGTAGCCTCAGACTGTAAAGTTTTGAACGCCGCCGGAACCGTAATAACAACATTTTTGATGGGATGATTCAGCCGATTTTCTCCGTCCGCCCTAAGCTGTCTGAGAATTTCAGATGACAATTCTTCCGGCGTTTTTTCAATTCCCGCAGAAGCAAAATGAATGGTTTTGTCCAAGCCCATCTGTCTCTTAAACTGAATTGCTAAATCTTCAACTTTTTGAGAGTTATAAGCTCGCTGACCAATCAGCATACGACCTTTGCCGTTAATCAACACCGCAGACGGGGTAACAGACATTCTATCTGCTTGGTTTTCAATAATTTCAAAGCCGTGATCGTTATCTGGAATAGCCAAACATGAATTTGTAGTACCCAAGTCAATTCCGCAATCAAAGAATTTTTGCATATTCCATCATCCTTTCTATATCTTCTTTCCGAATGTCTGCTCTTTCTTCGGACACATCATCATTTTGCGATTTTTCAGGAGGAACGCTCTTGGAGGCTGCTGCGGATTGCTCACCTATAATAGTCTGCGGTGATTCATCTACGATCTCGTTACTTTTCTTAGCCTCTTTCACCAATGTACCAATAATCACTCGTGCGTGTTGAATCAACTCTCCGTTCTGATACACATAAGGAGCCAGAGTCTCAATGATAATCAGTTCATCTTCTGGTGCTTCCGGTGCCTCATTATTTGCTACTTCAATAGCCAGCCCTGGATCAAATTTGGCTCCTATTGGATCTACAACTTCGACAGATAGAGCTGCAATATACTTTTTAATACTACGCAGAGCGCTTTTTGCAGCCATTTTTCGGTCGGAATTCAAATTATTAAGCCACTTCTCCAATCTCCATGCGGCAATGGCTAATTCTTTTATATCTGCATTACTTTGCATTTCGCCCTCCGAATGTTATGCGCTTTTTACCTTTACGCTTGATGTGATACCAGTAATCGGATCATCTCCATTGTCTACAATCACATACCAATGGTTTGAAGTAGGAATTCTAACACGGTATGGAGACTGTGAGGCATAACCTCCATGGTATGAGAAATCACCGCCACGGAGATAGTTCTGATACCCTTGGGCGTTTACCAAATAAACATATGCCGCTTGATTTAGCGTAACCTCGGCTACCAGCGAGGGTCCGGTTGTCATTTGAAATCCGATGTCATGACAAATGTGATTTCTTGCTCGATGAGCCTGTCGCTTGGATTGGATTTTTGCAAACTCTTCATTTCTGCGTTGCTCAGCAGAAGGATGTCCGAGCTTAGCGGCTTCTCCCCAATATTTAATAGCCATGTCAACATTCTGCTTCACACCAGTACCGCTAAAATAGCATTCAGCAAGATTATAAGCTCCGGCAGGGCTACCACTCTCGGCGGCTTTTTCAAACCAAGATGCCGCCATGCTATCGTCCTGCGGAACGCCGGTTCCTCTCTGATAGCACAGACCAATGCTGTTTTTGGAGTGCATATTGCCGGCTTCTTCAGCTTTGTGATACCAATATAATGCCTGCGTATAATCTACTGGGCAGCCATTTCCAAAATAGAAATCATCACCTTTTGCATTCCATACAGTGTGCGGCGTATTCCAATCAATCGCTTTAATATTTGCCTCACCGAAAGTATTATTGATGCGTTTCTTGTCATCAGCGTTGCAATAAGAGTAGCACTTGTTGGCAAAGTAAATAGCATTGGACTTATCACTGCACTTATTCAATTCGTACATAAGCTGATAAGTTGTATGCCGATAAGACTCTTTAATCATATCATAGCGAATGGGGTCGCCTCTAAAGTCTTTCAGCACCAGCTCAAATACTGGCTCTACAACCTTACAGTAAGCATCACCATGTTCACGAAGCTCGTTGCCCTTGCTATCAGAGAGTGTATCCTCAGAATCGAATTCACGCATGTAGGAGAACATAGCTGCTTCCTTATTGGTGAACCACGAAACAAGTTTTCCAACGACATTACGGGAAAGCCCATCCAGCAGGGAGTCGTTACATTCTCTGATACATTTGAGGAGCCTCAAAACCGCATCCAAGTCATCACGCTCACAGAGGAGAAGAATCGGCTTTAGAATGGTATTTTTGAAGCTGCTGACCAACTCCGCGTTGTTTGTAGCAACGCATTCTTTCTCAGTATATCTGCTCAAAAGCAGTTCTTTGTTGCTTTGTCTGCAAATGTAACAGTAGAAGTTAAGAACTCGCTTCCATGTTTCTGAAACAGAGATGTTTGGATCGCATAGAACGGCATACATATAATTTGCAAGGAACAAGTCGTAGGTTCCATATTCCAAGCCATCCTTGGCAAGCTCTATTCTATACTTTCCGCTTTGCCAAGCAGCGCAAGCATCTGCTTCTGCAAACCAGAACCATCGGTGACTCTTATCTTTCAGCAGAGCAAGTGCATTCTGCGCCACGCTGAGATCACGAGATGGCTTATCCAGGCCATTAAGATCAAATGCAGAACGATATGATTCGAGTGCCTTAAGGCGAGCCAATTTTTTTAGCTTGTCCAAGGCTGTATTAGCTTCTTCATTCGTTGCAAGGCAAGAAATACCTAAAATTCTATAAGGATTATCGAGGAAATATCCGCCAGCCTTAATTGCAATAGGACTGAGCGTGACCTTTTTCTGTGCAGGATTATCCTTGCAATTTTCAACTTCTTTCGAGATTCGAGCTTTCTTTTCCGCTACCTTACGCTCAAAGGCTTCTCGCTCTTTACGCTCAGCTTCGTTTTTTTGGCGCCGTTCCGCTTCCTTCTTAAGGCGATATTCCTCATCTGCCTTCCGCTTTGCTTCCTCGCGGATTCGCCTTTCTTCTTCAATTTGGCATTGCCTTTCGGCCTCTTTTCTCTTTTCCTCCGCTTCCTTGGCTTCACGCTCGTCCTTTATGGACGCAGCAAATACTTTAATTGCGTCCTTTATGACATTAAGCTGAGTTTGTTCCAGAATGAACTGTGGGCTGTTCGCTCCATTTTCAGCAAAAGTGATACAAGGCTTGTCTATGGAACGCAGAAAGCCCTTTACAGCAACCGTTCCTTCCGTACAAGTTGCTTTTTCCCAGTTAATTGCGGTTCTTTTTCCACCAAACGAATATTCATCTATAAATAACGCCAAAGTTCCTTTGACATTTTTTCCGTTTTCAATAATAGTAGCTTCAACGAAACAATTTCCAGCCGCCATAACATATCTCCCTTTGACATTTTGCCTTGCAGTATCAAGGCACTTGCCAAAACTTATTTCTATACAGTTAAAGGAGTGCCCATTAGAACTCCTATGTGTCAGGAATTCTAATGGGCTTCGTGTTTAGCTCAATTAGAGGCTCATGTGCACCCTGACAATGTGGCTATTATTCTTCAGGATCTTTTGTCAATTCTGCTTTGATAGCAGACAATCTCTTGTTTGCAGCAGAGACCTGCTTCTCCAACTCATCCTTTTTAGCCTTGAGAGGCGCCGCCTTCTTATCTGCCTCAGCAGCACGAGCCTTCTTTTCTTCTTTAATCTTGCTCTTCAGGGAATCCAATCTGCCCTGGAGAGAGGCAATTTCTTCGCCGATACGTTTCTTTTCCTTGCCGGCAAAGATGCCCAGTCCAGCTCTCCGATTTTCAAGCTCCTTGATCTGAGCTTTAACCTTATTACGCTCATCCTCGGAGGGAACATTACCGGTAGGCTGTGCAGCATCGATCTGTTTGGTAAGGTCAACGACTTCGGCACTCAGCTTACTCTTCCTATCGGTAAGCTCTTTCTTCTCTGCATCAAGTTTTGCTTTTTCATCGGCATGAGCTTCCCAGTACGCTTTAATACGAGCTTGCTTCTCTTTTTCAGCTTTCTTACGTTCTTCTGCTTCTTTAGCTTTAGCTTTGTCTTGTATCTCCTGAATACTCTTCTCATAACCACTAATTATTTCTCTTCTCTTCTTTTTCGATTCATCGGTTAAGAACCAGTCTTTATACGAACTGCTGTAGTCTGCATAAGCAGACATATAGATGCAGTATTCCTGCATATTAATTTGATGATAATACCTTACGACATTGGAATTTCCGCCGTCGTTGCCGGCGGATATAGCCATTTCTGTCAGCATGATGCAGTTATCAACTTCGTGCATTGTCTTCTTAAAGTCATCAGGCATTGGACGATTATTGTTGGCATATTTAGTCTTAGCTGTTTTAAATCCCTCATAGGCTGCAGCTTCCATCTCTCTTGCTATTTGAGTGAAGAACTCCTTGGGTACACCAGCCGCCTCAGCTTTCGACTTCATACCAACGAACTGAACTGAAGCAATATTGATTCCGCTAAATAAACCAGCCAACACATTGGCCTTAGCAACCTCGGCTCCTTTGGAAAGTAAAACCACCAAGCCATCAACAAGAGGTCCTATGTCCGACACAAAACCATTCAGTTCCTCATCATCCGGATATTGTGAGAAGCGTTTCCCACGCAATGATATGCACGCAAGTCCTAAACGTTTCAGTTCTTCAACTGCTTCTTCTCTGAGGCTGTCTTTTTCCTCGTCGGGAGCAAAATCAACCGCCTGCTTGAACGAATGAGCCGCTTCTGCCACACGAGATTTTTGAATTGTTGATTGCCAACCGGCAGCTTTTCCTTTAAGCATCCATGCTTTGTAGCAAGTACCATCCAGTTCTATTGCTCTATTACAATATTTCTCCGTTTCCTCGTTATTGCTTGCCGAATAAGCGTTTGTAGCAAGCAGCAAGATATTATCGATTGGGGCCTGATTTGGATTTCCTCCAAGTCCACTTGCGCCAGCCGGTACAGAACCTTCAACCTCACGCATCATACTCTTTGCTTCTTCCGCAGAATATTTGGTGCCACAACCTTGGCAAACAAACATTCCGCCGTCTTTCACGAAATCGGTGCTTTCGCACAGTTCACAAACAATTTTTTTCATAATAGTTTCCTCCCTAAATTTTTAGTGATTTTGCCTCTTCGGATCAGTATTCGTGGTGAAATCCACATTTGCCGCAGTAGTACGTTTGCTTTTTCTTTCCCAACGCTCCGCCAATAAGACCAACCGGGCCCAGTAGGACAGCCCCAACAGCAGCTTTTCCTACGCTGAACCCCTTATTCGAGGTGTCAACGAGTTTCCATCGTATAACCTCCCCACACATTGGGCATCTGTTTGGCGCATTTCCCATTTTTGCCACTCCTTCCTGTTAAAATGGTTTTTCTGCGGTTTTTATCATGCTTTGTTATCCGTAGTAAAGGTATCGGCTTTTGATTCATGCCAATTCAATGCTTTCAGCTGCTCTTCGATTGCTGCATCATTCTTCTTAAAGAGATCTCGCATTTCCGTAAAATTGATTGCTAGTGGGACCTTAATGTCCTGCTTGTCCAACCGTGGAATGCGGAGACTAATATCGGTCACTTTGGTCTTATCCTTGGACAGCGTGTATTCAAAACAGCAGAAGCCAAATTTTGATGGGTCATCATTCATCTTTAAGTATGGCTGATTATATTTTGCGTTTTTATCAAAGCTACGGCAAAAATGTATATAGATGCTGTTGTCAAGAATGATTTCAGTTTTGTAATAATTACTATTGCCGCACTCTATACATTTTGAAGAAACTCCGTTTCGCTTGTTCAGGAAAAGCAGCATATTCTGCAAATGCTTATCAAACTCATAGTTGTTTCTTCTGTTGTTGAGCTTTTCCTCTACCAGCCAAGGAAAATCATCAACTTTACTGACAGCCATTTCTGCAAGGATCGCAACCGAAACGAAGTAGTTTATCAGCGAATTACTGTCGGTCGAACCTACAGTGCCGTTATGTATCGGCAGCGTTTTATTCAGCGTTATCAGTTCGTTTCCCATCGCAGTTCTCCTTTCAATCTTCACTCGGAAGGCACTTTCCGCACGGTTCATATTCGCCGCTTTCGTATTGCTCAATTGTCAGGCGCTCAACATTGTCCTTGCCTTTCACATAGCCGCAGTCCTTATCGTGGTACTTGTTTCCGGTTGATGTGATGTAATACTCACCATAGTAGGTATTCCCGCAATATATCTTGTAGCCGACGAAACCGCTGACTACGAGCAGGGCAATCGCTACAACAATGGCAGCACTTGTCTTTTTATGTCCTTTTACCACATATCCGATTTTCTGCCATACACTCTGATTCAACAGATAATGTGCAAACTCGTTTGCCTCGTGCTCCTCTATGACATCACGACCAAGAACCGGCGTGGAAGTCAAGTGATTGCAATAGATATGCCCTTCTTCGTGCGCAAGGATCATCAGCTTTTCTTTATCGGAAAGGTTCTCGTGAAGGAAGACAAGACGCCGCTTTGTGTCTGCGTAAGTAAATCCCTTTGAGCGTTCGCAGAAATTTTCCAGTCCTAAAGCATCTATCAGAGCTGCAACATTTTCGTCATTAAAAATGTTGTTATACTCTACAATGGTATATCCCTGCTTTTGAATTGCAGAGCGGAGATTTTCGAGTGTGACATTCTGCAAGCCGTATTCTTTCAAGAAAGACTGGGCTTTCTTCTTGACTTCATTGTCCATTCTTTTCGCTATCTGCAATGATAGCCCGAATTGCATTGAGAGCTTTAATATCTCGCTCGGTAGCTGTTTCGGTGGCAATCGGAGTTCCGTCGAATGATTTCACAACGGCACTATCCGGCAGCTTGGTGCAGCGAGCATACTCGGTCATAATCGTTTGACGCACCGTCTGCAACGCTTGATCGTCCAGACGATCTACGATGTCCTGCATTTTCTCACCAAGAAATTCACTCAATTCAAAGCTCGAAAAATCGACACCTTCATTAAAACGGACAACAAGCTCTGTTGGGAATAACGACAGATGACGCAAAAGCTGGTGTGTCTTCTGATTGTGGTCATAGAACAAGACCAGTGAAAGGTATGTGTTCCATGACATTTTCCGAATTTTCCTTTCAATTGCGCTGTAGGTCTGCCTGGATACGCCAATCAGATTTGCGAGTTCCTCCTGTGACACTTCGGCTTGTGTCCGCAGGATGGCAAGATGGGGAGTAAGTGTTGCAATAAAGCTATCCTTCTCTGCATCAGTCAGCAACCATTTTGATACAGATTCCATCCAGAATCTCCTTCCTCCAAAATTTCGTAAAGTATTCAACTTGAAGACATAGTCTTCCTGACTTGCATCTTGTAAAAAGATACGATATGTTGTCAGATTTGTCAATAGATACGAGAAAAAGGTCAAATATAAGTATCAGATGCCTCCTTAACCATAGCGGATTTTACATCGAGGTGGGATCTTTACAGAGATTCTTCTATGTGCCGTCAAAGTCATAGTCCAAACCACCGAATGCCTTGCAAAATACGGGCTGTCGGCGGTTTTATCTTCAAGTTGAATGCTTTACGAAAGAATTACCGATCAAAGCAGGTGTAGTGGGCACCTGCTTTTGTTTTTTTCAAACGGAGTTTGGTGCGAACAAAAACCAGACCCACCTTTTTGCATTTTTAGAATACTAAAAGTACAAGAAAACGCTTATTAGTATTTTTGGATACCGCAGATGTATATGAAAGCATCCCTCTCAAATGAGTTATCTGCCGGATGCAGAAAAATCTATCTTTGCAAAAATATGGGATGCATGTAGCGACATGACCGGATATGTTCAAATGCATTTTGTTAGCAAAAACAATGAACTCCGTGAGTCTATTTTCGGAGGGGCATGGAACAATTTGCCTTCAAATCTATGGAATGATTATCTTGCTTTTGGAAAAAACGGAGACCTAAATACAGGTGGTCAAAAAATCTCCGATATCACCAGTTTGGATTTTGTCGTGGAAGATGATGAAGGATATATTGATGATGATGTTAGAGTAAGATTTGAAAGCATAATTGATTATCCTTTCTTTTTGCTCCATGTGTTAAAGGTGCTTGTTGAAATTGATGGCATAAAGAGTGATGACCCAGATGTAGCTTTAGTCGCAGAATTGTTGGACGATAAGAAACTTATCGATAGTTTCAATCGTGTAATTTCCCACGGCGTTTTATCCACCGGGAAAATATCTGAGAATTCCAACAATAAAGCAGACTTTTCAAGGGCATTTATCATTTGCCTATTACGGACGAGATTCCTTTTCGACAAGTATATTATTAAACGTGAATATGCAAATGAGAACGCTGATGGAGAGTGGAGCTTAAAGAGCTTGTATGTTTCAGGACAGCAATCCAAAAAGAAGCCTTATTATAGAAATTCGAGGTTTATTAACACGGGTGAATGGAACACGACAAACGACTGGAGAACGAAATCTAATATTATGATCCAGTCCGCATTGCGTGTTTCATATACTTCTCCCAAAGTAATGCACTGGATTACTCAGCTACTTATTTGGTTGTCTGCGGAATCTTGCAAGCACACCTGTGATGAGGATATGACCAAATATGATGCAGTAGCGGAGGCTATTGCTCAGAAAGCCGTAAAGGAAAACTTCTTTGATGTATGTAAAGACGGAGCCTTTGCTATGGGAGTAAATACTCCTCATATTGTCTTTAACTATCTGGACTTCCTTATTTGGAATGGTAACAGGAAGAAGTACGATAACTTCGATTTTGAATTTAGAAATTCAGTTGAACACTGGTATCCTCAAAATCCGTCCGAAGGTACTTTTGCTCAGTGGAAAGACGGAGTGGATCAATTTGGTAATCTCTGCATTATTCAGAGAAATGTCAATTCCAAATTTTCTAATATGTCGCCCGAAGCTAAAAAAAGCACTTTTAGAGATATGATCTCTAAAGGAAGTCTTAAACTACGGATAATGAGCGAATTGACAGAAAAGCGTGGAGAAAAACCAGCAAGTTTGTATTGGAGAGAGACGGCATATAAGCAGCACGAGGAAGAAATGCTTTCAATGTTAATGAAAGCATGTGGTATTGAATCGGTTATTATTTTCCCCGATTCAGAAGTCATCGCTCCTGTAGAGGCTGACGAATCATCCGCCGCAAAGAATGGTACAAACTTGAATGTCGCGTCCATAATGCTTGAATGGGCAAAAAGTAGAGAGTTATTAAATGAACTTGTGGTTCATAAGGATAAATGCGGCAAGAGAAAAGCAAAACAGGGTAAAAAACATGGGTGAGATTGAGATGACATACACCAAAGGAACCCATGAACCGATTGTTACCGAGGAAGAATTTAATCTTGTTCAAGCAAGAATGGACGCTCGTACAAGGCAACTCAATAACTGCCCAAAGGGAAAAAGAGTTGCGCCAAAGCGTGAGCCGGCAACAATTTGGGGGAAACTTATGAAATGCTCTTGCGGATGTAAATTCAATCAGCGCGGTTGGAATCATCATAATGGAGCTGATGAAATGGCATTCCAGTGCTATAGCAAGTTGGCTCACGGTTCTGTAACTGAACGAAAGAAAAGAGGTCTTCCTACAAAAGACACTTGTACTACGCCGATTATTCCGAAATGGAAAATGGAACTCATAGCACATGAGATTTTCACGAAGCACTTTACGGATATTTCGGCTGTTACAGAACTTGCTTGTAAAATGATTGAGGAACATATAAACGATGTTGAAGACGTCGAAGATAACACGGAAATTATTGCGCAGAAGAATGCTGAAATCGAAAAGCTTGAACGGAAGAAAGTCGGCCTAATTGAGATGCGAGCTGATGGTGACATCGAAAGAGATTATTTTTTGATGCGGAAAGACGAAGTTGAAAAGCAGATAGAATGTCTCCGACAGGAGATTCAAGAGCTTACACCAATCGACATAAGGCAGAAAAAGGAGAATCTTGTTGAACGTCTGGAGGCACTAAAGCAGAAGTTGTCCGAATACACTGATTTTGAAAATACTCTGATAATTCCTGATGGCGTTATTGAAGCATTTACCGAACAAATAATTGCAAGCGATAAAGGATTTGACTGGTATTTGAAAGCCGTGCCGGATATGGTGAAATCATTTATGGATGATACTCCTGACGATGAGACCGAAAAGGAATGGCACGAACTGACGCAATTTGATCTGACTATCGAAGATGCTAAAGCGTATGTATATAGCTTCTCGTCGCGCAGAAGGGTTCATGGGTGGCAAAACATCAAGATAAGGTTATTTGTCTGATAGCATACCGAGGGGATGAATAAATCATTCCCTCGGTTTTGTTTACATTTTGTCCATTGAAAAACCGACTTTATAGTCGTATTATAATAATTAAAGGTGCCTGTTTATTCCGCGACTTAGTAGCCACTACACAGGCAGCCATCAAGGAACAGCGCCAATAAAAAGTTGACGCTTGTAGCGTAGG
>OIWU01002457.1_pt1 | contig 15709 bp, 9 predicted proteins | sample 1587711 | NCBI WGS metagenome assembly OIWU01 (sample SAMEA3888909, study PRJEB22519) | human gut metagenome | biome: human gut; feature: human-associated habitat; material: faeces | place: Denmark | collected 2010 | reverse complement strand
CTGCGCACCCTGGTGTGCGCCTGGTCGCCGGCGGCGCTCGGCCTCGTGGCCGTGATGGCGGCGGCGCCGCTCCACGAGATCTGGCTTTCCGTCTGGGGCGTCGCGGGCGACGACCCCGCGCCCCTCGTGCGGTTCTTCGCGAGCGCCCTGCCCGCCGCGCCCACGGGGGCCCTCGTCTTCGCCCTCCTGCCGTTCGTCGAACGGCTCGTGGGCTTCGACGGCCCCGAGGCCGAAGGGAGGAAGACCTCGCCCTGGTTTGTGCTGGCGCTCGCGGCCGTCTTCGTCTTCGGCGAACTCGTGCTCGCCATCTCGCTCTTCCGCCTGCAGGTGCTGAACGTGGCGGACTTCAAGGAGGAGCAGACCATCCAGGCCACCCGCCGCGTGCGCGTGCCGGGCCTGCGCGGCCGCATCCTCGACCGGCGCGGCCGCGTGCTCGCCGAAAGCCGCGCCAGCCTCGGCATCCGCTGCGACCTCCAGTCCTTCCAGCGGCGCGGCGCCGTCAGCAACACCGTCGCCGCCGTGGAGGCGAGCCTGGACCGCCTGGCGGACCTGATCCGGCGCCCGCGCCAGGTCTCCGCCGCGCAGATCGTCCGCCACGTGCGGACCGCGAGCGCCGTCCCCCTCACCGTCTGGACGGACCTGGACGAGGAGGCGTTCGCCCGCTTCTGCGAGCACGCCCAGGACTACCCCGGCTTCGAGGACTTCACCGACGCCGCGCGCGTCTACCCCTACGGCGAACTCGCCGCCCACGTGCTGGGCTACACGGGGCGCGGCGACCCCGAGGGCGCCGGGGACGATCCCGTCTACTACAGCGAGAAGGAGATGCGCGGGCGCGAGGGCGTGGAGAGCTTCTACAACAGCTACCTCGCGAGCGCCACCGGCGAGCGGCGCGTGCTCGTGGACGCACGCGGCTTCGGCATCTCGGAGACGCGCCGCGCGCTCCTCTCCGACGCGGCCGCCGACGGCGACGTCGCCCCGGTCAACGGCCTCGACCTCACGCTCACGCTCGACGCCGAGATCCAGTTCGCCGTGGAGCGCGAACTGCGCGGCGTCACCGGCGCGGCCGTCGTCCTCGACCCGCGCGACGGCGCCGTCCTCGCCCTCGCGAGCGCCCCCACCTTCAACCCGAACGCCTGCATCCCGCGCCTCTCCGCCGCCGTCTACGCCTCGCTCACGAACGCCCCCGCGAAGCGCGGGCAGAACCGCGCCATCGCGGAGGCCTACGCCCCCGGCTCCACCTTCAAGCCCATCACGGCCCTCGCCGGGCTCGCGACGGGGTGGATGCCCGAGGACGAGTACGACTGCCAGGGCGTCTACCGCCTCGGCAACCTGCGCCTCCACTGCTGGGACCGCTACGGGCACGGCCCGGTGAACGTGCGCATGGCCCTGGAGCAGAGCTGCAACACCTTCTTCTGCAACCTCGGCACGGCCGTCGGCTCGAACGCCGTCATCACCGCCGCGCGCGCGTTCGGCCTCGGGCGGGCGACGGGCATCGACCTCGGCGGCGAGGTGGCGGGCGTCGTGCCCGACGACGCCTGGAAGCGCCGCTGGTACGGTCTGCCGTGGTATCCGGGCGACACCTGCCAGATGTGCATCGGGCAGGGCATGCTGCTCGTGACGCCGCTCCAGATGGCCGTGGTGGCGGCGACGCTCGCGAACGGGGGGACGGTCTACCGGCCCTACCTCCACGTGCCCGCGTCCGGCCGGCGCCGCCCCGCGCCCGTCCGCACGATCCCCTACGCGAAGGACGCCATCGCGCTCGTCCGCGACGGCATGCGGGACGTGGTGGAGACCGGCACGGGGCGGAACATCCTCGTCCGGGGCGAGACGGCGGCGGACACCGGGCGGCGCATCCGCCACCGCCTGAACGTGAGCTGCGCCGGCAAGACGGGCACGGCCGAGATCGGGCGCGGCGCCACGAAGCGCAAGAACACGTGGATCATCGCCTTCGCGCCGTTCGAGAACCCCACGGTGGCGCTCGCGATGATCGTCGAGCGCGGGGAGTCCGGCGGCAAGACCGTCGCGCCGCGCGTCCACAACGTCCTCGCGGCCATCTTCGGCGAAACCGAGATCACGGGGCGCACGCGCATGCGCGCGGGCATCGAGGGGAGGGACTAGGCCGGCATGAACGCCCTTCTGGAAAAGCTCAAGCGCATGGACTGGGTGCTGACGGGCTGCATCCTCGCGCTCGTCGTGATGGGCACCGTGTTCATCTGGAGCGCGGGCAGCGCCCGGCAGGGCGTGTTCCAGTCCATCTGGATCACGCACGCCGTCACCGCCGCGTTCGGGCTCGCGCTCTACTTCGCGTTCGCGCTCGTGGACTACCGCAGGCTGCTGGACGTGTTCGCGACGCCCGCCTACGTCGGCGCGCTCGTGCTGCTCGTCGCCGTCCTCCTCTTCGGTGCGGAAATCTACGGCGGACGCCGCTGGCTCTGGTTCTTCCAGCCCAGCGAGATCTCGAAGCTCGCGGTCATTCTTTTCGTCGCGCACCTCTTCGGGCGATCCGGACGGGAGTCCTTCAAGAGGTTCCTCGCGGGCGCGCTCGTGCTTGGCGTCCCGGCCCTCCTGATCCTCAAGGAACCCGACCTCGGCACCGCGCTCGTCCTCGTGCCCGCCGGCACCGCGATGCTCCTCGCGGCGCGCGTCTGGACGAAGGGGCTCGTCGCGCTCCTCCTCGTGGGTCTGCTCGCCGCCGGCACCGTGCTCGGCACCGTGTTCATCGCCGAGCAGACGCCCGACCCGGCGCGCCGGGCGCAGATCTACGCCTACCTTCCCCTCCGCGCGCACCAGCTCAAGCGGCTGCGCGTCTTCCTCTTCCCGGACCGCGACCTGCGGGGGGCCGGCTACAACCTGCGCCAGGCGCAGATCTCCATCGGCTCGGGGTCCGTCTGGGGCAAGGGCCTCAGGAAGGGCTCACAGAAAACGCTCGGCTACCTGCCGCCCTCCGTCTCCATGAACGACTTCATCTTCGCCGTCCTCGCGGAGGAGTCCGGCTTCCGGGGCACGCTCACGATGCTCGCGCTCTTCCTCGGCGTGCTGCTCACGGGCGCGCGCATCGCGTTCCGGGCGACCGACGACCGGGGGCGGCTCGTCGCCGTGGGCACCACGACGCTCGTCTTCTGCCATCTGTACGTCAACGTGGCGATGTCGATCGGCCTCATGCCCATCACGGGGCTCCCGCTCCCGTTCATCAGCGCGGGCCGCTCGTTCCTCGTCACCCTCCTCGCGGCGCTCGGCGTCGTGCAGAGCGTCGCCGTCCACCGGGAGGAGGAGTAGGGGAATTAAGTGGTTAAGTAGTTAAGTGATTAAGTGGTTAAGTAGTTAAGTGATTAAGTGATTAAGTGGTTAAGTGATTAAGTGGTTAAGTTTAAGTCTTTCGGAATTTTAGAGGGAACGCAGATGCTTCGCATACGCAGAATGGCTCGAAAAGGCATGTGGCTACGACGGCGACTTCGTCGCCTACGCCACAATGCCTTTTCGACCAGATTTGACGATGGTCCGATGACCAATGCCAATTGGGAAAGAACCGATTGTGGCGTAGGCCCCGCAGGGGCCGTCGTAGCCACATCGGTCCTTGCCCAGATCTGCGTATCGCGCAGGCGATCTGCGTTTTAACGGAGTCGTTGAAGGCAAAAGCATTTTTGGAAATCATTTCATTCATTCAAAAGAAGGAGAAAGCATGTCGGTCATTCAAACAGTCGTGAGCACGGTCAGGAACTGGCTCAAGGGGAACAAGGTCAAACGCGAGATCATCGTGAACGTCGAAAAGCTCGAAACGCGCGTCGCGGTGCTGGAGAACGGACGTCTGGAGGAGTACATGGTCGAGCACCCTGAGGACGAACGCCTGGTGGGCTGCGTCTTCAAGGGGCGCATCCAGAACCTGCAGGACGACCTGCAGGCCGCGTTCGTCGACATCGGCCTCAAGAAGAACGCCTTCCTCCACTACTGGGACATGCAGCCCGACGTCGACGCCTTCCTGGACGAGGTTGATGACGGCGAAGCCGACAACGCGAAAGGCGGCAAGGGCGGAAAGGGCGGCAAGGGCCGCCGGCGCGGCAAGGCCCCGCGCCTCACCACCGAGGAGATCCACGAGAAGTTCAAGCCCGGCTCCGAGATCATCGTGCAGGTCACGAAGGGACCGATCTCCACCAAGGGCCCCCGCGTCACCACGAACCTCTCCATCCCCGGCCGCTACCTCGTGATGATGCCCGGCACGAAGACGCGCGGCGTGAGCCGCAAGATCGGCGACGCCGAGGAGCGCAGGCGCCTCAAGAAGATCCTCGACAAGCTGCTCCTCCCCGACGAGGTCGGCCTCATCGTGCGCACCGCCGGCGTGGGCGCCAAGGGCACGTCGTTCGTGCGCGACATGCGCAACCTGCTCGAAAGCTGGCACGAACTGCAGGGCAACGTCAAGAACCTGCGCGCCCCCTGCTGCGTGTGGCAGGAACCCGACCTCGTCGAGCGCGTCGTGCGCGACTGGCTCACCGAGGACATCGACACCGTGCTCGTCGACGACGAGAAGACCTTCGAGAAGCTGCGAGACGTCACGAGCCGCATCTCGCGCCGCGCGCGCGGCAAGGTGCGCCACTACGAGGGCGCGGAGAACATCTTCGAGCGCCTGGGCGTGGAGCGCCAGCTGCACGACGCCTTCAACCGCCAGGTGAAGCTCAGGTCCGGCGGCTACCTCGTGATCGACGAGACCGAGGCCCTGATCGCCGTGGACGTCAACACCGGCCACCACAAGGGCAAGACCTCGCAGGAGGACGCGATCCTGGAGGTCAACCTCGAAGCCGTGGAGGAGGTCGCCCGCCAGCTGCGCCTTCGCAACATCGGCGGCCTCGTCGTGCTCGACCTCATCGACATGAAGAGCCGCAAGCACCAGAAGCAGGTCTACCGCGCGCTCAAGGACGCCCTCAAGCGCGACCGCGCCCGCACGAACGTGCTGGAGATCAGCGAGCTCGGCCTCCTGGAGATGAGCCGCCAGCGCCACGAGGAGTCGATCCTCTCCATGCTGTCGAGCACATGCCCGTGCTGCGACGGCCACGGCGTCGTGAAGAGCCCGCTCGCCGTCTCGATCGAGCTCCAGCGCCAGCTCACCTCGATCCTGCGCAAGGCCGAGGCCGAAAAACGCCCCATCGTGCCGAAGATCGTCATCGCACCCGCCGTCATGCAGCGCCTCCGCACGGAGGACGCGCAGATCCTCGCCGAGCTCCAGGCCCGCCACAACACGAAGCTCACCTTCGTCTCGGAGCTGCACCGCCACCCCGAAAGCTATTCCATCCTAGACGCGGAAACGGGGCGCGTGCTATACTCATCGGGTGCCGCGCGTCCCGCCGTGTAGGCCGCGCCCCACCCGGACATCCCGCAACCCGAAATCCCGCATCGAACCGAACAGGAATGACCATGAAGAAACGTCTCGCCACGTGTGCCGCCGCGTTCGCCGCGTTCGCCGCATCCGCGCAGTTTCTGGAATACCTCCACCCCGAGGAGACGAAGCCCCGGGAGAAGACCACGCGCGCCGCCGGGGACCTGCGCGTCTCCGGTGACTACATGAGCGCGAACCGCAGCACCGGCGAACTGCTCGCGACCGGCAACGTCACGGCGGTGTCGGCGCCCTTCCGCTTCCTCTCGCAGCGCGTCGCCCGCACCGCCGACGGCGTCTACTCGTTCGGCGACGATGCGTTCACGACCACCTGCACGAACGCGCTCGACAACCTGCACTGGGGCCTGCGCGGCGATTTCACCTACATCCAGGACCAGGCCATCCTCGCGAAGGACGTCTGGCTCTACCACTGGGGCATGCCCGTCTTCTGGCTGCCCGTCTGGTACCAGCCCATCAACACGGACTACGGCCTGCGCGTCGTGCCCGGCTACCGTTCGCGCTGGGGCGGCTACCTCCTCACGAAGTACAACTACGCCCTCTGGGAGGAGGCCGCGCCGAACACGCCCTACCTCGGCGCCTCCACCTATGCGGACTACCGCACGAAGAACGGCTTCGCCCTCGGCGAAACGCTCCGCTGGGGGCAGAAGACGGGTACCTCCGCCGACGGCGGCGCCCAGCTCTCCCGCGCCGGCCTCGGCCACGGCAAGCTCAAGGCGTACTACGCCTGGGACGAGGACTACGACCGCTACATGCACCGCCGCTGGAGCGGCCACCGGCGCAACTACCAGAACTGGGGCAGCGACGTCGACCGCGAACGCTACCGCATCACGTTCGAGCACGCCGCCGACTTCACGGAGCGCGACACCTTCAACGCCACCGCCTCCTATTTCTCCGACTCGCACATGAACCGGGACTTCTTCGACAAGGACAACCGCCTCGAATCCGTCCCGGTCAACGAGGCCTGGTATGAACACCGCGAGCTTTCGTGGGCCGCCGGCGGCTCCGTTTCGGGCCCGATCAACGACTTCTACGCCGGAACCGCCCGCCTGCCCGAGGGCTGGCTCTCCATCGCGCCCCAACCCATCTGGGATCTCCCCCTCAACTACGAGTCCCAAACCCGCGCCGGCTACCTCAACCACGACTACGCCCGCTACGGCTCGCACGACCCCATGTACCGCTACGTGCCGTACATCGGCGCGAACGGACGCGGCGCCGACTACCAGGCCTTCCGCATGGATACCGCCCACCGCGTGACCCTGCCCTTCAAGATCTGGGACGTCCTCTCCGTCGTGCCGCGCGTCGGCTATCGCGGCACGTACTGGAGCGACAGCGGCGACCGCGACGCCGCCTACCTCAAGGCCTCCGGCGACGGTCTCTTCCGCCACATCGGCGAAGTTGGCTTCACCGCCTCCGCCCGCGGCTCCGCCTGGCTCTCCGATTCCTGGCGCCACACCGTCGAACCCTACCTCGACTACTCCTACCAGGCCGTCGATCTCTCCGCCGGCAGCCGCCAGCGTTACTACGCCTTCGACAGCTACGACCGTTCCATCGACTGGCTCGACCAGTTTGGCTTCGAGGGCCGCGGCCTTCCCTACAACTGGCACGGCGTGCGCCCCGGCATCCGCAACACGTTCCAGGAGCTGACCGAGGGCGGTCTGCTGCGCACGGTGCTCGACTGGGACCTCTACGCCGCCATCCCCTTCGAGACGATGACGCCCTACGGCAGGGACAACCCCCTCGCGGGCTACCCGAACGACGACCGGGACGGCAACTACAACCGCAGCGGACACCATCAGGTCGTTCCCGGCACGCGCATCCGCTGGAACCCCTCGCGCGACATCTCCCTCCTCGCCCGCGCCGAGTACGACTGCCAGAACTCGAAGGCCGCCTACGCCGACATCGCCTTCCGCCAGCGCCTCACGGACACCTTCAGCTACAACGTGAGCTACATCGGCCGCGACCAGCGCCTCTGGACCTACCTTCCCAGCGCCTACGACCGCTGGAACTACCAGTTCTCGAACGTCCTCCAGCTCGGCTTCACGCACGACGTCTGCGACGCCTTCGCCTGGTCGCCCTACATCCGCTACGACTGCCGGCGCGATGAAGTTGACGAGGTGGGCGCCTGGTTCGACCTGCTCACGGACTGTCTCGGCTACCGCGTCCTGTTCGCGCACGAGACCTCCTACACGCGCATCGACAACTCGAAGGAGCCCTGCGACAACCGCGTCTGCTTCTTCATCTACCTGCGCGCGTTCGGTCCCGGCTCGATGCTCGACATGGCCCGATTCTAAGCAGATCCCACAGCATGCGCGGCGCGTCCCGGAAGACGCGCAGCGAGCTTCGCTTCCCGCCGCACCACGCGACGGGAACTTCTTTTACCGTCCCCCCCGCGTCGCGGGCCCGCCGGATCAGCTCCACGTCGAACGCGAAGCGCTCGATCCGCTGCGCCGCGAAGACGGCGCGCATCACGTCCATGCGGAAGAGCTTGAAGCCGCACTGCGTGTCCTGCACGTCCATGCCGCACGCCAGCCGCACAAGGGCGTGGAAGGCACGCGAAAGGAATCGCCGCACGAGCGGCATGCCGGGGCGCCCGTAGCGGCTGCCGCAAACGATCCACGCATCCGCATACGGGGCGAGACGCGCGAACTCGGCGAACGGGGCCGAGAGGTCCACGTCGCTCATGAGCACCCAACCGCCCTTCGCCGCGAGCGCCCCGCGCCGGACGGCGGCTCCCTTCCCGCGATTCGGTTCGATGCGCAGGACGACGAGGCGTTTCCCATCCCCCGGCACCGCCGCATCCAGCCGCACGTCCGACCCGTCGTCAACGAGAATCGTCTCCACCAGCTCGAACCCGCTCCCCCGCGCCGCCGCGTCCAGTTCGGGAATACGCGCCACGAGCGCCCGTGCAAGGTCGGGCGCGTTGTAGACCGGCACGACCAGCGTCAACCGCCTCGGCTCTGTCCCTTCTTCGTACATCCTTGCTCGTAGTATAGCAAATATGCGTCCCCCTGCCACCCTTGCAGACACCTGGACACAACTGCGTAAACGGTACGCAGACGAAAAAACGAATACACAGGAACGGCGAGGGGCTCGCCGTCAAAGGAACATGGCCATATAGTGCGGCAGCGTCACTTTCTTCTCGCTGACGCCGACATTCCCCTCGACGAACTTCAATCCGTAAGGAACAGACTGCCGCTCCAGGAATCCGTTCAGGGAGACCGTCGCGCCATTGGACGACTTGACCTCAACGGGAATCGGGGCCCCGTCGCGTTCAAGGACAAACTCGATCTCGCGGTCCCCCCTTTCCGTCTTGTAGTAAACCAGCGGGATACCCTTTCGCGCCAACAGGCAGGCAATCAAGTTCTCGAAGATACCGCCTTTCGCATTCCCGGTCAACCGACCCGCGTAGAGCAGTCGCTTCGTCTCCAGTCCGTAGAGCGCCAGCAACAACCCGATATCCGAGAAATACAGCTTGAACCATCCCTCTCTGATGTGGGCGTTCAGGGGAATCTCCGCCACCGAGACATTCTCGGCCCGGAGGGCAAGTGCCGCATCACAGAGCCAGTCAACGGAGACGCCGTATTTTCGCTCGCTTCCACCCTTCTCGACCTCCGCATATTTGAACTTACGGTTCTCCTTCGCGAGAAGCCGGGGAATCGCACGGTAGCAACCCTCGATCTTCGGGACATCCGTCGTGTCGGCATATTTGTGGACGTCGTCCATGTAGGCCGTCAGAATCTTTTCCTGTTCGGACTGAACGGGTCCGAAGTCCCCTTTATCGAGAAACGCCTTCACAACGGCCGGCATACCACCGACGATGAGGTATTCACGTAGATAGTCGGCATACCGTCGGTTCAGGACATCCGGCACATGCGTCCGTGACCGATAATACCCGCGCAACACTTCAATGGCCTCAACCGAGACCCCCTTCGCCCAGAGGAACTCCTCGAAATCCAGTGAATGCATCATCACCGAACGTTCGTAGCCAACCGGAATGGACTTGGGTTCGTATTTCGCACGGCTTCGCTTGTTCCTGTACTTGACCCCCAAGAGCGACCCGGAGGCAATGACATCATAGCGACCATCAAGCGCGAAGGACTTGAGCGCCGTACGCGCATTCGCGCATTCCTGGATTTCATCCAGGAAAATCAACGTCCTGCCAGGAATCAATTGCTTCGTCGCGTCATACGCCGAGATCTTCTTGTACAGGTCCTCCGCCTTCAAGCTTCCCTCGAAGAGTTCCGCCGCATCCGGCTCCAGTATGAAATTGAAGGTCAGGAGGCTTTCATAATTCTCGCGGCCAAATTTCTCGATGATATACGTCTTTCCAATTTGGCGAGCCCCCTTGACAAGCAAACACTCCTGATGATGTGTCCGCTTCCAGTTGACGAGATCGTCATAGAATTTTCGCCTCAGTTCACGCATAATGCCTCCAGAATTTAATACATGCAAATTATATTCATTCTGTCGCAATATTGTCAATATGCAATTTTCAAGAATATCCAAGAACAACATTTTGCAACTTTTCAGACACCTTCGTAACGAACTTTTGCAACTTTTCAGACATTCGTAGGACCAGACATCCCGCCATCCACCTGCGCCGCGACCTTCCCCCGATCTGGCGAAGGTCGCGTACCCTCTCCTCCTGGTCCCTCTCCCAACGTTGCCGACGCATCAGCAGAATCTTCTCAAACGTCTCGGGACCGTCGAACCAGATCTCGCTGCGCGTGGCTTCGCGTCCTTCCTCGAACCCTTCCAGGGCCTTGTACAAAGTCGTTCGCGCAACGTCGTTACTCGGATCCTGGTCGATGAAGTTCAAATAGGAACGCGTGCGGAAGACATCGTGGAGGCCGGTCTCCTTCGGCGGGCGCGTCGTGGATGTCGTGGGGACCGCAGTCGCCGAACTTCTCCGCATGGCCATGGTGTCCATCAGTATAGCATGAACCGCGCGCCCGCTCCAACCACATTCCTGTCGAGTCGCTTCCCTTCGCTTGATTTGTTCGGAACAAATCAAGCGAGAGAGCGTAAGAGGAGAGAGAGAGCAAGACACGTACGCCGAGCCGGGTGAAAGGACGCCACGCGCCGAGGCGGCGCGGGTACATTGCGCGCCGAGCCGACAGGTGGGAGAGATGCGCGCCGGGGTGTCAAACGGGTGCGGCCGCGACAAGCGCGGCCCTCCCGCCGGGTTCTTTCATGAACTTGAGGCAGTGGCAGGCGGGAAGATAGAACGCTTCGCGGGAGATGGAAAGGCCGAGGTCGTGCGCCCATGACGCAAACGTGCGGGCGGAACACATCCGCGCAATGGATGTGCGCAGATAGGCGTAGTCCGCGCGCGTGCCGCGCGCGAGGAGCGGTGCGACGAGGCGGAGCCATCCCGCCGTCGCCCACGCGCAGAACGGCGATTCCAGGCGGAAGAACTCCAGGACAAGAAGCGTGCCGCCCGGGACGAGGACACGGGCCGTTTCCGCAAGCGCGGCCGCCGGATCGGGAAAATTTCGGAAACCGAACGCGCACGTCACCGTGTCGAACGCTCCGTCGGCGAACGGCAGACGGGTGGCGTCCCCTTCCATGAAAGCAACGCGCGCCGCACAGCCCGCGCGGGCAATCCGGCGGCAGGCGATCGCCAGCATCGCGGGCGTGAGGTCGAGGCCCGTCACCCGGGCGCGCGGAAAGCGGCGCGCGAGGCCGAGGGCGAGGTCGCCCGTCCCCGTCGCGAGGTCGAGGACGCGCATGGGCGCCTCCAGCAGCGCAAGGGCCCGCCGCCGCCACGAGAGGTCGAGGCCGAACGTGAGCGCCCGGTTGAGGAGGTCGTAGCGCCCCGCAATCCGCGTGAAGAGACGGCGGATCTCATCCGTCTGCGGTCCCATCGCCCCTCAGCGCGCCGCGTTGAGCCGCAGGTACCAGTCGAGGATGCGCGGGCCCCAGAACATCCACGCCACCACGCCGAGGGCGAGGAACGGACCATACGGCACCGCCGTGAAGCCCCCCAGCTTCGCCTTCCCACGCAGAATCAGCGCCATCCCCACCACCGCCCCCACGAAGGACGAGACGATGATCGTGAAGAGGACCGCCCAGGGCCCGAAGAAGGCCCCGACCGCGCCGATGAGCTTCACGTCCCCAAACCCCAACGCCTCCTTCTTTACGATCTTCGAGAAGACGAACCCGACCAGCCAGAGGAACACGAAGCCGAAAGCCAGTCCGCCCAGCGACCAGCAGAGCGCGGGCAGGCGCGCCGTCTCGCCCTGCAGCTCGGGGACGAGGTAGCTGAGCGGCACGCCGAGGATCATCCCGCCGATCGTCACGCGGTCCGGCAGGTAGAAATGCGCGAGGTCGATGAACGAGCCGAGGATCAGTCCCGTGAAGACAAGCCAGAAGACCGGCACGGACCACAGGCACGTCAGCTTCTGCAGCCCCAGCGCCGGTTCCAGCCCGAGGAAGAACGGCATCCCCCACTGGAGGTACGCGAGCAGGAACAGGGCCGCGCCCAGCAGTTCCACGACCGTGTAGCGGATGGAGATCGGTTTGTGGCAGTTCGCGCAGCGGCCGCGCAGGCAGCACCAGCTCAGGATCGGGATGTTCTGGTACCATCGGATCCGCGCGTTGCAGTTCGGGCAGTGCGACGGCGGGCTCACCACGCTCTCCCCGCGCGGGAGGCGCCAGATGCAGACGTTCAGGAAGCTCGCGATGCACGCCCCCATCGCAAATGAAAAAAATGCGAAATTGCCGAAATAGTAAAGGTTCATTTCAGTTCCTCAGTTTTTACCGACGCCTCGAAGAACGCAGATGCTTCGCATACGCAGAATGAGGCGAAAAGGCATGTGGCTACGACGGCGACGTGCGTCGCCTACGCCACAATGCCTTTTCGCCCCGTTTTGTCCGCCGGACAAGGCAATCCGCCGTCCGAACCACCTCACGGTTTTGTCTCCATGAAGAACACCTTGTCGCCCACGCGGACGCGCGGACAGGGAAAGGTCGCCCACGTGCCGCGCGCCGCAGACGCCAGCACCGCGTCGTCGCGGCGGAGGGAGGCGATCGCCACCTCCACGACGCCGGTCGTGGGGCCGTGAATCTGCACAGTGTCGCCAACCGCGAGGGGGTGGTCCTGGATCTGCACCTGCGCAATGCCGGCCTTGAGGAAGTAGTCGAGGACGATTCCCGCGTGGCGCTTCACGGTCGTCGCAAGGGAATCCTCCTGGTCCGTGTACTGGTCCGCACCCGGACGCCCGTAGAAGAGCCCCGTGCCGTACTCACGGTGGAAGACCGCCTTCGTCTCCTCGACGAGGCGCGCGGCGAGGGCGGGCGTGAACGTGCCCGCCTGGATCGCGTCGAGCGCGGCGCGGTAGGCGCGCACGACGGTGTACACGTACTCGGGCTTGCGGGCGCGGCCCTCGATCTTGAACGAGGCGACGCCCGAGGCGACGAGCTGGTCGAGGAACGGCAGGGAGCAGAGGTCCTTGGCGGAGAGGACGGTGTGCGGCGTCACCTCGAATTCCGCGTCCGCATCGTGGATCGCCTTGCCGTCCTTGTCCACATAGCGGTCCACGGCCTTGATGAGGAAACGCCGGCGGCAGGGCTGGTGGCAGGCGCCGCGGTTCGCGCTGCACCCGTACGCCTCGTGCGAGAGGAGGCAGCGCCCCGACTCGGCCACGCACTGCGCGCCGTGGACGAACGCCTCGACCTCGACGCCCGCCGTGCGCGCGATCTCGCGCACCTCCCCGAGCGTACACTCGCGGGCGAGGACGACGCGCGCGGCGCCCTGCTCCTTCAGGAAGCGCGCGGCGAGGGAATTGGAGCAGCTCATCTGCGTGGAGACGTGGAACGCCGCGCCGTGCTTCCGGCAAAGGGCGATCACGCCCCAGTCCGCGACGATGAAGGCGTCGACGAGGGGTTTCGCGAAGACGATCAGACCCTCCACGGCGGCAAGTTCGCCCTCGAAGACAATCGAGTTGAGCGCAAGGTAGAGCTTCACGCCGCGCGCGCGGCAGCGCCGGGACGCCTCGGGCAGCGTTTCGCGCGTGAAGTTGACGCCTGAGCGCGCGCGCATGTTGAAGTCCGCAAGGCCGAGGTACACCGCGTCCGCGCCGGCGTCGAGCGCCGCCTGCAGGCACGTCATGTCCCCGGCGGGGGCGAGCAGTTCAAGTTTACCCATGTGCGATAGTATAGCATAACCACAGATGTGCGGAACATTGCCGGACGAAGGCCGAGGAAGGCCGTTTCCGTGCATTCAGTAGCGCCCCTAACTCATCGAAGTCATTATTGTGCTGGTTAGGGCTAAGAGGGGTACGAAACGGGAGGGACGCGCTTGTCGCGTCCGTAGAAGAATGGGAAACGTGATGGGATTGGCCGTGGAGATCGGGAGAATCGGGAGATGAGCAGAGACGAACCGGATAGGCTGATTGAACACGTCAGGAAAACCGCGTACCGATTACATGATCGTACGGCTTGAATCGCGTGTGGTTCACCTCGCCCACTCCCGACACTCCCGATCTCCACGGCCAAACGCAACAACTCGACCACTCTGCAACACGACACGGCTCAAACCGAAAAATCGGGATAAGGGAGACAGGAATAATCTTTTTTGCAATCTGCAACGAACAGTTGCAGATTGCTCAGTGCGCCTCCAGCCAGTTGGCGCCCACGCCCACGGAGACCTCCAGCGGCACGCCGAGGGACATCGCGCCCTCCATCTCGCGCTTCGCGAGCGCCTTGACCTGCTCCACCTCGTCCTTCGGCACGTCGAAGAGGAGTTCGTCGTGGATCTGGAGGATCATCTTCGCCCGCAGGCCCGCCGCCTTGAGCGCGCGGTCCACCTTCACCATCGCGAGCTTGATGAGGTCGGCGGCGGTTCCCTGGATGGGCGTGTTGATCGCGTCGCGCTCGGCGCTCTGGCGCGCCGTCGCGTTGCGCGAGGCGATGTCGCGCAGCGTGCGGCGGCGGCCGAGCGCGGTGACGGCGTAGCCGGCCTCGCGCGCCTTGGCGATGGACGTATCCATGAACGCGCGGATCTTCGGGTAGAGCCTGAAGTAGGTGTCGATGAGGCCTGCGGCCTCCTTGCGCGGGATGTGGAGGCGCTGGGAGAGGCCGAAGGCGGAGATGCCGTAGATGATGCCGAAGTTGACCATCTTGCACGTGCGGCGCATGTCGTCCGTCACGAGCGCGGGCATCACGTCGTAGACGCGCGCGGCCGTCTCGCGGTGGATGTCGGCGCCGTGCGCGAAGGCGTCGAGCATGGATTCGTCGCCGCTCATCGCGGCCATGATGCGCAGCTCGATCTGCGAGTAGTCGGCGGAGACGAGCAGATGGCCGGCGTCGCGCGGCACGACGGCGGCGCGGATGAGCTTGCCGCGCTCCGTGCGGACGGGGATGTTCTGCAGGTTGGGGTCCGAGGAGGAGAGGCGGCCCGTCTCGGCGAAGGACTGCGAGAAGGTCGTGTGGACGCGCCCGTCGGCGGGGTCGATGCACTGCGGCAGCTTGTCCACGTAGGTGGACTTCAGCTTCGCGCAGGCGCGGTAGTCGAGGATCTTGCGGACGACGGGGTGGTCGTCGAGGACGGTCTGCAGGGCCTTCTCGTCCGTCGAGAAGAGGCCGCCCTGCATCTTCTTCGCCCCCTTCGGCCTGAGCCCCAGCTTCACGTAGAGCAGGTCCGCCAGCTGCTTCGGCGAGTCGATGTTGAGCCCCGGGTCGCCATACGAGAGGATCTCGGCCGCGCGCGCCGTGATCTCGCGGTCGAGCGCGAGGCCGTACTTCCCGAGCGCGGAGACGTCGATCTTCACGCCCTCGCGCTCCATTTCCACGAGGACGGGCACAAGCGGCTCCTCGCTCTGCTCCAGGGCGGGCAGCGCGCCCATCTCCGCCGCGCGCGGGCGCAGCACGGCGTCGAGGCGCAGCGCCACGTCCGCATCCTCCGCCGCATAGTCGCAGATCGCCTCCGGCGGCAGATCGGCCATGTTCTTCTGCTCGCGGCCCCGCTCCTTCTCGCCGATGAGGCGCGTGATCGGGACGGGGTCGTAGCGCAGGAACTCGCGGGCGAGCGCGTCCAGCCCGTGCCGCGCCGCCGCGTCCGTCACGTAGTGTTCGAGCATCGTGTCGCGCACCGTCGAGCCGAAGACGATGCCGTAGCGCTCCAGCACGGTCCGGTCGTACTTCCCGTTCTGCGCGACGAGCGTCTTCGAGGGGTCGGCGAAGGCGCGGGCGAAGATCTGGACGAAACGCCGGGCGGCCTCGCGCGCGGCGGGCCGCGCCGCCGTCCGCGCGGCGTGGACGAAGAGGTCGTTGGAGGACGCCTCCGCCGGCCCGCCCCCGTGCGGCGGCACGGCCACGTACCAC
>OIWU01002453.1_pt1 | contig 15721 bp, 17 predicted proteins | sample 1587711 | NCBI WGS metagenome assembly OIWU01 (sample SAMEA3888909, study PRJEB22519) | human gut metagenome | biome: human gut; feature: human-associated habitat; material: faeces | place: Denmark | collected 2010 | reverse complement strand
GCCAGAAAGCCCGGATTTTATGCGAATTGTGCATTGTTTACCGGGCGGGATTATGGTATACTGAACTATTAGCGAAGGGGGAACAAAAACCATGCGCGTCACCGGGATAGAAACCACCAAAAAGGGCCGTTACGCCCTGATGGTGGACGGCGAATTTGCCTTTTCGCTGCACCGGGATACCTTCCTGCTGTGCCCCTGGCTGCAAAAGGGGGCCGAGGTGTCGCCGGAGCGGCTGGAAACCCTGCGGCAGGAGGACGAACTGCGCAGCGCCCGGGAACGGGCTTTGGATCTCCTTTCGGCGGCGGAGCAGACCAGCGGCACCCTGCGGCAGAAGCTGCTGCGCTGGTATGGCGAAGAGGCTGTGGAAGCCGCGGTGCTCCGTATGGAGGAGCTGGGGCTCATCAATGACTTGGACTATGGCCGGCGATATGCGGCGGACGCGGTGAATCTGCGGGGATGGCCCCGGAGAAGGATCGCCATGGAGCTGCAAAAAAAGGGTGTCCCGGCGGAAGTCATCGAGGAGGCCCTAGCCGATATTACCGAGGCGACTGAGATAGAAACGGCCTGCCGTTTGCTGGAGGGGCCGTACTGTGGGAAGCTGCGGGACCGCAAGGAGCGGGACAAGGTGAAAGCCGCCCTGCAGCGCCGTGGGTTCTCCTACGAGGTGATACGGCAGGCGGCGAGCCGGACATTGGAAACTCTGCCGGAGGGCGGAGAAACGCCGGAGCCGGAGGAAACGCCGGAAACCGGGGATGGGCAGGAGGAGCTGCTTGCCCTCATCCGGAAGAAATACGCGAAGAACATGGCCGACCGGGCCGGGATGGAAAAGACCATTGCGGCGCTGTACCGACGGGGTTACCCGCTGGAGGCGATAAAGGCGGCGATGAATACGATACTGGAGCAGGAGGAAAACTGCCGTGACGATTAAAGTGGGAATGATCTCGCTGGGGTGCAGCAAAAACCAAGTGGACGCCGAGCGCCTGCTGGCGATGCTGGCCGGGGATGGATTTACGATCTGCAATGACATGACCGAGTGTGACGCGGTGATCGTGAACACCTGCGGCTTTATTGAGGACGCCAAGAAGGAATCCATTGACACGATACTGGAGTGCTGCGCCGCCAAGGGCGAGGGCAGCCTGAAATGCGTGGCGGTGACCGGCTGTCTGGCCGAGCGCTACCGTGAGGAGCTGGCACGGGAGATCCCTGAGGCGGATGTGGTGCTGGGGATAGGCAGCAACGGAAAGATAGGCGAGGCGATACGGAAAGCTGTAATGGGCGAGCACTTTACGGAATATGGCGAGAAGGAATCCCTTTCGATGGAAGGGGAACGGGTGCTGGCCAATGAGCCGTGGTTTGCCTATGTGAAGGTGGCCGAGGGCTGCGACAACCGGTGCAGCTACTGCGCCATTCCGCTCATCCGGGGCCGGTTCCGCAGCAGGCCCATGGAAAATGTGATAGAGGAATGCAAGGAGCTGGCCGCCCGCGGCGTGACCGAGCTGAACCTGGTGGCGCAGGATACCACCCGCTACGGGGAAGATATTTACGGTGAGGGCCGCCTGCCGGAGCTGATCGACGCGGTGTGCGAGATAGAGGGGGTGCACTGGGTGCGCATCCTGTACTGCTACCCCGACCGGGTCACCGATAAGCTGATCGACACCATAGCCCGCCAGCCCAAGGCGGTGCACTATTTTGATATTCCGGTGCAGCACGCCAGCGCCCATGTGCTGCGGGATATGAACCGCCGGGGCGACCGGAGATCTATCACCGCGCTGTGCCAAAAGATCCGGGAGAAGATCCCCGATGTGGTGTTGAGAACGACGCTGATCGCCGGGTTCCCCACCGAAAGCGAGGAGGACTTTGCCGAGCTGTGCCAGCTGGTGGAGGAGGTGCGCTTTGACCGGCTGGGGTGCTTTGCTTACAGCCAGGAGGAGGATACCCCCGCTGCCGAGCTGGAGCAGATCCCGGAGGAGGTGCGCCGCCGCCGGGCCGAGATCATTATGGAGCTGCAGATGAGCGCGGCATTCGACTTTGCCGACCGGTGCACAGGCCGTACGCTGGAGGTGCTGGCGGAGGGCTGGGAGGACGGCCAATACTACGGCCGCAGCTACATGGATGCCCCGGATATTGATACTAGGGTGTACTTTACCAGTGAGGACGAAATAGAGCCCGGCAGCTATGTGCCGGTGCTCATCACCGATACCGACGGCTATGACCTCATCGGCATGGCGAAAGCGAAGGAGGACACAAAATGAATTTACCCAATAAGCTGACGATGCTGCGCATCATTCTGATCCCGGTCTTTCTGGTGCTGGTGCTGGTGGAGAGCATCCCGCTGCACTACCTGTGGGCGCTGCTGGTTTATCTGATCGCCTGCTTTACCGATACGCTGGATGGGCACATTGCCCGCAGCCGGGGCCTGGTGACCGACTTTGGCAAGCTGATGGACCCGCTGGCCGATAAGCTGCTGGTGATGAGCGCCCTGGTGGCCTTTATCCCGGTGGCCGATGTGCCGGTATGGGTGGTCGTGGTCATTCTGGCAAGAGAATTTATGGTGACGAGCCTCAGGCTCATCGCGGGCGGTAAGGGCGTGGTGATCGCCGCCGATAAATGGGGCAAGATCAAGACCATCAGCCAGATGATATGGCTGAACTACACCCTGCTGATGCTGTGGCTGTTCCCGGAAGCGGGCTGGGCCCATACTGTCTTTGTGGTGCTGATGGGCATAGTGGTGGCGACGACGGTGCTGAGCGGCGCCAACTATATGCTGAAGAACAAAGAGCTTTACAGCGACCGGTAAGGGTCGAATTGCAATACAAGGAGTAATATTATGCAGCTTTATAACAGTTTGAGCCACAAAAAAGAGGAATTTGTGCCCAACCACCCGGACATCGTGAAGATGTATACCTGCGGCCCCACCGTGTACCACTTTGCCCATATCGGCAATCTGCGCACCTACATCATGGAGGATGTGCTGGAAAAGTACCTGCGGTACTGCGGCTACAATGTAAAGCGGGTCATGAACATCACCGATGTGGGGCACCTCTCCAGCGACGCCGATACCGGCGAGGACAAGATGCTGAAGGGCGCGAAGCGCGAGCATAAAACGGTGATGGAGATCGCCAAATACTACACCGACGCCTTCTTTGAGGACTGCCGCAAGCTGAATATTAAGACCCCGGATGTGGTGGAGCCCGCCACCGCCTGCATTCCCGAATTCATCAAGCTGGTGGAGGGGCTGCTGGAAAAAGGCTACGCCTATGTAGCAGGCGGCAATGTTTACTTTGATACCTCCAAGCTGGAGAAGTATTATGTCTTTAACGACCACAACGAGGAGGATCTCGCCGTCGGTGTCCGGGAGGGCGTGGAAGAGGACCAGAACAAGCGCAACAAGGCGGACTTTGTGCTGTGGTTCACCAAGAGCAAGTTTGAGGACCAGGAGCTGAAGTGGGATTCCCCCTGGGGCGTGGGTTACCCCGGCTGGCACATCGAGTGCAGCGGCATTTCGATGAAGCACCTGGGCGAGGACCTGGATATCCACTGCGGCGGCATTGATAATGCCTTCCCCCACCACACCAATGAGATCGCGCAGAGCGAGGCATATCTCGGTCACAAGTGGTGTAACTACTGGTTCCATGTGCTGCACCTGAATACCAATACCGGCAAGATGAGCAAGAGCAAGGGTGAATTCCTCACGGTTTCTCTGTTGGAAGAGAAGGGCTACCGTCCGCTGGCGTACCGCTATTTCTGCCTGCAGAGCCACTACCGCAAGGCGCTGGTCTTCAGCTATGAAAATCTGGATAACGCCGAGCAGGCCTATGATAAGCTGGTGGCGAGAGTGGCGGCGCTGAAGCCGGTGGAGAGCGATACCATCGATGAGGAGGCAGCCGCGGCGCTGCGGAAGGAATTTACCGACGCGCTGGATAATGACCTCAACACCTCGCTGGCGGTGACGGCGGTGTACGATGTGCTGAAGGCCAAGACCAACGATAAGACCAAGGCCATGCTGCTGCGGGAATTTGAGACGGTGCTGGGGCTGGGGCTCTTTGAGGAGGCGGCCAAGCACCAGGAGAAGAAGCAGGCGCCGGCGGCCGAGGAAAGCGACCCGGAGATCGACGCGCTGATCGCCGAGCGGCAGGCCGCCCGCAAAAATAAGGACTTTGCAACGGCGGACCGCATCCGTGATGAGCTGACCGCCCGGGGCATTGTGCTGACCGATACCCCCGAAGGGGTGAAGTGGCACCGCGCCTAAACAAAACGGAGGACGATATGGACTGGCAGAAAACCGCTGAAAATATGAAGAAACGGGGCTTTACCGTGCGGCGCTACGCCACCGGCGCCGAAGCCGCCGAGGCCCTGTGCGAGGAGCTGAAGGGGCAGGAAATCGGCATGGGCGGCAGCATGACCGCCGCCCAGCTGGGCCTGCCCGAAAAGCTGGAGGCCGCAGGGTGTACCGTTTACGCCCGGGGCCGCAGCTGGGATAGAAAGGACACCGATAAGGGCGTGACGGCTCCGGTGTATATCAGCAGCGCCAACGGCGTGGCGGAAACCGGCGAGCTGGTGAACATAGACGGCACCGGCAACCGGGTGGCGGCAACGCTGTATGGACCCGAGAAGGTGTACTTTATCGTGGGGCTGAATAAGCTGGCCCCGACGCTGGAGGCAGCGATATGGCGGGCGAGGAACATCGCCAGCCCGCTGAACGCGAAGCGGCTGAACCGCAGGACCCCCTGTGCCCTGAGCGAGGTAATGAAGTGCTATGACTGCCAGAGCCCCGAGCGCATCTGCCGGGGTATGACCATCCACATGGGGCCCATGAAAGGCGTGGGGGAGACCATAGTGGTGCTGATAGACGAGGAACTGGGATATTGAGCCGAAACGGCTGCGAAGAATAAACGAGGTGGAACATGAAACACGAGACAGTTTTGGTGTTGGATTTCGGCGGGCAGTATAATGAACTGATCGCCCGGCGGGTGCGTGACCTGGGCGTTTACTGCGAGGTGCACCCCTACAAAAAGGCGCTGGAGAAGATAAAGGAGCTCTGCCCCATCGGGATCATCTTTACCGGCGGGCCGAACAGCGTATATGAAGAAGGCGCGCCTAAGGTGGACCCGGCGGTATTCCAGCAGGGACTGCCCATCCTGGGACTGTGCTACGGTCTGCAGATGATGAGCCAGGTGCTGGGCGGCGAGGTGAAAAGCGCGCCGACCCGCGAATTTGGCAAGACGCCGGTGCACTACGATACCGAGAGCCTGCTCTTTAAGGGAATGCCGCAGGAGGCCATCTGCTGGATGAGCCATGTGGACTACGTGAGCCGTCTGCCGGAGGGCTTTACCGCCATCTGCCATACGGCAGCCACCGCCAACGCGGGCATCCAGTGTAAAGAGAAAAACCTGTACGGGGTGCAGTTCCACCCGGAGGTGGAGCACACCCAGTTCGGCAATGATATTCTGAAGAACTTTTTGTATGAGATCTGCCATGCCAAGGGCGACTGGAGCATGAAGGACTATGCCCGCAGCACGGTGGAAGCCCTGCGGGAGAAGATCGGCGACGGCAAAGTGCTGCTGGCGCTTTCCGGCGGGGTGGACAGCAGTGTGGCGGCTGCCCTGCTGGACCGCGCGGTGGGCGATAAGCTGACTTGCATCTTTGTGGACCATGGCCTGATGCGCAAGAACGAGGGCGATGAGGTGGAGGCGGCCTTTGCCGGGCGCGGGATGAAGTTTATCCGCGTGAACGCCGAGGAGCGGTTCCTGGGCCGGCTGGCCGGGGTGACCGAGCCGGAGAGAAAGCGCAAGATCATCGGCGAGGAGTTTATCCGGGTCTTTGAGGAAGAAGCGAAGAAGATCGGTAAGGTGGATTTCCTGGCGCAGGGCACCATTTACCCGGATGTGATCGAATCCGGCGCGGGGGATGCCGCGGTCATCAAGAGCCACCACAATGTGGGCGGCCTGCCGGACTATGTGGACTTTAAGGAGATCGTGGAGCCGCTGCGGCTGCTTTTTAAGGACGAGGTGCGGCGGCTGGGCCTGGAGCTGGGCCTACCGGAGTATCTGGTTTGGCGGCAGCCGTTCCCGGGACCGGGGCTGGCCATCCGGGTCATTGGCGAAGTGACCAAGGACAAGCTGGAGATCCTGCGGGACGCAGACGCCATTTTCCGTGAGGAGCTGGCGGAGGCGGGGCTTTCCCGCAAGGTGCACCAGTACTTTGCCGTACTGACCAACAACCGTTCCGTGGGCGTGATGGGGGACTTCCGCACCTATGACTACACGCTGGCGCTGCGCGGCGTGACGACCACCGACTTTATGACGGCGGACTGGGCACGCATCCCCTACGAGGTGTTGGAGAAGGTTTCGAGCCGGATCATCAACGAAGTGGACCACATCAACCGGATTGTGTATGACATTACGAGCAAGCCGCCGGCGACGATTGAGTGGGAATAAATTAAATTAGGCTTTTGAGTCCCGAAAAACCTTGATATTACAGGGTTTTTCGGGATTCTTGTTTTTTACTGGCTACAAAATGGCTACATCAGCCGAGTTTCTTGTAGCCATCATCTTTTGTCGCTATGGCATCAAGCTGAGCGGCTACTTCGGTCTGCTTGTTCGGGTACAGATGGCTGTATGTCTCCATGGTGGTTTGCACCCTTTCGTGACCCAAGCGTTCTGCTACCAGAAGCGGTGTACAGCCCATGTCAATCAGCAAACTGGCGTGGGTATGACGCACATCATGCACCCTGATCTTCTGTGTTCCGGAGTGGTCGCAACCATACTTCATCTGTCTGCCGACCCAGCCCCTATCATAAGGGAAGATGCGGTCTGTCGGCTGTACCTCGTAAAGCTTTGCCAGATAGTCTTTCAGGCAGTTTTCCAGCACCTTCGGCATGACCACTTCACGGTAGCCAGCTTCCGTTTTGGGCGGATAGATGTAGTCCTTTTCGTTCAGACGCTGATAGTTCTTGTTGACAGAAATAATGTGTCTGTCAAAGTCGATATCCTCTGGTGTCAGAGCCAGTAGCTCGCCAACACGCAACCCGGTGTAGTACATCACCGTAAAGATTGTGTATCCAACAGGTCTTTCCTCCATGGCTTCGATAAACACCTTGAATTCCTCGTTCGTCCAGAACAGCATTTCATCGGCGTTTTTCTTACCCATAGTTCCTGCCTTGTGACAGGGGTTCTCTCTCAGTCCATAGAACTTCACTGCAAAGTTGAAGGCTGCGGTGAGCTGGTTGTTGATGGTTCGCAAATAGGTCGGTGAGTAACATTTGCCGTTGGGACGGCGGTAGTGAATCAGCTCGTTTTGCCAATTGCGAATATCGGTCGGCTTGATGGCATTAATCGGCATCTCGCCGAAGTATGGAAGGACTTTCTTATCGAACAGATAGCGCTTGTTGGCTAAAGTTGTTTCTCTGAGACGAGGATCAGCATCTTTCATATAGAGTGCAACGAAATCCTTAAACTTCATGCCCAGACTACCATCTGCCTGACTGATAAAATCACATTCCCATTGCAAGGCTTCTTTCTTGGTATTGAAGCCTCTTTTCTTTTTGTGAATCTCCTTTCCTGTCCAATCTTTTACTCGGACTTGAGACATCCATTTTCCTGTGCTTTTGTCTCTTGTTACTGACATTGTGTTCTCCTTTTCTATCCCAATGTCAGACCTTAATTACTTCTCAGAGCCAAACTCCTTTTCAAGATAAGCCCTGCGACGAGCCAAGCGCTCGTCCTCGTCAAGTTCTTCCGGTTCCACACATTCCACGGAAGCCCCAGCATAGTACGCAAGGGTCTGCTCTTGCCAGCTATGTAATGCTGCAGGAGTACAGTTGTAGCTGCGCATATCCTCACGCATCTCTTCCCATTGTTCCAAGAACAGGCACATATCCGCATTGTGGTCGGCATCCATTTCCTTGCCGTTGAAACGGATGGAACAGGTCCACTCATTGCTGCGGGGCGGTTTCTGCACATCTACATTGAATTTAAGCGAAGAAACCTTGTCCAGTTCAAACAGGAAGTTCATTATGTCTGCAAGACTTCTGATCGGCGCCGTATTGGTTTCATAGCCAAGAATAAAGGTCGGCGTAGTATCAAGATGTTTTGCCAGTGCATTGACGACATCAATGGAAACCTCGATTTCTCCGGTTTCATACTTCTGCATGGTGCGCAGAGATTTGCCGATTAGGTTTGCCAGTTGTGTCTGATTCAGCCCTTTGCGTTTTCGTAGTGTTTTTATCCGCTGGCCGATTATGGAATAATCGAAATTGTCCATATATCATTCACCTCGTCCATATCATATCACAGGATAATGCGAATTGCAAGTACATATTTTTATTCCGCAAGTATTGACAAAAGCATCCTTTGTTCGTATAATGAAAGCGTATTAAAAGTGCGTATTTATAAAATGCTATGGAAATTAGTGAATTATAAATACGCAAATCATCTTTTGAACACAGGAGGTACTAATGAGAGCACAGTTTATCACCGCAGAAGAAGTACAGCAGATTTTGAGCGTAAGCCGCAGCAAGTCCTATCAGGTCATCCGAGATCTGAACAAAGAACTGAAAAGTATGGGCTATCATACGATTGCCGGCAAGTGCCCCATCCAGTTCTTCAAGCAGAAGTTCTACGGACTGGAAATCGGAGGTGAAAGCGCTTGATGAACGAAAAAGAAAAAACGACCGTCCCGATTCCATCTGTTGGCGCAGATGGGGAACAGTCGCTTTCCTATGTAAGTAATGAAATTATAACAGCGGAGACCGAAGAAATCAATCCCATAGATGAAAGTATGGAGGAGATGCTTCGCCAGATGCAGAGGATGTCGGACCCGTCTTACCTGGCTACCATGACTATGAGCCAACTGTATGACACTGTATACGAAAGCAGACTGCCAATTATTGACGGTTTGCTTTATCCCGGCACCTATCTGTTTGTAGGCGCTCCCAAGGTCGGCAAATCATTCCTGATGGCGCAGATTGCCTATCATGTCAGCACAGGACAAGCACTCTGGAATTATCCTGTCCATGTGGGCACGGTCTTATACCTTGCCTTAGAGGATGACTACAGGCGCTTACAGGAGCGTTTATATCGTATGTTCGGAGTAGAGGGTACAGATACCCTCCACTTCGCAACTTGCGCCAAACAGCTCGGTGCAGGGCTGTATGAACAGCTGACTCGTTTTGTATCAGAACACAGAGACACCCGACTGATTATCATCGATACCTTGCAGAAAATCAGAGAAGACAACGGAGATAGATACAGCTATGCAAGCGATTATGAAATGATTGGTCAGCTAAAACACTTTGCAGATCAGACTGGCATTGCACTGCTGCTGGTGCATCACACAAGAAAACAGCAAGCCGATGATAAGTTTGATATGATTTCCGGCACCAATGGATTGCTCGGCGCTGCCGACGGAGCTTTTGTTCTGCAAAAAGAAAAACGCACAGGTAATACGGCTGTACTGGAAGTGTCCGGCAGAGACCAACCAGAGCAAAGACTGATTCTAAAAAAGGATATGGAACATCTTGTTTGGGAGTTGGAAAAATCCGAAACAGAACTGTGGCAGATTCCGCCAGATCCGATTCTGGAAAAGGTTGCAGCTCTGCTGTCGGAAGAAATTCCAGAGTGGAGTGGAACACCAACGGAACTGGCAGAAGCCTTACAGTTAGAGGCAAAGCCCAATCTTTTGACAAAACACCTGAATGTCAATGCAAGCAGATTGCTTCATGAGTGCCATACCCAGTATGAAAATATTCGCACACACGCAGGAAGAAGGATCATCTTAAAACGAGTTTCAGAGCAGAGTGACGATGCGTGACGGTCGTGACGATGATTTTGACAGTGGTGGCGGTGTCTAAAACACCGTCACCATCGTCACCACCGACACGAACAGGAAAGGAACGGATCGAAAATGAAAAATGTGCAAATCCCTTATGATTTATTTCTGGCATTGCTTCAGTACCATCTGATGATGGATGACGATTATGAGGATGAAATACGATATGGCTTGGAACAAAAACTGGAAGCCATGGTAAGGCACGAATTGTATGCCAAGTACAAGACTGCCCCTACCCCGGAAGAACGAGAAGAAGCCCGTCAGCGTTATCTGGATGAGCGTGGAGTTCTGCAGAGCTTCCGATGGACAACTTCTCCTTGGGAGAGATGACAGGAGCGTGCCACGCTCCTGTTAGTTGCAGATAAGAGAGTGATGATTGCAGCGATTCCACTGAAAGTGGGTGTTCCCCACTGAGTGATTTTGCGGTCATCACTTTTTTGCTGTAAAGATGAAAATGAAAAACTTTGTTTCTTACAAAACGATTGGAAAATCGTGCAGTCGGTATCGCAGATACCGTTCAAAGGGGCTTGGGGATGCTTCCCCCAACAAGCAATTTGCGAAGATTGCCCCAAAGGGGAAAATCGAGAAAATGAGTGAACCTGTACAGGTTTACACTGCTTGCCAATTTGCAAGGTCACCTCAGGAATTACATATACCCTCGGAGAGTGCATTGCACTTTTGATGTGTAGTGTCTTGCATGAGACCCCCATCTTCATATCAGCTTCATTCCTTTTTCTACAGAGAGCAAACGAGGGCTATCCACCCGTGTCTCACTGAAATAGGCACTTGCCGATCAGGGCATCATCGGTGAAGGGTGTTCTTAGACAGAGCTCAATTTCTGAATTCAGAAACGCTGGTGGCAGAGCTTACAACGGTTAAGGAAGAATTGGCACAATGCAAGTCGGTCCGTAGTCGGCACCGTACAGCGGATCTGGAGCAGGAAAATGATCGGCTCCGTAAGAGGATTCGAACCTATGAAGATGTGATTTCTCGCAATAATCTGTGGTCATATTTTTCCAAATACAACGGGAAGACAAGAGAGAAGCTAATGGAAAAAATATGCCCTTCGATAAATTCGAGGGGGTAATTGTTGCGTAAAAAGGCTTGAAATAATCACGATTTCGTGATAATATAAACAAAAGCAGTGAATGGTTGGTGGTTGGAGGTGCGGCATGGCAGTTTCTTATGATAGATTATTTCACTTGATGATCGACAAAAAAATTTCTAATACTCAATTAAAAGATATGGCTGATGTTAGTGCAAATATTATAACTCGCCTAAAGAAAAATGAGTATGTTTCGCTGGAAAGCATAGAGAAAATATGTTTTGCGCTAAACTGTGAAGTTGGCGAAGTGCTGTACTTTATCCCTGATAATATTAAGGAGAGCTAAATCATGCAAGAAATTATTGTAGATGAAGGTAAAATCAAGTGTTTGATTACTGGAAAAATGAGAAAAGAAACACCGGAAGAGTATGTACGTCAGGAATATTGCCGCATTCTTTTGGATGTATATAAATATCCAAAGAGCCATATCGATGTTGAGTATCCTATCAAGGTAGGCTCAACAGATAAAAGATGTGACATCGTTGTTTTTAATGATGAAGAAAGGTCCCAAGACAATATTTATTGGATTGTCGAAACAAAGAAAAAAGATGAAAAAGAGGGCGTGGATCAGCTGTGGAGCTATATGTCTGCAACTACTGCCAGTTTTGGTACATGGACAAATGGCGATGGCATTTTATTCTATTATAAAGATGTTGCTCGGCCTAATCGCTATACTGAACTTCCTGATATTCCTAAATATAAAGAAAGTGTCGATTCAATCGGTAAGTATAACAAGTCTGATTTGGTAAAATGCACAGACTTGAAAGGTGTTTTTAAGCGTTGTAATAATTACTTTTTTAGTAATCAAGGATTAACTCAGGACAAGCGTTTTTCGGAAATACTTAAAATTCTCTTTTGTAAAATTGAAGACGAGAAGGATTTGTTTACTGAAAAATGTGAATTTTATGTTACTCCTGAAGAACAAAAGACACAAAACGGTCTTAGCAATGTTCGAGAACGTATTGATAAATTGTTTGCAAAGGTCAAACTTCGTTTTCAAGAGGATAACATTTTTGAAGCAAACGATGAAATTCAATTAAATGACAGATGTCTTTGCTTTGCAATTGCAGAATTGCAAAAGTATTCTCTATTGGACACGAATGTGGACATTAAGGGTGTTGCGTTCGAAACATTTGTAGGCGCAAATCTTCGTGGTGAACATGGCGAATTCTTCACCCCAAGAGAAATTGTTTTTATGGCCACTGAAGCTATAATGCCTAAAATAGATGAAACGGTATGCGATCCTGCCTGTGGCTCTGGCGGTTTCTTGGTTATGGCGCTAAAAAATATCCGTCAACAATATGAAGATCTGCATAAAAAACATCCAACATTGAATGTCGTTGGATTATTTAGAGAGTATGCAGATAAGTATATTCGTGGCATTGACTTTAATCCTGATTTGTCACGAGTAGCAAAAATGAATATGGTGCTCAATGATGATGGGCATACAGGTATTTTCCATTTTGACTCACTAACACCGTTTGAACAATGGCCGAATAAAATCACCAACAAAATTGCTAAGGGTAAAATTGATATTATAATGACCAATCCGCCTTTTGGCAAAAAATGCGTGATTGATGATAAGAAAATTTTAGAGCACTATCATCTTGGCCATAAGTGGGAAAAAGGAGAAGATGGTACTTGGATTGAAACTAAAAAAGTTGATGAAAGCAGAACCCCAGATATTCTCTTTATTGAACGTTGCTTGGATTTGTTAAAACCAGGTGGTCGTATGGCCATAGTTCTTCCTGATGGAATTTTAGGAAATAACGGATTGGAATACGTGCGTCAATATATTCTTAATAATGCTGATATTGTCGCCATTATAGACTGCCCTGTTGAATCCTTTTTACCATCTACCGATACAAAAACATCTCTTCTCATTTTGAAAAAGAAGAAAAGAGAGGGACTTCCTCAGACTTTTGATACATTTATGGCGATTGCTAAAACATGTGGTCATGATAGAAGGGGAAAAGAAATTTATGTACGAGATGAAAATGGAGAGCCTGTAATTGTTGATGGAAACGCTATGATAGATAATGATTTTGTTGAAATCACAAGGAGGTTAGTGGAACATGTCAAAACTCGAAATATTTATAACTAACCCCATAAAATTGTCAGCAGGATCATTTTATCCGAGAAATTATAATCCAAAGTATCTGTTTGTAAAAGAAGGAATGTCAACTTGTCCAACGATGTCTCAGTATATAGTTGGAGATATAAAGGGTGGTTCTACTCCGCCAGCATATTTCTTCTACAAGGATCATGGAGTACCTTTTATCAAAACTTCAGCGGTTTCAAGGCATTATATAAATGTAAATGATTTACAGTTGATTAATGAAGGGTTTCATAACAAAACTATCAAACGATCAATTACCCATCCTTATGATATCATTTACACTATGACTGGCAAATTTATGGGTAAAGCTGCAATGTGTCCTCCAACTATTGCAGAAATGAATATGAGTCAGAATAGCGTTGTGTTACGCACAGCATCGCCCAAAGAAGCTGCATTTTTGACAATTTACCTTAATTCTCAAATTAACAGAATACAGGTACGGGGAACATATTCTATTACAAAGCAGAAATTTATGAATCAAGGGAAAATTGCTAATCTAAAGGTTATGAAATACGATAGTAAATATGATGCCTTGATACAGGAATATATAGATGCATTCGACAGTTATTATTATGCTGTACTTCGTATTCAGGAGATCATTTCGGAATTCAACAAAGATTATCATTTCTCTTTCAAAGACGAATCTCAGTTTGGATTTGTGGTAAAGCCAGGTTCATTTGATAAGCGAATGCTGATGCCGAATTTCTATCGTCCTGATGTTGAGGAAACTATCGCTACACTTAATGATGGAATCAATACTATTGGATTGGATTCAGAAAATCTTAGTAAGGGTGACGAGGTTGGAAGTGCCAATTACTTGGAAGAAGGCATTCCTTTCATAAAGACAAGTGATATTATCAACTTTGATGTGGATTATGAGCCTGATTGTTATTGCCCAGAATCTTTTTTATCTCAACTGGAGCAAGACATTAAATGCGGAGATATAATCTTTGCTAAGGATGGAAAACCGGGTGAAGTAGCTATTATCCAAGAGGATAATAAGGTAATTATTTCAAGTGGTCTTGTAAAGTATAGGCCACGAAATACTGATGAAAGATATTGGGTGTTTTTGCTTCTTTCCAGTAAATATGGTGAGTCATATTTTAAGAAATGGTTTGTTATTGCTTCAACTATGCTTCACCTTAGAGCCGATTTTTTTGAAGCATTTGCAATTCCAGAAATAACGGATGATGTAAAGGTCAAATACATTGATTCTCTTGAACGATCGTTTGACAAAAAATGTGATGCATATATTAAAATTGCTAAAATCAAAGCAGTTGTTGAGGAATCATTTACAAATCCCTCTATTGACCTAAGTATTTAAGTCAATCAGCCGAGCAGCTAATCACTGCCCGGCTGACCGTTGATATTGTTATTCTTCCATGGCCTCCAACATCATTCTGGCACCCAGCTTGAAACCATTCTGGAATATCAGGCAATCGGTTATCATTTGGTGCTCACGAACAGTGTCTGTGTACCGAGAGAATAGTTCTTTCTGTTCGTCCGTCATGGTGGCTTGGAGCTTTTCTTCGTTCCTGCAAATCAGCTCCAGTAATTTCTTGTATTCCTTGCAGGAAGATGTATCGTACTCGGTCGGCACGATATTGCCATACCAGAATTCTTCAAGGATTCTCATACCGCATCCTCCCCATAGATCAGTTCTTTGAGGATGATTTCTTCTGCACGGTTGCGGATGTTGTTCATAGCTCTGACCCATGCCAACTGATCCTGTGCTTTCAGACACTCATTGATACCCTCTTTCTCTGCGAGCTGCTTTACGATTAGATTCAGCTTATTGCGAGCCTGAGTATCAATGTCAGCGAGATAGCTGTACAGCCTACCGCTGAGAACCAGATCGGAGTAGATGATCGGACGATACTCTCTGAGGTACTGTTGGTGCTTTCTACCCCAGATCCTGATGGTGTGTACTTCTTCCTCTGGGATGACCAGACACGGCAGATAATAATCTCCGTGCAGTTCATACCAAAGACCGTTGCTGTTATCGTAGATGTATCTTTCCATATTGCAAACCTCCATGTATTATTTGAAATAGATAGTACCAAGTGGCTTTGAGATGAATCAGCCAGCGGAGGTTTCACTTATAGCCGTGGCTACAAAATGGCTACAGAATTTCCAAAGACGCTACGGATAGCTTGAAATGTGTGGAATATGCGGACAAAAAGCGTACTATCAGTGCATATTATCACGAGAAATTAAGGTCTGGCACTCGAGTGGGAATAATTTTATAGGTTCAAAAAAGCCCGTAAACACTGAACTTTTGCGCCCGGGAATTGCCCCGTGACAACAAAATGGCAACATTTTAGATTATCCAAGAATAAAGAGCTATCTGATTTCTGTTAGAGATGTCAGTTAGCTCTTTTTTTGTTTTCTGTATTTTTATGTTGCCTACCTTGCAAAAATACTTCCCGCGATGGGGCATATGAATGCCTTTCTCAAAGCTTGTGCGCTTTCATGGAGGTGAAATCTTTTCTGCCCCCAAAACCGATACAGGGGTGAGCGGCCAAAAGAGAAGCGGAAAATCTCCCGGTTCTTTACTTTTAGGGGGAATTATGGTATAATCCAAAGGGAAAACTGCCCTCAAGGAAAGGAACGCGACCATGAAACAGAACCGGAAAGTCCCCAAGCCTCCCCGCGATCTGCGTGCGGTG
>OIWU01002441.1_pt1 | contig 15765 bp, 14 predicted proteins | sample 1587711 | NCBI WGS metagenome assembly OIWU01 (sample SAMEA3888909, study PRJEB22519) | human gut metagenome | biome: human gut; feature: human-associated habitat; material: faeces | place: Denmark | collected 2010 | reverse complement strand
CCGCCCGCGACAGCGAGTACGACGGCAAGCGCATCAAGAAGGGCGAGATCATGGCACTGGAGAACGGCAAGATCGTTTCCACCTCCACCGACATCACCAAGGCCACCTACCGTCTGGCCCGGGGTATGTGCAAGAAGGATTCCAGCTTTGTCACCATCATTTCCGGCTGCGACGTGAGCGACGAGGACGCCGAGAAGGTCACCGAGATCGTCAAGGCAAAGTGCCCCAACCATGTGGAGGTCAGCCACATCCGCGGCGGCCAGCCCGTGTATTATTATATGATCAGCGTGGAGTAAGCAATTCCTCCGGCTGACCTGTTCCCTGAAAAACAGCAACTCCCCCTGCCGTGAGCAAATGCCCACCGCAGGGGGAGTTTTTGTTGTGTTCAGAAGAAGCTCACCTGGCTGCTCTCGGGCAGGTCGCCCAGGGCGCCCACCTGACGCAGACGGTCCAGGATGCCCTGACCGACGCCGGAGGCCTGCTGCAGCTCTTCCACCGAGAGGTACTCTTCGCCGTGGATGGTCACCCGCTCCAGCGCGTCGGCAGCAGCACCGCCCAGACCCTTCAGAGAACTGAAGGGCAGGCGCACCTTGCCGTCCTCCACCACATATTTGGAGCCGCGGCTCTTGCCCAGCTCGATGGGCAAAAACTCGTACCCGCGCACCAGCATTTCGTTCACCAGCTGCAGACTCACCAGAACGTCCTCGTCCTTGGCGTTCTTTTCCTCCTTCAGGCGGCGCTTGACCTCTTCCATGTGAGCACGGGCCACAGCAGCCCCGCCGATGGCGGCCTCATAGTCGATGTCGTCGCCGCGCACGGTGAAGTACACCGCATAGAAGGCCTGCGGCTTGTAGATCTTGTACCACATCAGGCGGATGGCACTCATCAAATAGGCCACAGCATGGGCCTTGGGGAACATATACTTGATCTTGCGGCAGCTCTCGATGTACCAGTCCGGCACCTCGTGCTCCCGCATAGCTTCCTCCCAGCCTTCCTTGAAGCCGCCCTTGGCCACCTTGCCCTTACGCACGGCCTCCATGATGTCAAAGGCCATCTTGGGTTCCAGCCCCTTGCGCAGCAGATACAGCATGATGCTGTCACGGCAGCCGATGACCTCTGCGATGGTGCAGGTGCCGCTGCGGATCAGCTCATCCGCGTTGCCGGTCCACACGTCGGTGCCGTGGGACAGGCCCGAGATCTGGATCAGCTCCGAAAAGTTCTTGGGCCGGGCCTCCACCAGCATTCCTCGGACAAAGTTGGTGCCCATTTCCGGGATGCCGAAGGTACCGGTCTGGCTGTCGATCTGTTCCGGGGTCACGCCCAGCGCTTCCGGGCTGGTGAGCAGGCTGTAGATCTTGGGGTCGTTCATGGGCACGCTGTCCACCGAAATGCCGGAATACTCCTCGAAATACTTATAGAATGTGGGCACATCGTGGCCCAGCTCGTCCAGCTTGAGCAATGTATCGTGCAGATATTTAAATTCAAAGTGGGTGGTCAGCAAACCGCCCTTCACATCATCGGCCGGGTGCTGAATGGGGCAGAAATCGTAAATTTCGTTGCAGTCCGGCACAACCACCATGCCGCCGGGGTGCTGGCCCGTGGTGCGCTTTACCCCCGTGCAGCCCATCGTAAGGCGGTTTTCCTCGGCGTGGTTCACGGTTTTGCCGCGTTCTTCCAAATATTTTTTCACATAGCCATAGGCCGTTTTATCCTGCACACCCGAAACCGTGCCCGCCTTGAACACATTTTCCTTGCCGAACAGGCGCTCGGTGTAGCGGTGCACCTCGCTTTGGTATTCGCCCGAGAAGTTCAGGTCGATATCCGGCTCTTTATCGCCGTAGAAGCCCAGAAAGGTTTCAAAGGGGATATCGTGGCCGTCCACCAGCATATGGGTGCCGCAGTTGGGGCAGTCTTTATCCGGCAGGTCAAAGCCGTCGCCCACGCTGCCATCGGTGATAAATTCACTGTGCTTGCAGTTGGGGCAGCGGTAATGCGGCGGCAGGCTGTTCACCTCGGAAATGCCGGAAAAGTGCGCCACAGCGCTGGAGCCAACCGAGCCTCGGCTGCCCACCTGATAGCCGCCCTCGTTGGAATAGGCCACCAGCTTGACCGCGATCACATACAGCACGGCATAGCCATGGCCGCAAATGGAATCCAGCTCCTTCTGCAGGCGCTTTTCCACAATTTCGGGCAATGGATCGCCATAATCCTCTTTGGCGCGTTTCCATGTGGCATCGCGCAGCTGCTGCTCGGCGCCCTCGATGCTGGGCGGGTAGGTGCCCCGGGGAATGGCGCGCAGGTTGTTGTCGATGGTCATGGCGATCTTGTTGGGATTGGTGATGCAGATCTCAAAGGCTTTCTTCTTGGGCAGATAGTCAAACTGCTCCAGCATATCCTCGGTGGTGCGGAAATACAAAGGCGCCTGATTGTCGGCATCCTTAAAGCCGCTGCCCGCCTGCAATATGGCGCGGTAGGCGGCGTCCTCGGGGTCCTGAAAATGCACATCGCCCGTGGCGATCACAGGCTTGTGCAGCTCTTCGCCCAAGCGAATGACCGTGCGGTTGAAATCCTTCAGCTTTTCCACCGAATCCACCGTGCCGTTGCGCAGCATGAATTCGTTGTTGCCCAGAGGCTGCACCTCAAGATAATCATAATAGGCGGCAATGCGGCACAGCTCGTCCCAGCTGCGGCCCTCCACAATGGCCCGGAACAATTCGCCCTGCTCACACGCCGAGCCCACAATAAGGCCCTCGCGGTATTTGTTCAGCAGGCTGCGGGGCACACGCGGCTTTTTAAAGAAATACTGGGTATGCGCCGCGCTGACAATGCGGTACAGGTTTTTTAAGCCGATCTGGTTTTTCACCAGCAGGATCATGTGATAGTACTTTTTCTTCAGCACTTCCTTGTTGCCGCCCAGCCCGGTGTTGATCTGGCGCACGGTCTGCACCTCGCGTTCTTCCAGATCTTCCAGCATTTTGCAGAAGATCTTGGCCAGCGCCAGCGCATCGTCCACCGCACGGTGGTGGTTGAAGGGCTCAATTTCCAAGTGCTTGTTCACGGTGTCCAGCTTGTAGTTGCGCAGGCCCGGATACAGCACCTGTGCCATGGGCAGCGTGTCGATATTGGTGTTGGTAAAGCGGAAGCCTGCACGGGCCGCGCCGTGGTTCAGCATTTCCATATCAAAGCCGTGGCCGTTGTGCGCCACCAGAATGCTGCTGCCGCACCACTGGTGAAACTCCTTCAGCGCCTGCTCGGGCGTGGGGGCGTCGGCCACCATGGCATCGTTGATGCCCGTAAGCTCCACGATTTTGGGCGGAATGGGAATGCCGGGATTCACAAAGGTGGAAAAGCGATCCGTGATCTGGCCGTTTTCCACCACCACCGCACCAATTTCGGTGAGGCGGTCATGCTCAAAATCCAAGCCGGTGGTTTCCACATCAAACACCACGAACCGGCCGTTCATGGGTTCATCGTCCTCGCCGTAAACCACGGGCACCATATCGTCTACAAAATAGGCTTCGCAGCCGTAGATCACCTTAAAATAGGGGTCTTTTTTATGAATGCTGTCGGCGGCAGCCATGGCCTCTGGGTAGCCCTGACACACGCCGTGGTCGGTAACGGCAATGGCGCGGTGGCCCATGCGGTATGCCAGCTGCACAATGCCGTTGGGATCACAAAAGCCGTCCATGCTGGAAAGCTTGGTGTGCAGGTGCAGCTCCACGCGCTTTTCGGGCGCATTGTCGCGCCGGGGGGTGCGCTGCACCACCAGCACATCATAGGGATACACCACATAATCGTGCTCGTATTTATCATAGGTGCAGCTGCCGCGCACCACCAGCGTGGTGCCGGGCTTGAGCCCTTCCCACTTGCTGGGCTTGTTGGGATCATCGTTATCGCCGCTGCGCATTTTCAAATTGATCGAGCCATGGTAGTCGGTGATGGAAACCATATAGCTTTTGCGGAAGTTGCCCTTGGTTTCGGTGGCAAACACATCGCCCCAGATCACCACCTTGCCATTGTCGGCCCCCAGCTCGGCCAGCGGGGTAAGCTCGGCCGGGCGGAACATTTCGCCATGGAACACCTCGGCGGGGGTGTCCTCCAAGGCAAGGCCGGGCACCTTGATGGCCGTGCCCTTCTTTTTCTGGGCGGCAAAGGCCACTGCGGGCACTTTTTCCTGAATGTGCTTCTGCCACTCGTCCTCGTTCATTTTAGCGCCGTCCTTCAGTTGAACAGCAGGGCGGGTTCCCGTGCGCTCTAAAAGCCGGTCTGCCAGCTTATCGGGGAATTTCACGCTTTCCAGAATGTTGCGCCCGGCGTCCACCTGAATTTGAATGCTTTGCCCCTGCAGGGTGATGGGTGCGCCGTCCAAAAAGCCGTTGATGGGCACGCCCTCTTCTTTCAGCTCGTCCAATATCTGGCGTAAGGCGGGCTCGGTGAGCTGCTCGTAGCCAAAATAGTTTTCGGTTTTGATCTCGTAGCCCTCAAATTGGGGCGACAGGCTCACGCACAGCCGCGCACACAGAGCAGGGTCCAGCGGGGCGGCGCTGCGCAGGCCCAAGATCACCCGGCGGCTTTGGCGGCGCTGTTCCACTTTTTCCAGCAAAACGCTGCCGAAGGCGGCAGCAAACTGAGGGTCGGCCCCAAATTCGGGCCAGACCTGCGTTACCAGCAGATTCAATGCGGTGTCCTTTCTTTTACTATTCGTAATATATCTGTTAATATATCTGTTTGTATAAATTATTTTCGCTTTTGGGGGCGTTTTTTCGCCTTGGTAGCCTGAAAGCTCATATCCACCAGCATCGCAAGGGTTTCATCGGGCACGGTTTCATTCAATAGAACCGTGATCCAGCTGGCCTTGTTCATGTGATACGCCGGGAAAAACCCTGCTTCACACCGCAAAGAGCCAATAAGAAGCGGATCGCATTTCAGGTTGACCACGCTGCACATTTCCTCGCCCGGCAGCCCCAGCCTTGCCTGTGGGATGTCCATGATCACGGCAAACCATTTTTGGTTGTCCGCATGGCGAAACACAGCATAGGTAGGCGATCTCATCCAGGGATGGTCTGCCTGCACACCGTAATGTGCGCCGATCCATGTTTCCAGTGCTGCTCGGTTCATAGCGGGTCGCTCCCTTGATGGTGTTCTATGCCTGCCGTATATACACCCCGGCAGGCCGTTTTGTGGCAGGCTTTGCAAAATTTTTTCAAAAAATCACAGCAGGCAGCGTGCCGCCCCGTGGGGCATTTGCCAAAAACGGCTCACCGCCCTGCCTTTCTATCCCTAATTTTATCATACTCTTGGAATGTTTCCAAATGGTATCCAAAATAAAAATCAGAAACGATGAAAAGCCGTTCTCCCGTAGGAAACAATTGATTTTTTGTTCGATTTTTCGCCAGATACATAAAAAGCTGCTTTGGCAGCATTACAGCCAAAGCAGACTTTTTCTTGCAAATAGGCAGGTTTATGCGAGTCCTATCTGTATTTTATATTCTACAATTTACAACTTGTAAATCTCTTCCATGAACTGTTCCAGAATATTGCCGGTCAGCTTGCGCACAGGCTTGCCGTGAATGATCAGCATGGCCTCATTCTTGCCGCCTGCAATGCCAATGTCGGCCTCACGCGCTTCGCCCGGGCCGTTCACAATGCAGCCCATCACGGCCACCTTGATGGGCTTTTTATAGCCCTTCAGGCGCTTTTCCACTTCTTTGGCAATTTCAATGCACGGATACTGTGTGCGGCCGCAGGTGGGGCAGCTGATCACCTCGGGGCCTGCCACCGGAAAGCCGGCGGCGCGCAGGATATCGTATCCGGCCTCCACCTCACGCTCGGGGTCATCGGCCAGCGAAACACGCAGCGTATCGCCAATGCCCTCCAGCAGCATACCGCCGATGCCCATGCCGGATTTGATCAGGCCCATGCGATAGGTTCCGGCTTCGGTAACGCCCACATGCAGCGGATAATCGCACTTTTGGCTCAGCAGCCGGTAAGATTCCATCATGCGGGGCACATTGCTGCTTTTGATGGAGATCACGATCTGATCAAAATCGTGTTTTTCCAAAAGCGCCACATGATACATGGCGCTTTCCACCAGCGCTTCGGGCACGGGTGCGCCGTATTTTTCCAGAATATGCTTTTCCAGACTGCCCGCATTCACACCAATGCGAATGGGCACGCCGTGCAGGCGGCAGGCATCGGCCACGGCCTTTACACGGTCGTCACTGCCAATGTTGCCGGGATTGATGCGGATCTTATCCACGCCCGCTTCCACACAGGCCAGCGCCGCCTTATAGTCAAAATGGATATCCGCCACAATGGGAATATCCACGGCGTTTTTCAGCGCCGTGATCAGGCGGGCATCCTCGGGGGTGGGCACGGTAACGCGCAGGATCTGGCAGCCTGCCGCCGCCACACGCTTTGCCTGCTCCACATTGCCCTGCACATCCTCTACCGGCACATTCAGCATGGTCTGCACTGCAATGGGATGGTTGCCGCCAATGGTCAGATTGCCGATCTTCACTTCCCGTTTCGGAATACGCATAGTTTTTCCCTCACATTTTCAAAATTAAAAGATCCTTAAAATATCCTGCCATGTGGCAAAGATCATAAGAGCAAACAGCATGGCCATGCCTGCTGCATTGATGGCCATCTGCCATTTGGTGGGCACCGGGCGGTGAAGAATGGCCTCCGCCAGCACCAGCAGCGCCTTGCCGCCATCCAGCGCAGGCAGGGGCAGCAGGTTCACAATGCCCAGATTGATGGTGATGAACGCCAGAATATTGATCACATCCTGCCAGCCGTAGCTGACTGCCTCGCCGATGGTGCTTACAATGCCCACCGGGCCCGAAAGATCGTTGATGCTGGCCCGGCCCCGGAAAAGATCCAGAATGCCGGTGTAGATAATGCGCCCGTAATACACTGTGCTGCGGGCCGCTTCCACCGTGACGGTGATAAAATTTTTATGCACGGAATACACACGGAAGCCCAGCTGCATATGCTGGTTGCCCTGGTCATCGGTGGTGGTGCCGAACTGCACGGCAGGCAGCTGCACGGTTTCGCCGTTTCGGCGCACCACAAAGCTGGCCTGATGATTTTCGGTGCGGGAAAGCTCGTAAAAAATATCCCCGGCTACAATGCACCGATGGCCATTGACCTTTACAATGGTATCCCCCACCTGCAGGCCGCTTTGGGCGCTGAGCGAGGTTTCATCCACTTCGCCGATCTGACGGCTGGCGATCACGCTGTCCGGGCTGGAAAGCAGCACAAACAGCGCCAGAAAGCCCAGCAGAAAATTCATGCAGGCCCCGGCCAGCAGCACCGCAATGCGCTTTTTGGGGCGGGCCAGCGGAAACGGGATATTCTGCTCCACACTGCCGTAGCTTTGTTCTGACGCCTTTTCCTTCTCGGGCTGCCGCACACAGTCCTCCAGCAGTTCGCCGTCCTCGTCTTCGCCTTCCATGCTCACAAAGCCGCCCACCGGCAAAAGACGCAGGCTGTAGTTTGTGCCGTTTTTCTCGGTCTGCCAGATGGCAGGGCCCATGCCAATGGAAAATTCCAGCACCCGAATGCCGTTGTGTTTGGCCACCAGATAGTGGCCAAGCTCATGCACCAGGATCACGATCCCAAACACCAAAGCCGAAACCACAAGGGTTAGAATATTCATATACCGTTATTTCCTCCCTGTGCAGGTTTCATAAAACAGGCTGTATTCTATGTTTATGGCAGTGCCGCCTTATAAATGGCTGCGCACATATTCGCGGGCCATACGGTCACATTCATACACATCGCTGAGGGTGTAGCTGCCGCCGAAGGAATCGCTGTCCACCACGCCTTCCACCAGACGCCCGATATCCAGAAATCCGATCTTATCCTGCAAAAACAGGGCAACGGCTTCCTCGTTGGCGCCGTTGGCTGCGCAGGGGCCCAGGCCGCCCTTGCCGATGGCCTTTTTGCAGGCTGCCAGACAGCGGAAGGTGTCCTCGTCGGCCACATCAAAAGTGATTTGCTTCAGCGTGGTAAAATCCAGCTCGGGCACCGGGCTGGGCGCACGGTTCGGCCAGGTGAGCGCATACTGAATGGGAATGCGCATATCCGGCACACCCATTTGCGCAATAATCGAATTATCGCAGAATTGCACTGCCGAATGGATAATGCTCTGGCGCTGCACCACAATTTGGATCTTCTCAGGCGGAAGATCAAACAGCCACACTGCCTCGATCAGTTCCAGGCCCTTGTTCATCAAAGTGGCGCTGTCGATGGTGATCTTGGCGCCCATATGCCAGTTGGGGTGCTTCAGCGCATCCGCACGGGTTTTGCCGCGCAGCTGTTCGGTGGTCATGCCAAAGAAAGGCCCGCCCGAGGCCGTGAGCAGGATCTTGGTCAGCGTTTTGGCGCTGTGGGCATCCTGCAGGCACTGGAAAATGGCGGAATGCTCGCTGTCGACCGGCAGCAGCTTTACGCCATGGGCAGCCACGGCATCCGTGACCAGCTTGCCGCCCGTGACAAGGCTTTCTTTGTTGGCCAGCGCCAGATCGTGCCCGCTTTCAATGGCGGCCAAGCTTGCGCCAAGGCCCGCAATGCCCACCACCGAGTTGAGCACCACATCGGGGCCCTGCATGGCGGCCAGCTCGCGCAGTCCCTGTGCCCCGCGCAGCACACGCGGTGCGCCGGTTTGCCCGGCCAGCGCTGCGGCCAGCCGGTCGGCTGCGGCTTCGTTAGCCATGCAAACATATTTGGGGTGAAACTCAGCGATCTGCTGCAAAACCATATCCACCTGCGTGTTGGCGGAAAGGCCAAACACCTCGTACCCCTGCATGCGCACCACATCCAGGCTTTGGGTTCCGATGGAGCCGGTGGAGCCCAGCAGCGTAATTTTCTTGCTCATTTTTCACACTCTCCCTTTGGGGGCCTGCCGATCAGGCCGCAAAATAAAAGGCGTAGCGCACCGTCATGCACACAAACAGCGAAACGAACAGCACACTGTCGAAACGATCCAGAATGCCGCCGTGGCCGGGGAAGATGGTGCCGTAGTCTTTAATGCCATGCTGGCGCTTGACCACCGAGGCAAACAGATCGCCCAAAATGCCCAGCACTGCGGCGATCACGCCCAAAACGGCCACCACCAGATAAAATGCCGGGGCTACACCATGGAAAAAGATATCCGATTTATCGGCAATGTTCTGGTATACATAGGTGCAGATCTCCCCCAGCAGCACACAGCCCAAAATGCCGCCGATCGCGCCCTCCACGGTTTTTTTGGGGCTCACGATGGGGGCCAGCTTGTGCTTGCCGAAAAAGCGGCCTGCAAAATAGGCAAAGGTATCGCCGCCCCATGCATAGCACAGGATCAGCACGATAAAATAAATGGCTTCGGCGCTGTATTCTGCGCGGGGCAGGCGGTATTTCAGATACACAAACGAATAAAAGCTCAAAAGGATCACGCAGCTGAACAGCGCAAAGCTGCTCAGGCGGCCAAAATCCAGCGTGGTACTGCGCAGCACCAGACACACAGCGTAAAAGATCGCCGTGCAGGTGAGCACCGGCAGAATCAAAAGCTGCACGGCATGATAATGGCACAGCAGCACCATAAACACCGTGGGAACAGCGGCGGCATAGATATACCAGTCTTTTTTCTGAAAGCCCACCGCCTGCCATGCCTCGTGCATGGCCAAAAGCGTGAGCGCCGCGATCACCAGATCAAACAGGAGCGTATCGAAAAGACACATAACTGCGATCAGCACCGCAATGCCAACCACGGCTGTGATGATTCTTGTTTTCATATTTCGGGCTTCCTCCTGCTTTACACCCCGCCGAATCGGCGCGAACGGCGGTTGAATTCTTCAATGGCGGCATCCAGATCGGCGCGCGTGAAATCCGGCCACAGCACATCCATTTCTACCAGCTCAGAATATGCAGCCTGCCACAGCATAAAGTTGGAAAGGCGCTTTTCACCGCTGGGGCGAAGAATAAAATCGGGGTCCTTCTGGCCGCGGGTAAACATATAGTCCGACATCATATCCTCGGTGATATCCGCCGGGTTCAATGTGCCCTCGGCAGCTTTTTGGGCCAGCTGCTGCGCTGCGCGAACGATTTCCTGCCGGCCGCCGTAGTTGATGGCCACATTCAGCACCATGCCGGTATTCTGGGCGGTTTTGGCCTCGATCTCGTTCATTTCTTCCTGATATTTTTCGCTCAGTGCCGTGCGGTCGCCCAGAAACACCACGCGGTTGTTCTCTTTTTTGTAATCATACGCCTTGAGCAGATATTCGCCGAACAGGCGCATGATCGCGCTGACTTCTTCCTCGGGGCGCTTCCAGTTTTCGGTGGAAAACGCATAAAAATATACACTGCTCACCCCAAGCTCGTTGCAGTAGCGCGTAATATCCTGAAAAACCTCTGCGCCCTTTTTGTGGCCCGCCGTGCGGGGCAGGCCGCGCTTTTTTGCCCAGCGGCCGTTGCCGTCCATAATAATGCCAATGCTCAGGCCCTTTGCAAAATCAGCAGAATGTGCCATAGTTGTTTTTTCCTCTCCAAAAATTGTGCCGTGCAAGTAGATCATGCACGGCACAGGTTGTTGTTTTTATGATGAAGCAAACAGCCGCAGTTACAGCTCCATGATCTCCTTGTTTTTGCTTTCGCAGATCTTCTCGATCTCTTTCACAAACTTATCGGTGATCTTCTGCATTTCGTCTTCCAGATTTGCCAGCTCATCCTCGGAAATTTCGCTCTTCTTTTTGGCTGCCTTAAATTTATCCAGCGCATCGCGGCGCACATTGCGCACGGCCACCTTGGATTCTTCGCCCAGCTTGGAAACATCCTTGGTCAGCTGCTTGCGGCGCTCCTCGGTGGGTGCGGGGAAGTTCAGGCGGATCACGCGGCCGTCATCAATGGGATTGATGCCGATATCGCTGCTCATAATGGCCTTGCTGATCTCTTTTACCAGCTTGGTATCCCAGGGGCTGATGGTCAGCACACGGGCCTCGGGCACGGCAACTGCAGCCAGCTGGGCCACAGGGGTAGGCGTGCCATAGTATTCCACAGCAACCTTATCCAGAACGGCAGGGTTTGCACGGCCTGCACGAATGGCCTGCAGTTCTTTTTCCAGATGCTTGCAGGCACTGGACATTTTTTCCTCATAGGGCTTGGTTTTTGCGCTCATAATATTTATCCTCTTTTCTACCCCGTGGGGCATAATTTCTTTTTATATGGTTTTGTGCAGGGGGTTATTCCTCAGTCACCAATGTGCCCACGCTTTCGCCGCGGGCGGCACGGGCAATGTTGGCAGGGTCGCTCAGATCGAACACCATGATATCCAGCTTGTTTTCGCGGCACAGGGTGGCGGCTGTGCCGTCCATCACCTGCAGGCGGTCTGCCAGAACCTTGGTGAAGCTGAGCTTATCATAGCGCACAGCGTCGGGGTACTTTTTGGGGTCCTTATCATACACGCCGTCCACCATGGTCGCCTTAAACATGGCATCCACGCCGATCTCAAGCCCGCGCAGAGCGCTGGCCGTATCGGTGGAGAAGAACGGGCAGCCCGTGCCGCCGCCAAAGATCACCACCTGGCCGGCCTGCAGTGCAGCCACAGCCTCATCCCGTGTGAACACACCGGCCACCTGAGGCATTGCCACACTGGTCATCACCTTGGCGGGCACACCCACATTCTGCAGGCAGTCAGCCAGTGCCAAAGCGTTCATCACAGTGGCCAGCATACCAATTTTATCGGCACAGGTGCGCTCCATTTTGCCGCTGCTGCGGCCGCGCCAGAAGTTTCCGCCGCCAACCACAACACCGATCTGCACGCCTTCATCATAGGCAGCCTTAATGCCCATGCAGATCGATTCCATGGTAGGTTCGTCAAAGCCGGTGCCTTTTTCACCGGCCAAAGCCTCGCCGCTCACTTTCAGCAAAATGCGGTTGAATCTTTTTTCCATTTCAAAAACTTCCTCTCCGTACAACTGATATCACAAAGCCCCGCCCGCCGGGCACAGCTTGTTATATATATTTCTATCCACGCTATTATATTACAATAAATCTTGGCCGTTGTAAACAGCCATCGTCAGAAAAAATCCCCCTGCGCTGCCATAAGGGGCGCAGGGGGATCGACAGAGAGTGGTATCCCGGTATCCTACAAAATCATGCGGCTGTGCAAAAGTCACCGTATATACAACCGGCTGTGCATTGGACTTTTTGGGGGCTCAGCCTGCCGTTTGGCCGCATGCCTTTCCGCCGAAAACCAGCAGAAGCCTGCGGTGCAGCCTTTCGTGCATTGCCTTTTCCTCAAAAGGCACCTGCTGCGAATACAGCCGTGTATCCGCTGCTGCCGCGCTGGGCATGCACAGCAATATTTCTGCACCGCTTTGCCTGTCGGCAAGGCTCAAATGCCAGTTCATTGCATCGCAATATGCCTGCGTGAGACGCAGCGCTCCCGAAAGCTCGGCAAAGATCGTGTCTGCAGGCTCATTTGCCGACTGCAGCGCTTTCCTTGAAAAACACGCTTCCTTTGCAAAAAGCCTTAATTCTGCCTGCTTTTTGTTGGTTCTCAGCTCCACGGAAAGGCAGCCGCTGCCGTTTTCCAGCTTCAGCATTCCCAAAATCAGGTTTACCAGCACGGCTTCCATAAAAACGGGGTCACCCATCACGCAAATATCCTGACTTTCCGTGAAATACATTGTTTTGCCCGTATATCCGAGATCCTTCATTTCCCAGTTTATGCGCTCACAGAACAGCCTGAGCCTCTCTGCAAACGGCAGCGGCCTTGTACGGGCGTATAACTCGTCAACACGGCCCTGCAGCACAGCCGCCATGCTGCTTGCTGCATCTTCCAATGCACGCAGTCTCTGGCTGATGTCCTGCAGCATTTCACTGTCTATAGAATAGGTAGGCGTTTCCGGATTTTGGCGAATATGTTTTTCCAACAGCTCCAACTCTGTTTGCACTGTACAGAACGAATTGGCCAGATATTCCTCGATATTTTCTCTCAGCTGTCTTTTCTTTTCCAGCCTTTTTTCATTAACAGAATACATAAGTTTACAGTTCCCATTCCAGCGCGATCTGCTGCGTCATCCGCCCTAAAAAATCACGGTTGCTCACCGGCTTTTCCGCACTGAGCTTTAAAAATTTCTGCATTTCACGATAAGCGGGCGGAGAAACATAGTGTATGCGCTCAATGGCACGGCGGATACCGCTTTCGATGGCCTTCGGGCTCACGCCAAAGCGTGCGCCGCAGTGCTCATACACTTCCTTGCAAAGGCCGCACAGGGCCGGATGCTGCAGCATTTGCTTTACGGCATCGCTCAAATACCAGTAGCCTGCATCCCCCACCGTCAGGTGCATTTGCTCCAGATACAGCCGGATCAGATAATCCAGGCGCACTTCCACGCTTTCCGGTGCGTTCAGGCACAGGTCGATGGCCTGATTGAGCAGCTCTTCCATTTTATAAGGCTTCACCACCAGGCTTTTGGCTCCGGCCTCTATATACCTTTTACGTACGCCATCGTCCGTGGTACAGGTGGTCATCAGGATCTGCGGCATTCTTTTTAGCCGCAGCGAACGCATTTTATGCAAAACGCGTATGCCGCTGATCCGGCGCAGGTCGGAATCCAGGATCAAAACATCCGGTTCAAGCCCTTGGTCCAGCAGTTCCAAAAGGGCTTCGCCGTCACAGGCAGCTCCGCACAGCTCTGTATCCGGCCTTTCCTTGATATATTCCTGCAAAACAAACAGCTGGCGGCCGCTTTCGGCCAGCATCACCTTAAATTTTCGGATCTCCTTTGGGTTCATTCTCCTTTTACCCCGCAATGTTCGTTTTCAGATTTTATACATATTCCATGCAATCCTGCAGAATATCGATCCAGTTTTCACGGGAAACCGCATTTTCAAACAGAAACCGCAGCAAAAGCTCTCCCTTAGAGCCTGTGCATTTTGCCCGCTAGCGCTCCAGCTTGCAGCCGTCCCAAAGCGAAAATTCGCAGCCGCTTTCATCCGATTCACAGCAATAGCGAATCGTGTGTGCCGATTGCAATGCGCCGAGTTCGGAAAAATCCCGTTCCAACACAAGCTTTCCTCGCTCCAATTTCCTTCCTCCTTTGACAATATATGAATCTGTGATTTCATCATAGTCTATGAAGAGCGCAATTTCAATCTGCATTTTTCGTCATATGCGTACTACATTGGTTTTATTTTCGATTTTGCGTTGTTTTCTGTGAAAATAATTTTATAACAGAACATCTCGCAAATCCTGTCTCATTGTTTGCATCATCGCGATATATGTCGGTTTTCGCGGCATTCGCACAGCCGTTGTTTCTTGCGCCAGGCTGCGGGCCGCCCGTGAAAAAGCCGCGGCGATTTTTGAAGGTTTTCGCTTGCTTTCTTTTTTGCTGCGATTTTATTATTTAAACATTTTTCCATTTTTAATTATGTAAGTTTTGTGAATTTCTAAAAGTGCAAAATAAAATCCGTTTAATGTGAGTTTTTCTTTATTTTGCAATTTTGGCTGTCAGCCAAAACGCAATATGTAAAAGTCTTGAGCTTTTTTGTTTTCTCATATTTTTCTCAATTTTTTCTCAAAAAAACTCCTCAAAAACAGGGTCTGAGGCATTGACTTGCTTCGGCTCTCGAAACCTTGGGCGTTCAATTTTCCCATTTTCCCATTTTTAACCCTGTGAGCGCCTGTCCCCGAAGCCCGGGTGGGTATAAAAAAACACGGTGCATTTGCATCGTGTTTTAAAATTTCTTATAAATGGAGCGGGGAACGGTGTCTGAACCGTTCCCCATTGATTGGCATTTGGCAGGCGTGGCGTTCTCCTGCATCTCTCAGAGCAAAAGCCCTTGTCGTTACCATCGGCGTGTGGCTGCCACGAAATTGACCACCTCAAATGCCTCTCTTATCCTATGTATAGTATAGCACAGCTATTCTTTCTTGTAAAGTATTTCGCTTTGTCTCAAAAGACGCCGATAGCGCTTTTGACTTATGTTCCACATCGTTATGATGGAGTTTTTGTATTCTTCTGGATCACCAGAAACTTTTAGCCTTAAAACTACTTCGGCAGTCATTTCCGGTGTGGATATCTGTTTTAGTACAAGCGCCGTATGTGGACGGTTTCCACGCAGTATATAGTCTGGCTGTTGCAAAACATCAGGCACATGAACAGCTAAACGAGCATAATCGCCAGGATGACCTTCTTCAATGTGAAGAATCTGCTGTTCTGTAATAATGACTTCATCTGTTACCAGATTCTGGTCTACCACGCTGTAAAGCGACTTATCAATCTTGCATACAAAATTCACGTCCGGTTTCACACCAATCTCGTTTGATTCATCAAGTATAGCACCTGTGTCTTGATTTGTATAGACTTTCCCTGCTGTATACGCTGCCAACAGAGTAAACAGTTAAGTTATTTTACGAACACAATTCGCATGATCGTAAACTGCCGGTTTATCCGATATACTATAGTCTATAGTGAGGAACTGCCAACCCTGCTGAAATTTGATATTGTGCATATTCAAGACGGCATGGACCCTGTATTTCTTCAGAATATACAAAAAGATGGAGTGATTTTATATGCTGCAGAAGGTTGAGAACTACCGCCATGCTTTGGATCAGTTGGAGAAATCTATTATTTCCTACTCTTTTATTGAATTTCTTTCACAAACACAAAAAAGCCGCCAAACCGTTTTGTAACGATTTGGCGGCTTTTCTTTGGAGCTACTGGCCGGACTTGAACCGGCGACCTGCTGATTACGAATCAGCTGCTCTACCAACTG
>OIWU01002439.1_pt1 | contig 15775 bp, 14 predicted proteins | sample 1587711 | NCBI WGS metagenome assembly OIWU01 (sample SAMEA3888909, study PRJEB22519) | human gut metagenome | biome: human gut; feature: human-associated habitat; material: faeces | place: Denmark | collected 2010 | reverse complement strand
GACGAGGTGAAGGCTCATGCCGACTATGTCACCACCGATGTCGATAACGACGGCGTGAAAAATGCTCTGGAACACTTCGGGATAATTTAGAAAGGAATCCTGAAATCAGCATTGCCGGATAGACCTGCGACATGAATATTGCCGTCTTACGGCGGCATTGCGATACTCCGCCATAAGGATTTTTTTCGTCCTTGTGGCGTTTTTTTCGTATAAAAAGCTAAAAATAAGGTGAGAATTCTTTTATAAATGTATTTTTTCGTAACTTAGCGCACTGTAAGTCGTACTTGTGACAAGCATGACGAAGTTGGCGGATTCGGAATGGAACCGCCACAGACAAAAACTTTGTAATACCAAATTGCTAATTTACTGAAGTTCCGCAGGTTTTCGATTATTGACGGAATACGGCTGGATAAGAGACGGGAAGAGCACATCTCCTCGTCAATTGTTGGTTTGTTTTCGTGTTGAATGACGCCGACTGGCGGGATTCGAATAATTTTCTAATCACTTAATCTATGAATATCAAATTCCTATTCTCAGCATTCCTTCTGGGATGCGTAGCAGTGCCTGTTGATGCAACTGTTGCCAGTGCCGCCCCGATTGGCGTGGCAGCGGCAGCCGATGATGCCGTGGAAACAGGCTCTCTTGCCATAAATATGGCTACCGGTTCGTTCACAATCACAAACCCCAGCAACTCGTACGCCACACGATGGGCTTCCACACAGACGGAACCTAAGGTGGAAGTGGATTGCGGAGTGAACAACATGGATGTGAAAAACAGTGACGACAACACCATCATGGCCTATGTCGGAGGTAAGAACTCATGCGACTATGTGCTGTCGGTAAGTAAAGGATGGGTCATCACAGGCTACAGTTTCGATGTGGCTCTTGTGAATGCGGCAAAACCAGTAATGTTGGTTGCCGGCGAAAAGACAGTGCAAGCCACAACCACTCCGGAGCGCGTGACAGTGAACGGACTGTGTGAAAACAACTTTGTAGGTTTTACTCTTTATGGTGACAACAACGCCGTTTTGATAACAAACTGGACGATAAGCTACAAAACCGACCCTAATGCCGCGCCTGCTTTGGACCTTCGTGAGAAAAAAGTGTTTGAGAACGTGGCGGGAGGCGTGCCTTACCGCATCCCGGCGATAGGAAAAGCAGGCAATGGCGACATCATTGCCGTGGCCGATTCACGTCCGAGTCATGCCGACATCGGGTCGGGTAGAGTGGATTTGCACCTGCGCCGTTCCACCGATAACGGTAAGACTTGGGGCGAAGTGCTTATGCCGGAGAACTTCAGAGGCGACGGCAAAATCACCTCATGGCGTCACGACAAGGCTGCATACGGCGACCCATGCATCGTCGGCGACCGTGAGAGTGGACGCATGATGATCACTTCTTGCTCAGGATTCCCCGGTTTCTTCGATTCCTCAGACAGAGTGATGGGATGGGCACGATGGTATTCCTATGACAATGGAGTGACATGGGAAGGTCCGCAATACATCGAGCAGGAGTTCGTTTATAAACCTCTGGATGAGGCCGACCACCACATTAACGGCTTCTTTATAGGTGCCGGAAAGATTCATCAGAGTAACTATATCAAGAAGGACAAGTACTACCGCCTCTATTGTGCAGGCTCAAGCCAGCAGGGCGGAGGTAACACTGAGAACTGGGTGCTCTATTCCGACGACTTCGGCGAGACTTGGGACTTCCTTGGAGGTGCCGGCGTTTCTCCCGTTCCTCATGGCGACGAGCCTAAGGTGGAGGAACTTCCCGACGGCAATGTTATAGTTTCGAGCCGCCACGTTGAAGGTCGTCGTTACAACATCTACAAGTTCTCAAGCGACGACGGCGTTAGCGGAAGCTGGGGCGAAGTGGCTCTTTCGAGCACAGCCAACCACGGATTGAAGGCCAACAACGGCTGCAATGGCGAGATTCAGATTGTTCCCGTAGTGTGTAAGGACAACGGTGAGAAGGCATTCATAGCCCTCCAGTCGCTGCCAACATACAACCGTACGAAGGTTTCCATCTTCTATAAGGATATAACCAACCCTCAAACGTATGCCACACCTGCCGATTTCGCCAGAGACTGGGACGGCTATTATCAGGTGAGCAACACTACTTCGGCTTACAGCACATGGTGCCTGCAGGACGACCACACGCTTGGTTTCCTCTACGAGGAGAATAGTAGCAACGACGGTTACGACATCGTTTACAAGCGTCTTGGCATCGATGTGATAACAAACGGCAAGTATGAGTTTGACACGGAGTTCGTTTACACACCGAAGAAGATTGACTTTGCAAAGGCAGAACGCATCAAGACAATGTCGAAACTAATCACTACCGTTGAGAACGAAGTTGCAAGCCGCTCGTCGTATGTGCTTGGCGACAAGCTCATCAAGGATGTAAACCAGCTCAGTTGCCCGTTCAAGTATCAGGGAACCACCTCCAGCGACCGTCGTGGTCTTGATGCTCTCATTGACAACAATGCCTCCACTTTTTTTCACACCGACTATTCCGGCGGCAATGTGACACCTGGAAAGCACTATCTGGATGTGACAAGTGTGAGTGGAACTGCATTTGAAAAGGAGATACAGATAAATGTGACACGCCGTGCCGACGGTGTCGCCGACCATCCGAGCGAGTTCACAATCACTGGTTCCAACGGCACTTCGGAGTTCACTCCCATCGCCGTTGTTGAAGTTCCCGACGCTTCTGCCGGAGCGAAAGCCACATGTTCCTTTGATATTCCAAATGGCGAGAGCTACACACAGTTGCGCTTTGCCGTGACCAAGACACCTCTCATGCGTGGCTATTGGCACATGGCGGAGTTTCAACTTTATCCCCGTACACTCGACCCGGAATGCAAGAACGCCGTTCATCCCGATGCATATAAAAAGATAATGCAGGCAATTGCTGACGCGAAGAACGCGGCAGACTGTACCGAAGACGACCTCGGCAATTTGCAGAAAGCTTACGATGACTACCTCGCCGTAGTGGATAACTCGACTGCTATAAGCGAAATAGAGTACAAAGCCGGCGAGCCTGCTTACATTTACGACTTGCAGGGTCGTCGTGTGAATGCTGCCCGCAAAGGCATCTACATCATCAATGGCAAGAAAGTGGTGAAATAACCGCCGCCTGACATAATCGTGCAAAAGCATGAAGAAATCCGCATCATGCAAGTGTAATGTGGATTTCTTTATGCTTTTTTTGTATATATAATGTTTGGAAGTCGGAAAAAATGAGTAAGTTTGCAACTATAAACCAAAACAATAGAATTTATACAGAAAATGGATATTACCGAAAGATTTATCAATTACACACAGTTCGACACCCAGTCGAGCGAGGAGTCGGAGAGCGTACCCAGCACCCCGAAACAGCTTGTGTTCGCAAAATACCTCACAGAGGAACTTGAACGTGAGGGCTTGAGCGATGTGGAAATGGACGAGCAGGGCTACATCTACGCCACACTGAAGGCCAACACTAAGAAGGATATCCCTACCATCGGCTTCATTTCTCACTACGACACATCGCCAGATTGCAGCGGTGCAGGCATCAAACCACGCATCGTCAGAGCCTACGACGGTGGTGATGTGGTGCTCTCCGAGGGCATAGTGTCGTCGCCGGCTAAGTTCCCGGAACTGAAAGCGCACATCGGTGAGGACATAATCGTGACCGACGGAACGACCCTTCTCGGTGCCGACGACAAGGCAGGAATCGCCGAAATCATCCAGGCGATGTGCTGGCTGCGCGACCACGACGAGATAAAGCACGGTGACATACGCGTCGCTTTCAATCCCGACGAGGAGATTGGCATGGGCGCACACCACTTCAATGTGGAGAAGTTCGGTTGCCAGTGGGCTTACACCATCGACGGTGGCGACCTCGGCGAACTTGAATATGAGAACTTCAATGCCGCCGGTGCCAAGATACACATAAAGGGAGTGAGCGTACACACGGGCTATGCCAAGGGCAAGATGGTGAACGCTTCGCGTCTTGCAGTGGAGTTTGCCGACATGATTCCAGCAACAGAAGTACCCGAAGTGACCGAGGGTTACGAGGGATTCTATCATCTTTTGGGTATCAACTCCAATTGTGAGAAGGCCACATTGTCGTACATCATCCGCGACCACGACCGCGACCGCTTCGAGGACCGCAAGGACTTCATCGAGCAATGCGTGCGCAAGATGAACGAAAAGTGGGGTGAAGGCACTGTGACGGTGGAACTGAAGGACCAGTATTACAACATGAAGGAGAAGATAGATCCCAACATGCATGTTATAGACATAGTCCTGAAAGCCATGCAGGAAAGCGGCGTCGCTCCCAAAGTGCAGCCCATCCGCGGCGGCACTGACGGTGCACAGCTCTCGTTCAAGGGTCTGCCATGCCCCAATATCTTTGCCGGCGGCTGCAACTTCCACGGTCCTCACGAGTTTGTGAGCATTCAGGTGATGGAGAAGGCCATGCAGGTGATAATAAAGATATGTGAGATTACGGCGCATTTCAACGACTGAAACTCGCTTATATAAAATCAGAAAAGGAAAAGGCGGTAACACATGCAGAATGTGAAACCGCCTTTTACGCTTGTGTGAAAAGCCTGAACGGCATCGCATGCGCATAAAAAACGGAAACGAAAATGTCAGAAGTCCCTACGCTTATCAACGACCTCGCCCTCATACTTATTGTTGCAGGAGCGGTCACTCTCATCTTCAAATACCTCAAGCAGCCGCTTGTCCTTGGCTATGTGGTGGCAGGATTCATCGTGAGTCCGCACATGCCTTACACCATGTCGGTAATCGACAACTCCGACATTCAGACATGGGCAGACATTGGCGTCATGTTCCTTCTTTTCTCGTTGGGACTTGATTTCTCGTTCAAGAAGATTGTGAAGATGGGCATTTCGCCCGTCATAACCACCTGTACCATCATCTTTTCGATGATGACATTGGGCATTGTCGTCGGACACGCGTTCGGATGGAACCGCATGGACTGCATCTTCCTTGGCGGAATGCTTGCTATGAGTTCCACCACCATCATCTACAAGGCATTCACCGATATGGGACTGCGGCAGCAGAAGTTTGCCGCTCCCGTCATGAGCGTGCTCATTCTTGAGGATGTCCTTGCCATTGTCATGATGGTTGTGCTGTCGTCTATGGCGAGCGGAAACAATCCTGACGGTGGCGAGATGATAGGGTCGGTGCTCAAGATAGGTTTCTTCCTCGTGTTGTGGTTTGTCATAGGCATCTTCGTCGTACCGTTGTTCCTGCGCAAGACGCGTAAGGTTATCAACAACGAGACGCTTCTCATCGTGTCGCTCGGCCTTTGCTGCCTTATGGCTGTCGTCTCCACGAAGGTGGGTTTCAGCAGTGCTTTCGGTGCGTTTGTCATGGGTTCCATCCTTGCCGAGACCATTGAGGCCGACAAGATAGAACGCCTTGTGGCTCCCGTCAAGGACCTTTTCGGAGCCATCTTCTTCGTGTCGGTCGGCATGTTGGTCGATCCTGCCATACTCGTGCAGTATGCCTTGCCTATATGTGTGCTTGTTATGACGATACTTGTGGGGCAGGCTGTCTTCGGAACATTCGGTTTTCTTATCGGAGGCCAGTCGTTGAAGTCGGCCATGCGTTGCGGATTCTCTATGGCACAGATAGGTGAATTCTCGTTCATCATAGCTTCTTTAGGTCTGTCATTGCACGTTACGGGCGGCTTCCTCTATCCCGTTGTGGTGGCGGTGTCGGTCATCACCACCTTCCTCACGCCCTATATGATTCGCTTTTCCGTCCCCTGCTACGGCATTCTTGAGCGTCGTCTGCCCAAGACATGGATTCGTGCGCTCAACAACATAACGCTCTCTCACCCCTCATCGGCTCCCCAAAGCAACTGGCACAGCCTCATTGCGCAGATGGCACGCATCACTGTGGTCTATTCCATACTGTCGATTGCCGCCATCGCGCTTATGTTCACCGTCTTCCTTCCGTTCATACGCAGCCTCATGCCTGGCATGCACTGGTGGGCCAACGGTATTTGCGGACTTCTCACCGTGGTCTTCATTGCGCCCTTCCTGCGTGCTATGGTTATGAAGAAGAACCATTCTGAGGAGTTCCGCGCGCTCTGGAACGAGAGCCGTGCCAACCGTCTGCCACTGCTTGTCACCATTCTTGTGCGCCTGTTCATAGCGGCGGCGTTCATCTTCTACATCTGCAATTTCCTCACACGCTTCACCAATGCGCTCATGCTCACCATAGCTCTTGTGGCTGTGGGTGTGATGATTCTGTCGCGGAGGTTGAAGCGTCAGAGCATACTCATGGAGCGTATGTTCGTGCAGAACCTCCGTTCGCGCGACATAGAGCAGCAGGTGCTCGGGCTGAAGAAACCGCTTTACGAGGGACATCTGCTCGACCGTGATATACATATCTCTGAAATTGACATTCCGGAGGACTCCCGATGGGCCGGCCTCTGCCTTGCCGACCTGCGTCTGAGCAACCGTTTCGGCGTGCATGTGAGCAGCATTCTGCGCGGACACCAACGCCTGAACATCCCCGGAGGCGACAGCATTGTCTTTCCCGGCGACCGCCTGCAAGTCATCGGAAGCGACGCCCAGCTTGCCGCACTCCATGCTGCCGTAGTGGGCGAGACGGTACCTGCCGACCCCGATATAGAGAAGCGTGAGATGCGTCTGGCGCAGATCGTCATCGACAAGCATTCGCCTTTCGTGGGCAGGACAATGGCGGAGACCGGCATACGCGAACGCTTCAGTTGCATGGTCGTGGGAAGGGAAGAAGGCAAGGTGAACCTCTCAATGGTGTCGCCAAACTACCGTTTCCGTCTTGGCGACATTGTCTGGATTGTGGGCGAGCAGGAGGCTGTGAAGCATTTGAGTAATGTGAACAGTGGGGAAGGAACGAAGTGAGTAAACTGATGTCTTCCTTCTTGATGAAATAAAGTCGCAGATATGCATGACTTGAAATAAAAAACAACCGATATGAACATCGAAACCGTACGCGAATACTGTCTTTCGCTGCCCCTCGTAACAGAGGATTTTCCTTTCGACGAGCGGACACTCGTCTTCCGTGTGCTTGGCAAAATCTTTGCCTGCATCGACCTTGAACGCCCCAATCTCGTCACCATGAAGTGCGACCCCGTGCGTGCCATCGACCTGCGCGAAATCCATTCCGAGGTGGAAGGTGCATGGCATTGGAACAAGAAGTATTGGAATCAGGTGGCACTCGACGGTATGCTCGACGACGACTTCATCTGCTCCCTCCTCAATCACAGCTATCATGAGGTGGTGAAGAAACTTAGGAAATCCGACCGTGTGGCGCATCCCGAAGTGCTGACGGTCGGGGATGAATGAAGGTTTATTTTTTGTTGTTTGTTCCGCTGAGGATTGAAAGTATAATCAATGTGTTAGATTGGCAAATGTTGCATGTTGTTACGGTCTTCCCGAACTTTTGTATTTATCCTTCCGTAATCCCTGCATGACATATAGTAGAAGGTCGAGTGTCTCGCTCGACAACACCGTACATGCAATTCATAATTCATATTTCTGAATTCATAATTGGCAGGTTTTGTATGTGTTGTCGAGCGGGACGCTCGACCTCCTATCCTATTTCTTCCGTAAACTCGAAATTCCCGCGTCCTGCGCCAAGTTCAAAGTGCAGGCGTGCTATGCCGAGGTCTATCTTCGTGTAGCCGAATATCGAGAAGCCGGGTAGTGCCGCCACGAGTGCCTTGCCGTTTTCCACGGGGCGGTATTCAAATCTGAATTTCTGTTGGTTCACGGCAGTAGGGGCGAGCAGGGCAGCTTCCACGCCGCGGCGGAACCATTCGGGAGTGTCGCCCGATGCGTTGCTCACCTGTTCCACACTCTTGCTCTTATGCGCAAAACCCTGCTTCTCGCCGTAGCCCAGGGCTATCATGCACACCAGCTTTTCACCTTTTCTTATTTCATACTCGCCCTTCACATTGCGGTAGGTCAGCCCTGCCCAGCATGTGTTCAGTCCTAATGTCTGCGCCAGCAGCACGAGTTCCTCGCCGTAGTAGCCCGTCAGCAGGTCGAGTTGCGGCGTCTTCCTGCCCGCCATCACGATGTAGTTTCTCACGCCTTTCAGCTTGCCGTAGCTCAACAGTCCCGTGAATGCCCGCGGCTCTTCCGTCACGAGCTGTATGTGCAGACCCGTTCTGGCGTTCGTCTCGTCTATCTTCGCCCTCAGTGCGGCTGTCGCCTCTGCCGTGAGCGGTCTGTCAGTGTATCGGCGCACACTGTGCCGGCACGCCATCGCTTCTTTCAAATCCATTGTGCTGTGTCCTCCTTTTGTCAGGTGAATATGATGTTCTGAAGGCAAATTTACTCATTTTGCCATTAAATGATATGCAAATGCCATTGCTTTTGCCGCCGAATCGCTTTTTTTAACTAACTTTGTGGTTGTAAACAATAAATGAAAGAAAAACCTATGACAACCAAATCAGTTCCAACGTTATTCCTTACCGCCGGTCTGTCGCTCCTCTCTTGCGGAGCACTGGCGCAGGGTCTGTTGCCCAAACCACAGTCGTTCACAGCCCGTAAGGGTGCATTCGATGTCAATGCCGCCGCATTTAAGGTGGTGAACGAGGCTGGCGACGATGCCCGTAACATCTACTCGGCTGCCTGTTTCGCCAAGGCTTCTGACAACGCCAGGCGTGTAGTGCGCTTCGTCAGATTGGAGAACGCCTCTTCCACTGAGGCCTACCGCCTCCACATCACCCCCGACACGCTTCTCGTCAGTGCCGCCTCTGCCGATGCCTTCCGTTATGCATGGCAGACAGTGGAGCAGCTGAAGAACCGCAAGGGCGTCGTGCCGGCTTGCGACATCGATGATGCCCCGGCCTACCGTTGGCGTTCGCTCATGATTGATGTGTCGCGCCATTTCCAACCGATAAGTTTCCTCAAGAAGCAGATAGATGTGATGTCGCAGTACAAGTTCAACCGTCTTCACCTGCATCTCACTGATGCTGCCGGCTGGCGCATGGAGATAAAGCGTTACCCGCGCCTCACAAACCTTGCCGCATGGCGTCCCGAACGCACATTGAAGGAGTGGGTCAAGAACGGGTCGAAGTATGCCAAGGAAGGCACCGAGGGTGCTTACGGTGGCTACTACACCCAGGAACAGCTGCGCGACCTCGTGAGCTACGCCGCCGAGCGTGGCATAACCATCGTGCCGGAGATAGAGATGCCGGGTCACTCGGCAGAGGTACTCACGGCTTATCCCGAACTATCCTGCACGCATGAACCGTACAAGCAGATGGACTTCTGTCCGGGAAGCGTGGCTACTTACGACTTCCTTGAAAACGTGCTGAAGGAGGTTATGGATGTCTTCCCATCGAAATACATACATGTGGGTGGCGATGAGGCCGACAAGGCATCATGGCCTTCATGTCCGCTCTGTCAGGAGAAAATGCGCGAACTTGGTTGCGACAAGGAAGGATTGCAGGCGCATCTCATAGCACACTTCGGCAAATTCCTCACCGAACACGGTCGCCAACTCGTGGGATGGGACGAGGTGATAGCCGGAAACCTTGCCAAAAACACCACGGTGATGGTGTGGCGCGGACTCGAAAAGGCGCATGAGGCCATAGAGCACGGTTACGATGTGGTGCTCTCGCCCGGTGCTTACTGTTATCTTGACGCTTATCAGGATGCACCCGACAGTCAGCCTGAGGCAATAGGCGGATTCCTCCCGTTGGAGAAAGTTTACAGTTACATTCCCGGCGAAGACCTCCCCGAAGCCGAACGCCGCCGCATTACCGGTGTACAGGCCAACCTCTGGACGGAATATATACCCACTCCCGAACATGCCGAGTACATGCTCTATCCTCGCGCACTCGCCATTGCCGAGATAGGATGGAACGGAACGAAGAAGAAGAACTATCCCGAATTCCGCCAGCGTGCCTTGAAGCAGATTGAGCATCTGCGCCGTCAGGGAGTGAACACCTTCGACCTCGCACATGAGCGTGGCGAGCGTCCGGAGTCAAAGAAGCCCATCAAGCACAAGGCTCTCGGCTGCAAGGTGATATTCAACCACCGCTATTCCGACAAATACAAGGCGCAGGGCGACCAGACTCTCGTCGATGGACAGCGTGGCGGATGGACTTACGGCGACCAGAAATGGCAGGGTTACATCAACGGCGACTACTGCCTTGATGTGACACTCGACCTCGGCAAGCGTCAGAGCATAAAGTCGGTGTCGGCTGTCTTTATGCAGGCTTACGGCGCATGGGTGTTCTTCCCGGAAGAGTTCAAGGTGTCGGTCAGCGACGACGGCAAGAACTTCACCGAGGTATATACCGCCACAAGCGAGGTGAACCGCGACATTCAGTCGGGTTTCCGCACACTGGAATGGAAGGGTGCCAAGCAGACACGCTACATACGGGTGCAGGGAAAGACCACCATGGACGGCGGTTGGCTCTTCACCGACGAGATTGTGGTGAAGTAGAATATCCGCATTCCCGATGCTTCATAACCCGCGGCAAACGCAGAAGGACTTCTTCTCCTGCGCTTGTCGCGGGTATTTCATTTGTCAAAGCAAGTCGCTGTATAACAATGTGTTGTCTTCCTTGTGTCCCTTTCATGCAATGCTCTTTTCCGGATTTTCATTTCCTCTATAAAAAAAAAGGCTTGTTTGCATCGCAAAGAAGCCTTCTTTTGAACGTAAACAAGGCTTGTTTTGAGTGTAAACAAGCCTTGTTTTGAAAAGAGAAAAAGTAAGTCTCGTTTTTCTTACTTCGCCCTCCATATAAGTATGATGAACACCAAGCCAGTGCATAACAGCACTGCCCCCATGATGTTGATGAGCATTTTACTGGCCAGTCCGCATTCATTTGCGGCTATAGCCGCTGCCGTTGGAGGTGCGAGCAGTGCTGTTGTGCGTTCCGACAGAGCCGCAAGCTCCATCTGGCGCACTGTCTTTATGCGAAAAGGCAGGTTCACTGTATCTATGGGATGGTATGCGCCGTAGAGCAACAACGCCGTTGTGGCTGTGCCGAAGACTCCGATCAGAATCAGTGCCTGTGTGTGGCTGCTGTCAGAATTTATCGCCAGTCGGGCGATTACAGCCCATAACGCCACCGTTTCAAGCAGTGCGATGCCCTCCATCACGGTGCTTGTGACGGTTCTGCGCATGTGCAGTTTTTCCAGTTCCGTGGCGGCGTAGGGCTGACTTAACATCTTAATCAGTTTCTTTGCTGTCAGTTTCATTGTTCTCAGTTTTTCGTTTACGTTTCTTTGGCAGTCGTCCGTTCTTGCGCAGAGCCTCGGCGATGACCCACTGAAGCTGTCCGTTTATGCTGCGGAATTCGTCGGCAGCCCACGCTTCAATGGCATCCATCGTCTCGGTATCTACACGCAGAACGAAACTCTTTGTGCCGGATTCTTTCTTTGCCATATTGCGTTTTGTTGTTTTTTCTATGATGGTCCCGTTGAGGTTCGCAGAGCGGTGCGGCTGTGGGACGGGGTGTCCCGTCGGCCGCATTATGCTGTTAATGGTTGAGTGTGCCGGCATTCACTACCGGTTGGGCGGAGTCGTCGCCGCAGAGCACCACGAGAAGGTTGCTCACCATGGCTGCCTTCTTGTCGTCGTCAAGCTCCACTATCTCCTCGTTGCTGAGCTTGTCGAGAGCCATCTTCACCATCGACACGGCTCCTTCCACAATCTTCTCGCGGGCTGAGATTATGGCATCTGCCTGCTGGCGGCGCAGCATCACGGCTGCAATCTCAGGAGCGTAGGCCAGATAGTTGATGCGTGCTTCCACCACTTCTATTCCCGCCATGCTCAGACGCTCGTCGAGTTTGCTTTCGAGCTGCTTGTTTATCTCGTCGGCATCGTCACGCAGTGTCAGCTCGTCCTTGCTTCCGTCGTTGTTGTCGTAGGCGTAGAGTCCTGCCACCTGACGCAGGGCGGCGTCGCTTTGTGTGTTTACGAATTTCTCGAAGGCAAGCATTACGTTTGAGACACTTGTTCCCACTGTTACGTTGTTCTGTTGTGCCGCTCCGCTTTGTGCCATTGTCTGTGAGTCGATTTCGAACATCGCCTTGTAGGTGTCTTTGAGTTTCCACACCAGCACGAGACCTATCATTATGGGGTTGCCCGTCTTGTCGTTCACCTTGATAGGTTCGGAGTCGAGGTTGCGCGCACGCAGCGACAGCTTCTTTGTGTTGATGAACGGGTTCACCCACGAATAGCCCACCTTGGTGAACGTGCCACGGTAGTTGCCGAAAAACATCATGACACGCGCTTCGCCCGGTTCCACCATCATGAAACCTGCCCATATAAATAATGTGGTAACGAGCATGACTCCTCCTCCGACAATCATTGCTATGTCTGCAATGCCGTATGTGTTGTGGGCTATTGCCAGAGCGATGAGTGCAATACAAACAACGGTCAGTGCCATGTTTACGAACAGCATCATGAATCCGTTTAATGTCATTCCCTTGAATGTGAATTCCTTATTCTCCATAATTCTAACGGTTTTGAAAATTGATTGTTATGTGATTTGTTTATAATATTATTTTGATATTACAAAAGTATGCACTTTCCTGTAAACCCGCAAATCCTTTAACGTTTTTTACGAACTTAAAAACGGACTGAATTTCATTGTGCCGATTTTTTATTTGTAACTTCGCACCGGATAAATCGAATAAATGGTTATAGACTGACTTGACATTCTGATTGTGGAATTTAATGAAGTTGCATGACCCGACTTTTGTGTGCAGGGAAGAAAAACGAAAAAGCTTTTCGCTCATTTCGCTTCCTGTATTCCGAAAAATAGAGTAAAAACAAATACCCAATAAAAAACGATGAAAGAAAATCTAAGAACTGCCTCCATCTGCGTGCAGGGAGGCTATGAGGCAAAGAACGGCGAGCCTATAGAGCCGCCAATCATTCAGAGCACCACATTCAAGTATGACAACTCTGAGGAGATGGCCATGCTCTTCGACCTGAAGAAGGAAGGATATTTCTACACCCGTCTCCAAAACCCGACCAATGATGTCGTGGCAAAGAAGATTGCGCAACTTGAAGGTGGAGTAGGAGCGGTGCTGACGAGCAGCGGTCAGGCTGCCAATTTTTACGCGGTGTTCAATATCTGTGAGGCAGGCGACCATATAGTGACGAGCAACGAGATTTATGGTGGCACGTTCAATCTGTTTGGCGTGACACTGAAGAAGCTCGGCATAGAGTGCACTTTCGTGAATCCCAACGACAGTGAAGAGGAAATACAGAAGGCTTTCCGCCCGAACACCAAGCTTGTCTTCGGCGAAACCATCAGCAATCCCGGATGCGCCGTGCTCGACATAGAGAAGTTCGCACGCATAGCGCACCGTAACGGCGTGCCACTCATTGTGGACAATACTTTCGCTACACCCATCAACTGCCGCCCGTTCGAATGGGGCGCCGACATTGTGACGCACAGTACCACTAAATATATGGACGGCACTGCAAGTCAGGTGGGTGGCGTTGTTGTTGATAGCGGCAACTTCGACTGGATGGCGAATGCGGAGAAGTTCCCCGGTCTGTGTACTCCCGACGACAGCTATCACGGTCTTACTTATGTCAAGGCGTTCGGAAAGATGGGCTATACCACCAAACTCGTGGCCCAGCTCATGCGCGACCTCGGTTCGATTCCGGCTCCGATGAACTCGTTTATACTCAACCTCGGACTCCAGTCGCTTCACCTCCGTATGCGCCAGCATTGTGCCAATGCGCAGCGCGTGGCGGAATTCCTTCAGGCAGACCCGCGTGTGGCATGGGTACACTTCAGCGGTTTGCCCGGCGACCAGTATCATGAGCTTGCCGAAAAGTATCTGCCCAACGGCTCGTGCGGAGTCATTGCATTCGGATTGAAGGGCGATCGCCAGACAGCCATACGCTTCATGGACTCTCTCGACATGATAAATATCGTGACACACGTTGCCGATGCACGCACATGCGTGCTGCATCCAGCAAGCCACACACACCGTCAGCTCTCTGACGAACAGCTCCGTGAGGCAGGAGTGGCACCCGATCTTATCCGTCTTTCTGTGGGTATCGAGGATGTCGAGGATATCCTTGACGACATACGGCAGGCTCTGGACAGGATATAATGGTGAATGGCGTGGTGCCTTCCTCGTCATGATTGCAGTTGTTTCTTTCGCTTCGCATAATAGGGAAATCCCTATACGCAAATATGGCAATTACCCTTTCTCAGTTAGGGCTTTTGTTATAAATTTGCAATGTGAATTATTGAAACAATGATAAAAGCATTACAATATGAAAAAGATCTATTACTTGGCAACGTTGTTGATGTTGGCAGCAATGCCCGTACTGTTTACAAGCTGTGACGATGAACCGTATTATTGGTACGAGGACTATTACGGCGACTGGTATGACGATTACGACTGGTACGACAAACCGTTCGATTATGGCAAGAGCGATCTCGTAACTATGGCACAGACCCTCAACGGCACATGGAGCGGAACGGCTACAAACGAATACACCAACGATGACGGACAGCGCGAACGCGTCAGCTTCTACGCCGACTTCACGTTCACGCAGTATTCGCAGAACTCCAACAACGGCACTGGTTACGAAACCGATTACGACGACAGCGGCAACGAACAGACCTTGCGATTCAAATGGTACATCGACCCACGCACATACGATATATATATAGAATATGTGAATTCGGGTTACCAGTATGTGCTCAATTTCAGAGGCAACAGCAACACGTCGGGTTTCTATCTCGGCTATGACGACCAGCTGCGCAAGGATGTGTTCAGCGGAGTGATGGAGGGCGTGAACAACAACGAGTACATATTCTTCGACTGCGACCGTGTGACTGCACGCAATGTCGCACCAAGAACACAGGCAGGAGCGTCAGCCGTCACTGGCAAGTCTTACGGTAGCGCAAAGGGCGTCACCCGTACCGACGCTTCCGCACCAATGGGGTTGCGCAAGAGATAAAGACTGTATGGAAAAGGCTTGGCGGGCATTGTTCGCTTGAAAGGCTTATGATGCAGTAATGGCTTGGCACGGTTTCTTAAGCTGATGCTTAATGAAACTTCGAAAGGCTTGGAGAGGTTTGTAAAGCAAAGAACCTCCCCAAGCCTTTTTGTTTTCGTTGTTTTTGTGCCCCCACACAATGTTAAATACTTAAAAATCATCGTGTAAAGTTTTGCCAGTTCCGTCTCTTTGTGTAATTTTGCCATCCGGACGGTTGATATAAATCAATCTCTCCGTGACTTTGACATCATTGCACTTGCGGATTCCGTCGTTCATATTATATAATAAGGTGAATCATTCCCTTGTCGAATCTCTAATGTGAATGACTGTTAAATTTGCGCTTTATTTCAAATTTTTCTTCCGCAAAGTTTTGGTGTTTCGCCGAAAAGCCATACCTTTGCATCCGCTTTCGAGAACGAACGGAACCTCAAGCAAAGCAAGAGGTGGAAGCGTTGGTAGGAGGCGATGAAGAAAGAGTTCTTTGAAAAGATTACATAAGACAGAAGTAGTACAAGAAGCGAGAATGATGAGACATTCATTCTTGGGTAGAAGAAAAACGAACCGTCAAGTTTGTTTGACTTTGAACTCAAATTTGGAAGCTCGTCCTGAAACAGATACAGACGATGCCGGTCTTCTTTCTTTGCCGCAAGGCTTAGGGAGGCTTGGTGAGGCTTATTAAGGCCTGCTCAAGCGTCCGGCACTAGAAAAATATTTTACAATGTAGAGTTTGATCCTGGCTCAGGATGAACGCTAGCTAC
>OIWU01002417.1_pt1 | contig 15894 bp, 10 predicted proteins | sample 1587711 | NCBI WGS metagenome assembly OIWU01 (sample SAMEA3888909, study PRJEB22519) | human gut metagenome | biome: human gut; feature: human-associated habitat; material: faeces | place: Denmark | collected 2010 | reverse complement strand
CAGCAGCAGGTTTTCGCCGCAGAGCAGGGCGGCCAGCGCCTGCTCCCACACCTCTTTGCCGTAGTAGGTAAAGGCCGGGGCCGGGATGCGGGGCCGCAGCGCAGCGTCCAGCGGATGGGCGGCACGGTATTCCTCTACCGCAGAAAGCAGGGCCGGGTCCACGCCCTCCTGCCGCAGCGTCTCAAAAAGTTCAGACATTGTACAATACACCTCGATGCTTTGCCGGTTGTTTGCAGCAAACCGGTTGCTCAGCCCTATCATAGCACAATCGCGGGCATTTGTGTAGGGGGTGTGCGGGGCAAAACAGCAAAGAGGGGCAGCCCCGACCGGGACCGCCCCTCTTCACATGAAAAAGAAGAAAAGAAGAAATGTTGGATCTATGCGGGAGAACTGCGCCTTATCAGGCGTTCTCCAAGCCTGCCATCTGCTTGATGGATTTAATGGCAAAGGTCAGGGTACGACCACAGGCAGTACCGCCCATGACGCAGGGATAGTTGTTCTGGAAGAAGCTGCCGGACATATCACCGGTGATATACAGACCGGGGATCGGCTCATTGTTGCTGTCCTTGGCCTGGCAGTTCTCGGTGATGGAGATGCCCTGCATACTGCACAGCAGAGAGGCACCCAGCCAGCAGCCGTAGAAGGGAGCGGTGCGGATGGCGCTCAAACGGCTTGCAGGCTTGCCGAAGTCCTCATCGTTCTGCTTGTCATACAGCTCGTTGTAGCGGGCAACGGTGGCTACAAAGTTGTCCTTGTCGGCACCGGTAAAGCCCATCTTATCGGCAAGCTCTTCAATGGTGTCCGCCTTCATGATCAGGCCCTCACCCTCGTACTGCTCCAGCTGACCTTCCATCATGCCGGGGATGTAACGGGTCAGTGCAGAGCAGCCAATGGTGTGGAAGCGATCTACGTCGCTGCGGAAGTTTGCATCGTGGATCATGGCATAAACATGACCCGGCTGCTGGAAGGAAGCGTGAGAAGCGTTGTCGTACTCCTGGCTCTCATTCATAAAGCGTTCGCCATGGCGGTTGACTTTCAGGAAGGGCTGGCTGCCGGGGTTGTACTGCCCCACAGTGCCGGGGAAGGCCTTGCCGCCAAAGGCGTTCTCGCTGTCCACATAGCCGGCATCCACACCGGGGGCCACCAGACCACGGTCGAACAGAACGGGAGCGGGCTCTGCATCCAGATGTGCACCTGCCCAGATGGCGGCACGGATGCCGTAACCCTTGTCGGCAGGCGTATAGGAGCAGGCAGTGGTCACACTGGTGCCCAGCGGGTCCAGCTGCTCCATCATGTAGGGGTTGCCGGCATAGCCGCCGCAAGCCAGCAGCACGCCCTTGGCTGCGTTGATGCGGATAAAGTGGTCATCTTCGGTACTCTGGGCGATCACGCCGGTGATGCGTCCATCGGCATCTTTTTCCAGCTTGGCAAGGCCGGTGTTAAAGTCGATGCTGTAGCCTTTGCTTTCAATGTACTCCTGGAACACCACGTTGCGGGGCTTTTCGGCGCTGCTGTAATCGACCTGCTGCACAGGGAACATCAGCTTGCTCTGGCTCACCTGCGTGTCATCCGGCCACTTGGCTTCATCGCCGGAGGTCAGGTTGCACACATAGTTATAAGGTTCGTTTTCCAGGATGCCGGAAACAAAATCATGCATGGCAGCGGATTCGTTGATCCAGGTCTTGACCACGCGCTGGTCGCAGCGACCGCCCATAGAACGGGAGATCTCGCTCAGCAGCTCGGCGCGGTCAACCGGAGCGATCCCTTTTTTCTGTGCTTCGCTGCTATCAATGGTGCCGTACCAGTGACGGGTCTCCATGACGGAAGAATTCTGCTCGATGATGCGGAAATCCAGCCCGTTCTGTGCAGCATAAGCGGCTGCGCACATACCACCGTTGCCTGCGCCCACGATGACGATATCGGTATCCCATGTCTCGGTGATGGCAGCCTCGTCGATGTCGGGCTCGGTGCCCAGCCAGTCGTTCTCGTCGCCGGTGGGCAGCTGAACGGAGGACACAACGGCCTCGCCCTTGGCCTGTGCATAGCAGCTCTTGGCGGCCTTCATGACGGCCTCGGAGGTGATGGTGGAGCCGGACACGCCGTCGATCTCGGCAGAACCGGCAGCCAGCAGCTGATCGCGCAGCTCGTCGGCAGCAGCAGCACCGATGGAAGCGGTCTCGCCGGAGGTGTCCACGACCACGTCGGTCACGGCGCTGTCGGAGAAGGTCATGGTGACCTTGACGGTGGAGGAAATGCCCTCGGCAGTGCCCTCATAGGTGCCGGGGATGTAGGTGCCGGTTGCACCGGAAGCGGCAGCGCTGCCGGAAGCAGCGGTGGAGGTGGAGCCGGAGGCTGCATTGCAGGCAGCCAGAGCACCGGCGGTGACACCGCTCATGGCGGCGGCAGCGGCGATCTTCAGAAAGCCTTTGCGGGAGATCTTGTTCATAGTGGTTTCCTTCTCTTTCTCTTCTTGTGTCTCTTCGTGATTTTTGGCCCTGCTCTGTGGAAAAATCTGCACAGAACCAACAAAAACAGTTTAGCATACCTGTGAAAAGTATGTCAATCAATTTGGGGGCACGGAACGCCTTAAACTTTGTTAAACATTTGGCGCAGGTACGGCCCGGTCAATGGAGAAAAATGCAGGCTCTGCGGGTATTTTTGCCAAAAACAATGCACGGAAATGTTGCACAGGTGTTGCGGGTATGTTACAATTGAGTTGCACACAGAAGCCGGCCAGCCACGACCGGCAGAACGGCAGCAAACGCTGTCACGGAAAGGGAGATTTTGGTATGAAGGTGGCAATGATCGGGCACAAGGACTTCCCGTCCCGTTCGGGTGGTGTGGAAGTCATGGTCGGCGGGCTGGCAGCCAGCCTGGTCCGGCGCGGTTATGAGGTCACGGTGTACAACCGCGGCCTGCAGAAGGGGCACAATGTTTACACGACCGAGGGCGTGCAGGCCCGCCGCATCTTTACCTTTCAGAAGGCGTCGCTGAATGCCATGGTCTATTCGTTCCTGGCCACCTTTGACGCCCTGACGCGGGACTGCGATGTGATCCACTACCACGCCATCGGCCCATCGGTGCCGCTGGTGATCGCCAAGCTGTTCGGCAAGCACACGGTGTGCACCGTGCACGGGCTGAACTGGAAGGTGGACAAGTGGGGCGGCTTTGCCAGCGCCTACCTGAGGCTGGGCGAGCGGGTGGCCGCAAAGTATGCGGATGATCTGGTGGTGCTGTCGGAGAGCGAGTGGAACTATTTTCAGGAGAAGTACGATCGTACCGCCATCCTCATCCCCAATGCGGTGCAGATGCGCCAGCCGCTGCCCTGCAACCTGATTTGCGAAAAATACGGGCTGGAAGCCGGGAGCTACATTCTGTATGTGGGCCGCATCTCGCCGGAAAAGGGCCCGCTGGACCTGGTGGAGGGCTATCTGAAAGCCCACACGGACAAAAAACTGGTGCTGGCCGGCCCCTTTGCGGAGACCGAGTACTGCACCACGGTGCGGGAGAAGATCGCGGGCAACCCCAACATCATCACGACGGGCTATGTGGTGGGCGACGCGCTGCTGGAGCTGTACAGCAACTGCGCCCTGTTCGTGCTGCCCAGCCACACCGAGGGCCTTTCGCTGTCGCTGCTGGAGGCGCTGTCGCTGGGGGTGAAGTGCCTCGTGAGCGACATCCCGGAGAACACCACGGTGACCGCCGACTACGGCACCGCGTTCCGCACCGAGGACACCGACAGTCTGGCCCGGGCACTGGAGCGGGACACCGCCCGGCCCCTCACGCCGGAACAGCGCGAGGCACAGGTGGACTATGTGCGCACCAACTTTGATTATGATGTCATGCTGGATCGGTACGAGGAAGTGTATCACCATGTGATCGGTGACCCGCTCAAGGAGATACCTTCGCAGGCCAAGGCACACCGCAAGGCCGCAGCCGCCCAGGGAGGCGCAGCATGATAAAGGAAGAACAGAACCCGGTCGGGCCGGTGCTGACCGCGGCCGAAAGCCGCCGCCGGGTGCTGCACAACATGTGCTCGTCGCTGTTGTACAACCTGTCGGTGATCCTGTTCGGCCTGCTGCTGCCGCGGCTGTACCTCACCAGCTTCGGTTCGGAGCTCAACGGTCTGGACAGCACCATCAAGCAGATCTTTTCCTGTCTGACTCTGCTGGAAGCGGGCGTGGGCCTGGCCTCGCAGCAGGCCTATTACCTTCCGGTGGCCGTGGGCGACCGGAAAGCCATCAACGGCATTTTTTCGGCCACGCATCACTATTACCGCCGCACCGGTATCGTGTATCTGCTGGTCACGGTGGTGTTTGCGCTGCTGTACCCCCTGTGCATCAACACAGTGCTGTCCTACGGCACCGTGAGCCTGATCGTGGTGTTCTACGGCATCCCGGGCATCGTGAGCTATCTGGTGCAGGGCAAATACCGCTCCTTTATGGAAGTGGAAGGCAAAAACTATGTGATCACCTACATCACCACGGCCACCATGGCGGCGGGCAACCTGCTGCGCATGCTGGCGCTGCTGTTTACCCGCAGCATCCTGTTGGTGCAGGTGACCTACTGCGTGCCTTCGGTGTTCCAGGTGCTGGTGCTTACGGCCTATATGCGCAAAAACTATCCGTGGCTCAACGCGCACGATACCCCCAATCTGGAGGCGCTGGCCCAGCGCGGCTCGGTGCTGGTGCATCAGCTCACGAGCATCGTGTTCAACAACACCGACACGATCCTGATCTCCAGCCTGTGCGGTCTGGCGTCGGCCAGTGTGTACACCATTTATATGCTGTTTTTCTCCAACATCGAAAAGCTGTTCTACTCGATCGTCAACAGCATCAGCTTTCGGCTGGGGCAGCTGTTCTATGTGGAGCCGGAAAAGTTCAAGCGGCTGTACCGGCTGTACGATGCCCTTTACCTTTCCTCGGCCTTTGCACTGTTCACGACCGTGGCTGTGTTCCTGATGCCCATCATCGCGCTGTATACGTCCGGTGTGACCGATGCCGAGTACCTTGACACCCGCCTGCTGGTGCTGTTCACAGCGGTGGAGTTGCTGTCCAGTGCCAAGCAGCCGTCGGGGATGCTGCTGAACATCAGCGGCCGCTTTGAAGAGACCCGGCAGCAGGCCCTGATCGAGATGGGCATCAACCTGCTGGTGTCGGTGATGTCGGTGCTGCGGTTCGGCATCGCGGGCTGCCTGTTCGGCACACTGGCGGCGCACCTGTACCGCTATACGGCGTTGATCCTTTTTACCCGGACCAAAGTGCTGGGAGAGTCGCCGGTGGGCGATTTTGTGCGGCTGGGCGTCAACGGGCTGCTCTGCTTTGTGCTGCTGTACCTGCTGGGATTTGACCGCTGCTATGGCGGCGGCTACCTGATGGTGTGCCTGAAGGGTGCGTTGTTCGGGCTGTGGGTGCTGCCGCTGTTCCTTGTGGTGAACGCGGTGCTGGACTGGAGCAATGTGGACACCCTGCGCGGGCTGCTGCACACGCTTACGATCAAAAAAGAAGCGACGGAGGAAAAACACGATGCGGAATGAAGAAGCGATGTGCGAGGGCCTGCTCTCGGTCGTGATCCCGGTGTACAACATCCGGGACTATGTGGAGCGCTGTGTCCGCTCGGTGCTGGCGCAGCCGGATGTGCCGCTGGAAGTGCTCATCGTGGATGACGGCAGCACCGATGACAGCGGTGCGGTGTGTGACGCACTGGCGGCAGAGGACAGCCGGGTCACAGTGATCCACAAGCCCAACGGCGGCCTGTCGGACGCCCGCAATTACGGGCTGTGCCATGCACAGGGCGAGTATATCCTGTTCATGGACGGTGATGACTGGCTGGCAGAGAACGTTTGCCCCGGCCTGCTGCAGATGGCGCTGCAGACCCGGGCCGATGTGGTCATCGGCAAGGCGCATTTTCTGCGCGAGGAACCGGTGATGACCCGCTGGGAAGAAGCGGTGGAAAAAAACTTCACCTTTCACACAGTTTACACCGGTAAGGAGTATCTTTTGAAATGCCTGCAGACCGGTGGCCTGCGGGTGGAAGTGGGGCGGCACCTGTACCGCACCGGCTTTTTGCGGGCGAACGGCCTGCAGTTCTGCAAGGGCATCCTGCACGAGGACGAAGAGTTCACGCCGCGGGTGCTGCTGCAGGCGCAGCGGGTGGTGCTGACCGGGCAGGAGATCTACTATTACGATAACTGCCGCGCCGGTTCCATCACGCACGCGGAAGGGTTGAGCACCCGCCGTGTTCAGGACCGGCTGCGCATCTACGACAGTCTGGCGGAGATCTACCGTACGGTGACCCCGCGGGCGCTGCGCCGCCGCCTGCAGGATGACCTGTGCTGGAAGTATCTGGACTGCGCGGCGCGGTTCGATTGCAGGACCCTGCCGGGCTACCGCCCGCAGCGGCTGCGGATGCTGCAGTTTGCCTGCACGCCCCGCCGCCGGGCCAAAGCAGCGCTGTTTGCCCTCTCGCCGGAGCTGTTCCGGCGGGTGATGAATCATTGACCCATTGACGAGGAAAGGCAGAAGAGCATGGCGCAACATGCAAGAATAAAACGAACGCCCCCGCCGGACGGCGCACGCCGCCGATGGTGGCAGAACCGGCTGCTGCAGCTGCTGGCGGCTTTTGTGCTGCTGTGCGGCGTGGCAGCTGCCGGACTGAAACTGTACACGGATTATACGAATAGTCATTTTCAGGTGACCTTTTACCGGGTGACCTCCAGCCATGTGTCGGAAAAGCTGCGGGTCCTGTTTTTGTCGGACCTGCACCTGCGGGAATACGGCGAGCACAACGAGGAGCTGATCCAGACCGTGCAGGAGCTGGACCCGGACCTGATCCTGCTGGGCGGTGACCTTGTCACCTTCCCGAACCCGGAGTATGAGAATATGCTTTCGCTGTGCCGCAGCCTTGCCGATGTGGCCCCGCTGTACGGGGTGCTGGGCAACCACGAAAGCGAGATGATCTACGGCGGGGTGGATGATCAGCTGGCCGAAAAATTTTCGGAGGCCGGGGTGCAGCTGCTGCGCAATGAGACCCGCACCATCCAGATCGGGGAAAACAACGTGGAGCTCATCGGGCTGGAAGGTGCCCTGAAGGACTTTTACAAATACGGTGCCAGCGACTGTGTGGAGAGCCTGAGCCGCCAGTACGACACCTTCCGCATCTGCATCAACCATGTGCCCATGGCCTTTGTGGACTACATGCAGGATGCGCCCTTTGACCTGGCGCTGGCCGGGCACACCCACGGCGGCCTGATCCGCCTGCCGGTGCTGGGGCGGCTGTACACTGCAGAGGAGGGGCTGTTCCCGGAGTATGCGGGCGGCATGTACCAGCTGGACAGCGGGGCACCCCTCATCGTGGGCTGCGGCCTGGGCGACTCCAACCAGATCCCCCGCGTATACAATCCGCCGGAGCTGGTTCTGGTGGATGTGAACTGGTACTGAGATGAACGAACTTGAAAGGAGGCCCGGAGACGTGGTGACAAAGATCAAGCAGATCTTCAAACAGGCTGTGCTGCGCTTCTGGAGCCTGCGGGTGCCGTTGATCGTGGTGTGCATCCTGCTCGCGGCACTGCGGTGCACCGCACAATATCAGGACAGCAGCCGGGTGGCCTCGGCCCAGATGACCCTGAACTACTCCGAGGCATCGCAGGGACTCAACCCCAACCGCACCCGGTTTACGACTACCGACCTGACCTCCGACGAGGTGCTGCAGAGCACCCTGTACAACGCCGGACTGGAAGGTCAGATGACGGTGGAACAGCTGCGCAAGGCCATTACGGTGGAACCCACCGATGTGACCAACGTGAGCAGCTCGGAAAACTACATCACCACCAGCTGCAGCATCAGCCTGCAGCTGGAAGAACCCTGCCAGCACCTGACCGCAGCCACGCTGCTCCGGATCTTCTGCGGCAGCTACAAGGATTATTTCATGGAGCACTACGGCGAGAACCAGAGCGTGTTCTCCTGCACCATGCCGGATTACTTTGACACCGAGCCGTATCTGCGCCTCAAGAGCCTGACGCTGCGGGCCGACCAGCTGGACCGCTACCTCACGGCCCGTGTCAGCGAGAACAAGAGCTATCAGGACGCCACCACCGGCAACACCTTCCTGAGCCTGTCCAAGCAGATCCAGAACGTGATCAACTACGAGATCCCGCGCATCCAGGCCTATATCCTGCGGGGCGGCCTGTCGGCGGATGTTTCTTCCCTGACGGCCATGCTGCAATACAAGCTGCAGATCGAGCAGCTGGACTATCAGGAGCAGATGGCCTACTACAACTCCGACAATCTGGGCATTGGCCTGTACGATGAGAGCATGAGCGCCATCGTCATGATCCCCACGCTGGACGAGAACAGCGAGTTCTATATGTCCCGCACCAAAACGGCGCTGGACACCATGGCCAGCGACGCCGACGGTGCCCTGGCGGAGGCGACCTCCCATCAGGATGTGATCACCACCACCCAGTATGTGGTGCAGCAAATGCAGACCATGAGCGACCCGGCGGGTCTGACCACGGTGAACGCCATGCTGCAGGAACTGGAAACCACCATGGATCAGATCCAGCAGGCACTGCGGGTGACGGATGCCTCCTATATCATCTATAAGACCCAGAACTACCTGGTGTTCAACTATGCGGCCGGCTCCTTTGTGCAGCAGATCGGCCTCAAGCGGGTGATCGTGGAAATGGCAGTCTTTGTGGTGCTGTGCTTCGGCCTGTGCATGGTGCGCACCGCCCGGCAGATCCGGAAGGAGGAACAGTGTTGAAAAAGTTTGATATCCTGCGCTACCTCCGGCGGTTCTTTGCACTGGTGCTGGCCGTGACCATGGCGGGCACAGTGGTGGTGTACTGGTACTGCAAGAACAACCAGACCTACACCGCCAGTGTGAACATCAAGTACCTGCACGACGGCATCAAGGACGGCTTTGCCCCGGACGGCACCGCCATGAACGTGGACGAGATCTATTCTTCCAAGGTCATCTCGCAGGCCATGGAGAGCCTTGGGCTGCAAAGCGGCATCAACCTTGTGCGCTCCCACTGCACGGTGGAAGAGCTGATCCCGGACGACCAGAAGGCCCTGCAGGAAGCGCTCATCGACAAGGGGGAAGAGTCTACCTACTTCCCGGACGAATACAAGGTGACGCTGGTGGTGGACGGCAGCCTGGGTGCGAGCTACGCCCGCCGGGTGCTGGATGCCATCGTCAGCAGCTATTCCACCATCTACACGGAGGAATATGTGGAGCTGCCCCTGACCATGAACCCCTCCAGCGGCCTGCTGAACAGCGGCTACGACTATTACGAGTGCGTGGACGTGCTGTCGGCCGACACCACCGAAGTGCTGAACTATCTGGAGGATAAAAAGACAAACTATCCCAACTTCCGCTCTTCGGTCACGGGTTATTCCTACGAGGACCTGTACGACATCTATAAGATGCTGTACGACTACGAGATCCCGTCGCTGTACGCGAATGTGATGACCGGGCCGCAGGTGCGCAACGCCGACAAGCTGTGCCGCAACCTGACCCAGAGCATCGAGAGCAGCGTGCAGAACGAGCAGGTGTATCAGGAGCGGGAAGCCTACCTCAGCGGCCTGATCCAGAACTACTCGGAGAAGAACCGCGACCTGATCAACTACCATTACCACAACGACGCCAACGACAGCGGCACCGACTACATCCTGAAGAACGTAGAGGCCTACGATGACAACCAGAGCAAGCAGATCACCTACGATTCGCTGATTTTGGAGTATGTGGAGATCGACAAGACCCTGCGCAGCAGCGCCATCCGCCGGGCCTACACCCAGCAGCTGCTGGACACCTTCCAGGCAGCCGGCGGGGTGGGCGGCGATGAGGCCTCCCATGCCGCGATCGAGTCGGAGATCAACAAGTACGAGCAGACGCTGGTGGACTACTACCAGATCGTGAACCAGACCAGCATGGAGCACAACCGCTCCCTGAGCGCGGACTATCTGCAGACCACCAGCTCCACCAGAGTGTGGCCCAGCATCAACACCAAGCTGTATCTGGCCATCGGCTTTGTATTCTTCTTCCTCGTGGGCTGCGCACTGGCCGTTGTGGTGGGCCGTTCCCGCGACTTTGTGGAATACTTTATGTATGTGGACAAAAAGACCGGTCTGCCCAACCGCGACCGTGTGGATGCCATGATGGCACGGCTGGAAAAGCAGGGCCTGCTGCCCAGCCACTTTACCTGCATGTGCTTCCAGTTTACCAGCCTGAACCATCTCTCGCGGGAGTATGGTTACTCGGTGGGCAACCATGTCCTGCGGGACTTTGCCGGGCTGGTGGCGGCCCTTGGCACCGAGGAGAGTTTCATCGGTTCCAACGGTGCGGGCCAGATCGTGGGCTTCTTCCGGGAATGCAACGCCGTCAAGGCGGAAGCCATTCTGGAAGTGCTGGACGAGCAGATCCAGGAGTACAACAGCCTGAACCCGGATTACGCCATCGAGTACAGGGCAGCCAGTGCCACCTCGGATGACGAAAAGGAATTCAACATCCGGGATCTGCTGCGCTGCGCATTCAAGAAGCTGCGGGATGCCAATAAGCCGCAGCCGGAGACCACACACGAGACGGTGTAAAAAAGATAAGGAGGCGGCAGTCATGCTGCAGAATCAACGGGCCTGCCAGCTCGTCCGTTCCAAAACCGGCTGTGAGCCGCTGGCACTTGCCGTGGCGTGGGGTGCCCGCACGGCGGGCCGCTGTGCCGCCGGGGTGCTGGGAGCCGTGAAGCATCAGCGCTTTTCCGACCAGCAGCTGGAGACCTTTGCCGCCCGCGCGCCGGGCATCTGCCCGAAGCCGGTGTGCGATGCCGGGGAGCCCTGCCCGCTGCCGCCGCAGGACGATGCGATGGATGTGTCGGTGATCGTGCCGGTGCACAACGGGGAGCGCTTTTTGCGCGCCTGTCTGGACAGCATCCTGCACCAGAACACCACTCGCCGCCTGCAGGTGCTGGCGGTGGAGGACGGCTCCACCGACGGCAGCGGGGCCATTCTGGCCGAGTACGCCCGGCAGGGAGGGGTCACCGTGCTGCACCCGGAGCAGGGCGGCAGCGCGGCCCGCGCCCGCAACACCGGTCTGGCCCGGGCGGTGGGCCGCTGGGTCCTGTTTGTGGATTGCGATGACTGCCTGCTGCCGGACGCAGTGGAGACGCTGCTGGCGGCGCAGGCGCGCACCGGGGCGGATATCGTGCAGGGCGGCTGGCAGTATTGCGACGAAGCCGACACCTGCGGTGCGGTGCAGCAGTACGCAGAAGCGTGCTACACCGGCCCCCGGCGGCTGGATGTGGTGGAGCTGCCCGGCACTCCCTGGGGCAAGCTGTACCGCCGGACCCTGTTTGAACGGGTACGGTTCCCCTCCGGATACACCTGTTTTGAGGATGCCATGATCCATTTCTGGGTCTTTCCGCGGGCGAAGTGCATTGCTTCGACAAAACCTGTGGTATATTTGTGGCGCAAAAATACAATAGGGCTCACCGCGACCTCCCAGAATACGGCCAAAGCATTGCAGGCCTACTGGGTGGCTGAAGAAATGCTGGACGGTGCGGTGCGTCTGGGCCTGCCGCAGGATGCGCTGTTTGCCTGCAACCTGATCCTGCAGCTGACCAATTACTGCTATGTGTGTGTGGCCGGTCTGCCGGAGGCGGACCGGCAGACGGCCTTTGCCTGCTGCTGCCTGCTGTACCGCCGGTGGGCAACGAAGCTGCCGGATCCCCGGACGCTGCCCTATGCCGTGCGGCTGGCGCAGCGGGCGCTGGAACAGGCGGACTATGGGCTATGGCAGCTGCAGGGCAGACTGTTCCAGCTGATCAACTGACCGGTTTACACCGGCACGGAAAGCGAGGTAGACCGCATGCAGGATGTTTCCAAGATCCTGACCCGGAAATATTACGGCAAAAAAGACCCGTTCCGCAGCCGGGAGTTTCGCCAGCCCCGCTGGATGGAACTGCTGGCGGTGCTGCTGTTCACCGTGTCCGGGCTGGGCGAAGGCAAAAGCATCAATGTGGTGCTGGGCGGTCTGCCCAAGGCGGTGACGCTGGCCTTTGTGGGGCTGGCCGGGCTGGAATTTTTCATCCGGGGTGATTTTGACCGGTTGAAAAAACTGGCCGGGCCGTCCGGGCTGTACATCCTGTATCTGGCGGTGCTTGCCGCCTGGTCCATGTTCATCTGGGTGCGCAACTTCACGGCCTTTGCCTCCATCACCCGCGGCGTGGAAAAGATCCTGTATCAGAGCATCGCCACGGTGGTGGCCATCTGCTGCGTGTACCTGTACGGGCGGTTCAGCATCGACCTGTTCACCATCGGCATCTGCTGCGCAAACCTCTTCATCCTGTTCAGCGAGGTGCCCGCCTATGGTGTGGGCGAGAGCGTGAGCTCCCTGCTCACCAGCATCCTGTCGCTGGGCAACAACACCTATGGCTATGCCGAGCGGCTGGAGATCCACGAGGTGACCTTTCTGGAGGGCATCTTTGTGCTGTACTACCTGTTCTTTTCGCCAAAAGAAACCAAGCAGCAGCGCACCCGCAACTGGGTGCTGGCGGGCTGCTCCTTCTTTTTTGTACTGGCGGGCATGAAGCGCATCCTGCTGCCGGCGCTGGTGGTCTCGGCCTTTTACATCTGGGTGCTGCGCCGCAGCCATGCCAAGGAAAAGCTGATCATGCTCACCGGCGTGGCCTGGGTGACCCTGTTCTGGGTGTATCTGTATCTGGTGCACACCGGGGCCATCTCCCGGCTGCTGAACGCTGTGGGCATCAACATGATGGGCCGCGATTACATCTGGAGCCTGGCCAAGGACTACTATCAGTTTTCGCCTACCTTCATCGGGCTGGGGTTCGAGGCGGTGGACGCCATGGTCACCCGCTTTTATGAGATCGGCCTCATTGATGTGGCCTACCCGCTGCATAACGATATCCTCAAGGTGTTCGTGGAACTGGGCTTTCCGGGGCTGTGCTTCTGGTGTGCGTTCCTGTACCTGATCCTGCCCTGGTTCTGGACCAAACGCTACGGGCCCGAGGCCGGCATCCTGTATTTTGCCATCCTCAACCCGCTGTCCATGACCTACCTCACCGACAACACGGCCTTTTATTTCTGGTGCACCATGGGTCTGCGCATGATCCCGCTGGCGGTCTGCTGCTTTGCAAAGCCGACGAAGGACCCTGCCGCCCAAAAACAGACATGGCAGCCGCCCTCGGCGCAGGAGGTGCAGCGGCGCATCCGGGCACAGTACCGGGAGAAAGGAAGTTCTTCATGATCCATATCCTGCAGTCGGTCAGCAACATGGACCGGGGCGGCATCGAGTCGATGCTGATGAACTATTACCGGCATCTGGACCGCACGCGGTTCCAGTTCGATTTTCTGGTCAACAAAAAAAAGCCCGGCTTTTTTGATGACGAGATCCGCGCACTGGGCGGGCGCATCTTCCAGAGCCCGGGCGTAGCCCCGCAGAGCTACCCGGCCTATCTGCGCTCTATGCAGCAGCTGCTGGCCCAGCACCCGGAGATCAAGGTGCTGCACGCCCACAACGAGGCCATGCAGCTTTTTGCGCTGGAAGGCGCTAAAAAGGCGGGCCTGCCGGTGCGCATCGCCCACGCCCACAACACCCGTCTGCCCAAGGACGCCAAGCTGCCGATCAAATGGTTCTGCAAACAGTTCATTCCCGGCGCGGCCACCGATTACTGGGCCTGCGGGCGGGAGGCCGGCATCTACTACTTTGGACAGAGCGCGTGGGATGCCCGGGGCGTGACCCTGCGCAACGCCGTCGACCTGGACCGCTTTGGCTACCGGCCACAGGTGCGGGCAAAGCTGCGGGCTGAATATGGCCTGAACGATAAGCTGGTGGTGGGCTGTGTGGCCCGCCTGATGGCGCAGAAGAACCACACCCGCCTGCTGGACATCTTTGCGGCCCTGAAAAAGGTGCGGCCGGACAGCTGCCTGCTGCTGGTGGGTGAGGGCGAGCTGCGGGCCGAGCTGGAAGCCAAGGCCGCCCGGCTGGGCATTGCGCAGGATGTGAAGTTCCTGGGCGTGCAGAGCGACACCTCCGTCTGGTATCAGGCCATGGATGTGTTCGTGATGCCCTCGCTGTTTGAGGGCCTGCCCGTGGTGGGCATGGAAGCGCAGGCGTCCGGTCTGCCCTGCGTGTTCTCCACCGGCGTCACCGAGGAAGTCCTGCTGCGGCCGGACAGCTGCCGCATTTCGCTGGAACAGCCGGACGAAGCATGGGCCGCAGTGCTGAAGGATGCGGACCGCAATCTGCCCGACCGTGCGCAGGCGGCGGCACAGGTGCGGGATGCCGGGTACGACATCCGGCAGGAGACCCTGCGCCTGCAGCAGCTGTACACCGGCCTGATCGCCAAAAGGGGTGCCGCACATGCCTGAGATCAGTATTATTGTTCCGGTTTATAACGTGGAGCAATATCTTCCAGCGGCACTGGACTCTCTGCGGGCCCAGACCTGCCCGGACTGGGAAGCCATTCTGGTGGACGACGGCTCCCCGGACGGCTGCGGGGCGCTGTGTGATGCGGCCGCCCGGCAGGATGCCCGCTTCCGGGTGATCCACCAGAAGAACGCCGGGGTCGGTGCGGCCCGCAATGCCGGGTTGGCTGCAGCCCGCGGCACCTATGTGCAGTTTCTGGACAGTGATGACGCACTGGAGCCCCAGATGGTGGAGGTGCTGTGCCGCACGGCCCGGCAGACGGACGCCGACCTGATTTTGTTCGGCGGCTATGAGGAGCACTACGCGGCCGACGGCACCCGTACCGGCTGCACCGACATTGCCCCGGTTCTGGAAGGGGTATACCGGGGCGACCCCTGCCCGCAATTGTTCCCGCAGCTGTCGGCCATGTCGCTGGTCACGCGGCAGCTGTTCCGCCGCCGCTGCATCGAAGAGGGCAGCTGCCGCTTTACCGATCATAAGATCGCGGAGGACGCCCTGTTTTTCGTGTCCTTTTACCGGCAGCACCTGCACTGTGTGGTGGGCATCCCGGAAAAGCTCTACCGCTATAAGCTGCGTGCCTCGGGGTCGGCCTCCCAGAGCTACCACCCGGAACGCCTGACGGATAACTTTTACCTCTCGGACGCGGTGGAAGCCGTGGCAAGGGACTGGGGTCTGAACGACGACCCCGCCTGCCGCCGGGCCGTAAACCACAGCCGGGTGCTGGACCTGCAGCTGGGCATCAAGAATGTCTGTCTGGGGCCGCTGAGCTTCCGCCAGCGCACCGCATGGCTGCGGCAGGCGTTGCGCATCCCGGCGGTACGAGCCGCTGTGCGGGACATGCCCCTGCAGGACGCCCGCAGCTGCAACGACCGCATCAAACTGGCGCTGCTCAAAGCCCGGCTGTGCGCGGCAGTGATCGCTCTTTCCAGCTGGAACAACCGCCGCTGAAAAGACGAAACAACAAAAGCGCCCCTGTGCACCGGATGGGTTCCGTGCACAGGGGCGCTGTATTTTATAAGGAAAAAGCGGGGGCTCAATCGTCGTCGCTGTCCAGCTTGAGCACAGCAGTAAAAGCCTCGCTGGGCAGAGAAACGCTGCCCAGCTGGCGCATCTTCTTTTTGCCTTCCTTCTGCTTTTCCAGCAGCTTCTTCTTGCGGGTGATATCGCCGCCGTAGCACTTGGCCAGCACGTCCTTGCGCATGGCCTTGACCGTTTCGCGGGCGATGATCTTGCCGCCGATGGCGGCCTGCACCGGGATCTCGAACAGGTTGCGGGGGATGTTGTCCCGCAGCTTTTCGCAGATGCGGCGGCCCTTGGCGTAGGCGTTATCCCGGAACACGATCATGGACAGCGCGTCCACGGGGTCGCCGTTGAGCAGGAAGTCCAGCTTGACCAGGTCGCTCTCGCGGTACTCCTTGAACTCGTAGTCGTAGCTGGCGTAACCGCGGCTGC
>OIWU01002399.1_pt1 | contig 15985 bp, 10 predicted proteins | sample 1587711 | NCBI WGS metagenome assembly OIWU01 (sample SAMEA3888909, study PRJEB22519) | human gut metagenome | biome: human gut; feature: human-associated habitat; material: faeces | place: Denmark | collected 2010 | reverse complement strand
CCAGTTTTGCAAGCAAAAAGTTGACTACAGGCCGTGTCACTCGTCCGTAGTAGTCTCCCTCCTTGTTGGAATGTTCGTCAGCAAGCAACGGCGCAACATCCAGCAGTTCATTGAAAATAAAATCGAAGACCTCGCGTCTCTCGCTTTGCGTTACCTGCTCCAATTTCACGTCGTATGATGTAACGATAGGAACACGCCCGAACATATCCATCGCATAATAGTAGAACAAGGCTCGTACAGCTCTTACCTCTGCCGTGAGATCTCTTGTCTGTTCTGCTGAAAGCAGAGTCTGATGGCTGTCAATGATAGAAAGCGACTGGTTAGATAAAACAATTACCTTGAAGAGGTATTTCCATACATTATATAAATTAATATCATTGGCATTCCATTTGTGCTGATACATGTTCTCCCACAAACCGCCATCATACCAGTCTCCACCACGGATTGGATTCATTGCCTCGTCAGTGGTCAAGGTATTGTAGTCGTAAATACCCCGGCAAGTTCCTTGAAGCCCTTCCGACTCCTGATTGCTCCCTATGTAGTTGTAGAGGGAAGCTACTGCGTTTTTGTATATATTATCAGCATTGTTGTAGATAGCCTCCTGGTCCAGCTGGTCTTTGGGATGCTCATCCAGACAGCTGCTGAAACAAAGCATTAACGGTGCTGCCAATATGTATTTAATAATAGTCTTCATGCTCTTTTCGTTTTAAAATTGTACACTCAGTCCCAATGAGTAAGTACGGTATAATGGATAGTTGCGCTTGTCGTCAATACCCATCGTACTGTTGACAACATAGCTGTTTATCATTGGTGTCAAACCTTTATATCCGGTGATTGTTCCAATGTTGCTAATGTTGCATGACACACGCAAGGAACGAATAAGCTTGCTCCTCAAAGGCACATTGTAGCCTATTGTCAGATGCTCGAAGTTCAGGTAGTCGCCCTTTTCAAGCCAGTAGTCAGAGACTCTCTGGTCTATGATGTTCTTCTTTGGAGCATCCTTAAGGACATTGTAGTCTGGGAAGCAAGCCATGCTTGTGTAAGCCAGTCCTGTTCCGTTGAAAATCTTGTGCCCGAATGCACCGTTCATCTGTATGGAGACATAGCAATTCTTGTATCTGAAACTGATGTTTGAGCCAAGGATCACCTTTGGTGTGGCTTGTCCTGCAATGTATCGGTCGCCTCCGTCGCTTAAGTCCACCTTGCCATTATGGTCAAGGTCCTCTATGTCGTAAAAATAGCCGCCGTTCTCGTTCTTGACAAGTCCCTTGCAATGGGGTAGGTAGAAAACGCCAAGCGGCTGTCCGACTATCTGATATACCACGTTGTTGTCGCCGCCGTTCTGTCCGGCACCATCCAGTGAACCAATAGCGGTGATGTTAGCTGCCGACATGCTCATTCCCTTGTAGTCTCCACTTAGCGAGATGAGTTTGTTGCTTTGAAACGACAGATTCATATTGATGTTAAGATCCATGTCCTTCTTGCTTATTGGCTGCACGGACAAGCCCAGCTCAAATCCGCGGTTTGACATAGAGCCGATGTTTGCCAGCAATGTATTGTATGCGAATGGTGGAACCGGAACCTCATAGGCGTAGAGCATGTCGGTGGTCTTGGAATAGTAATACTCCGCCGTAAGCATAAGCCTGTTGGCAAAGAGGCCAATGTCCGCACCGAGGTTAAAGGTTGTCTTCGTTTCCCACTTCAAGTCAGGATTGTTGTTTCTTACCATACCAAGGGTTACTGTTGGAGAACTCTTTACCGGAACAATGCCAGTCTGCCTTACGGTGTTCATGGTTGTGTAGGCAGATATACCGCCAAGGTTGCCAGCCTGTCCCAGACCCGTGCGTAGTTTGAGCATCGACAGCGGTTTTATGTTGGCAAGGAAGCTTTCCCTCTTCATGTCCCAAGTGAATGATACAGAAGGGAAGAATCCCCATGTATTGTTGTCGCCAACCATTGACGATCCGTCGCCGCGGGCATTTACCGCTAAGGTATATCTGTCAAGCAGATTATAAGTGATGCTTCCCATTACAGAAGCCAGCGACTGGTCTTCGTATGTGCTTTCTGTTCCGCCGTATGGACGGGCTGCTGTAGCACCCAGATTGTCGTAATGAAAATCGTTTGTAGGTATGCCCTTGGCATACACCCAGAAAGCAGTTTTCTGTAGTTTGCGGTATTCACTGCTTACTCCAGCATAGACCTTATGTACGCCGAAGGCTTTGTTGAAATCAAGAGACACATTGCCAAGCCATTCCTCTTTCTTGAACTCTCCACGATGCACGTTGCCTTGTGCCCATACCCATGTCGGACAGAACTGTCCGTTTTCGGTAGAGCCATACAGGTAAGAGCCGAAGGTGGATACACGCCAGTTCTTATTGAAATCATAGCTCAGCTTTATATGTGCGTCAAAGTTTAGGTCCTTGGAGTCGTTCTTCTCGGCAAGCACGATGCCCGGAGGATTGATTTTAGCGGCAGATTCGTTCTTCAGCCAGTTGCCGTTTTCGTCAGTTCCTGCCGGGAATGTCGGGTTCTGGCAGGCTGCCGAGTAAAAAAGCATCTGCGTGTCGAAGATGTCATGGTTCTTGAATGACGAGCCGAACACTCCGAATTCTCCGGTTAGTCTGTCGTTGAAGGCTTTCTGGGTTACATCAACTTTGGCAACAAAAACGTTATAGTCCATCTTCTTGATGATGGTGTTGTGGTGCATCACTCCGAAAGATGCACGATAGTTTGACTGTGGCGTACCTCCGCTGAATGCAAGGTAATGATTGTTCACCACGCCCGTGCGTGTTATCACCTTGTAGTTATCGGTGTTGAAACCTCCGTTGTTGCAATAGATACCCAATGCCTTTGCCGTTGCAACATATTCAGCAGCATTGAGCATCTCCAGTTGTTTGTACATCTGCTCAAAACCCACATTTCCTTCATAGGATTTATGTATATTTACCTCGCCACCATCAGTTTGTTTTCGCATTTAATGAGAATTGGATTTTGTGCAATGTTATTTCTTTTTTAACCTAATTTTATAGCCCGACCACAAGCACCAAAACGCAAGAATGCCCATAACAAAGATGAATATGTATGTGGCTATCGTTCCAATGAAAATTCTGCCACTATGCACCTCTAATGCCACATTCCAAAGCGACATCGGAAGTTGGTTCATGCTCGAAGGTTGAGGGGCAAAGTTTGTTCCCTCGTAATATTCCGCTACGACAGGGGTGGAAAAGTCTTGGCTCATACCTGCGACAGCTTTCTTTCCGAATGGTGCTCCTGCTTCATTCGGTGCAGGTTTGTTCGTAAAGTAATCGGTAGCAGTTCCTTGTCGTCTGTCCCAAACAAACAAGCCGCTAAATGAACCGCAAAGCCATCTACCATTTGCATCTTTCTGTAATACATTCAATCCCATCACGCTGACAGGTGGAACAGAAGTAATAACTTTCACTGTAGCATTTTTGATGTTCAATGAATAAAATCCTTCCGATGAGGATAATAGCCAATCATGGCAGCTCTCATCATAACGAATTATGCGGAGCTTGTCGTTCCAAGGATTCTTGCTTCTGAGTGTTGTGCCTGGGATAGACGGAATCTTGCTTAACACTAATGCTATCATCACAGGAGGGCGGAGACACCAACCCGTCAGTGCAATCAAGAGCGCAAGTATGATAGTATATCGCCCGATTCTGTCATGCAGATGAAGCGAGGTTTGCAGTAATGCCTTTCGCTTCGGTCTCAGCCAAAAGACGAGACCCGTAATACAGAGAACCACAAGAATAATGGCTATGGCATCAACCACAATCTTTCCTGTTATTCCGAAAAGTTCTCCACTATGGAGTAGCCAAACGGTACGAAAGGCAGTTACTTTGCCGTCATAATCCTTTGGCGCATGAAGTTGAATGCGCTTAAAAGTCTTATAAGGAGGAAGCGAGGTATAGACAAAGGAACGACTGAGCACAACAAGGGTGTCGCCATGCGAAGCGATGTCCGTAAATTTCTCCTCATCCTCCAGTGACATATTCACCTCATGCCATTTGTTATGCACTCCATAGCGATAAAGCCCGAAAGGTGAGACTGCAAATATCCTTCCATTATCAAGCCTTATGACATTTTTGATTTGCCTATAGTCGGCACCTTCGGGCAAGCCCTCATTGGAATCCTTGAAATAGGAAGCCTTGGAGTCTGTGAGCCAGATGCCACCATTGCCATAAAGCAACAGTTGGCGACAAGAATCCACATTCCTCATTGAATCTACCATTAAATCCTTGCCAATGTCAAGCGTGCCTCGTAGCAAACCGCCATTCCATTTCTGAAACTCATAACGACTTGGCAGGTACTTCCTGCTCACGTTCACATCCTTGATGAGTGAACGATGATTGAGCAGGATGCCTGACACGCAGAACATCAGCATGAAGAAGCTCAAGCCGATACCAAGCCATTTATGTTGTTTTCTCCAAGTTCCTTTCTTCATTGATTTCCTTATCTGATTATCTATCTTATTTCTTTTCTTTCTTCGCCCTTGCATCCTTGACTATCTTTCCTGCCAAGAAACAAAGTTCTATCACCATTACCACCCAATGCCAAGGATATTCGCTCGGATGTGCAATGAGCTTCCCGATGATACCCGTGCGATTAAATGCCTCTACCGCTATCCAGAACACGATGACCGTTGCCGTACCCATTCTGATGTTTGCTCCCCACGATGGCAAGTGGAGTTGCTTGCGAAATACGTATGGGGCGGAAAGCAAGGCACCGAAGGCTACACCGAAGGTGACTGGACTCTCACGACCAAACAATTGAGGATCGTAGAGGTTCATCAGCAGGAGATAGCAAGTCCAGAGCATTGTGTTGATTTCCATGAAGGTAACAATGCTGGTGTGGCGTGTCATCGGGCGAGCGGCGATGAGTCGCTTGTTCTTCCCCAAGAAGAGCGTCTGCCACCAGTTTAGGAAGTTGCAGGCATTTCGGGAACAGAAGATGTAGAGCAACATCACCATTGCCCACAAGCCGAATGTGGCAGGGAGCAAGAGATATTCAGGTCGGCTCAACACCTCTCCCGTTGTGGGGTCAATCTCGGCATGTGTTCCCCAACGATGGGCATAATACATGAAGAGAAAATCCACCCAGCCTGTCCAATAGAACATACCACCAATGAGTCCGAGCAAGGTCTGGCGAGTCTGTCCCTTGACGAAGACACCGACCACTACCATCACCAAGCCCACGAAGCCCACAGCCATCCCAGCACCCAATAACTGCGTGCCGTCGTAATTGTCCTTCAGCACTCGTGCCACCAAATGAACGATGGGCATGCTTCCTAAAATCACACCCATCGATACTATGGATTTCCACCAATATAGTTTTCTGTTACTCATGTGTCTTCTTTTTTCTTGCAGCTATCATGATATACAAAAGCAATGCCACGAATGCCACGAGGATGCAAATCATCTGGGTAGTATACTTCTCCGGCTCAATCCAAATCTCCTTGAAAAAGTCCAAGCGACCAAGCACTTCCACAGGTACCCAGAACACGACAACCGTTGCGATAGCCATACGGATATTGGCTCCCCATGTGCTCAAACGCAACTGCTTTCGGAAGATGAAGAAACTACCTATCAGACAAGCTGCGGCAACAACCGAAGTTACAGGATGATGGTCGCCGAGGAAATTCTTGTCGTAGCAGAACATCAACAGGAGATAGCTTGTCCACAAAATCATGTTCAGTTCCATGAAAGTAACGATACTTGTATGATGTGTCATCGGACGGGCGGCAATCTTATTCTTGCTGGAACGGAAGAGAACACGCTGCCACCAGTTGATGAAGTTACATCCGTTTTTGGTTGAGAAGATGTAGAGCACCATAATCATCATCCACATGCCGAAGGTGGCAGGGAGGATGAGGTATTCAGGGCGAGTCACAACTTCGCCATTCTCCATCTCCGGCTGTGTACCCCAGCGGGTAGCATAGTACTGGAACAGGAATTCTATCCAACCGGTCCAGAAGAGCAGACCTCCGAAAAGTCCCCAAAGAGTCTGTTTGGTGTCTCCTTTTACGAAGACACCGATTACTACCATGATAAGACCTGCCAACCCCATGAAGAAGGCTGAGTAATGCACAGCTTCAGGAGTCATCGTCTTATCCATTATCATCATCAGCGCATGTCCCAACGGCATGGTAAAGAGTACCACGAGGAACGAAGCGATGGATTTCCACCAATTCAATTGTTTCATATTTTTTAATGTTTAATGTTGAATGTTGAGTGTTGAATGTTGAGTGTTGAATATACTGAGTATATGAGGGCGTATGCCTAACTCAACATTCAACACTCAACATTCAACATTTACTTTAATTCATCTAAGTAATAACTGATTCTTCCTCCCTCATCACCTATCTGCACATTGGCATCATACCAGGAGATAATCTGGAGCTTGTAATATCTCTCGCCATCCCACGAACGGATTACGTAGGTATGGAAAGAAGGAGTATATACTGGAGGTGGACCAGAGAAGGTCATTGCCTTTTCGAGCACCGGATTGCCGCTTACCAACTGCTTGGCAGGACCATTGTTCGGGTCGAACCAAGGGTTCTCATTCATATTCAGTTTATTGGCGATGCAATACTTGTTCCAGTCTTCCCGCGACATGGTGACATAGACGCTTGCTGAATCATCCACGGCGAAAGTCATGTTGTGTTCAGCCAGATAAGCATCCACCTGCGCCTTGCTCGTCCACTTGTCATATTCGCCATAGCCCAGGTCGGCAGCACCGCCCTTGCCTATGCCGCTCGTTCCACTGTTGGTGCGAAGCTGGTAACCATCGAAGGCGAGGTCCCATTCCGTGGCAGGATAAGCCATGGTCTTTGGATCATCCTCCTTGTTTTCCATCACCAGAATGCTGCTTGCCTGGCGCTTCACCGTCTTATAGGTTAACTTGCCAGTGGCTTGATTCTTGGTAAAGATGGTATCGCCCTTTGCATCACGCTCTGCATCCTCGAAGATGTTCTTCTGCACACCTTCGCTCCAATACTTTACGAGTTTGGCAGTACCTTTATAATGGAAATATTCCTCTATCGGCTTGCCGTCAATATAGGCGATGACACTCTGGTTAGGATTCAGCACATTATAGCGATGTCCTGTCTTCAGGTCAAAATAGAGCCAGTCGTTGGTAACACCCGTGCTATAACCTGTTTTCCGGGGCAAGGTATGACCTGTAAAGTCCTCAGCCTCATAAGATACGCAGCTCGTCATTGCGGCTGCCATACCTATTATATATAGTAATGCTTTCTTCATTATTTTTTCTTTCTAAATGCTTTTACCAATTCATCTACCAACACTTCCACCTGCACATGCGCCTTGGCTCCTGCCGTGGCTGGCACGTTAAACATGGTGATGCCCGAACCCAGGGTCTTTGGCACGTAATTAAAGATGTTATCCACACCCACCGTCACCTTCACCTTATTATAGAAGGTCTGAATCACCGACAGGTTGCACAATACATACTGAGGCAACTGGCAGCGGAAGTAGGCATCGTGGCTCTCACCGTTTACAGAGAGTCGGTCCTGCACATCAAATTTCTTCTCACCCATGTAGCTTGCCGAGAAGGTGGCACCCAGTCGGTAATTCTTCCTGTTGTACTTATAGTCGAGGCTCGCCGTAGCAGCATGAGGCGAAGTGGTGTTCACCTGGATGCCATCCGTCTTGCTCACGTTCACGTAGCTGTAGGTGGCATTCATCGTGAAGTGGTTGAGGAAGTGCCAGCGCATGATGGCCTCCAAACCGATGAGGTTCTGCTTGGCGAGGTTGGTGTATTCAAAGTTGTACTGCATGTCGTAGATGCGCCATACACCCTCAATCTTCTTGCGGAAGAAGTTGCCATACACATTGCCCGAGATGAAGAAGTTGTCGTTCGAGTACTCTGTGCCCAGGCTCACGTAGTTGTTCTTCTCAGGCTTCAGGTCCTCGTTACCCTTAATCATGAACATGCCGAGGTGGTCCCAGTTGAAGAACAGCTCCTTGATGCTTGGCGAACGGTAGCCCATTGAGTAGTTGGCTCTCCATGCCCAGTGCTCCGAAGGACTCCACTTGAAGGCAATCTTAGGCATCGCCATCAGTCCGAAGGCACGGCTGAAGTTGGTTCTCACACCTGCCGAAACCATCCAGTGGTCGTTCATCGTCCACTCGTCCTGCAGGAAAGCCTCCGTTTCCTTCAGCGAACGGGTGCGCATGATGTGGGAGGCATCGCCGTTGAACCGGTCGCTCGTCAGGTCATCGCTCAGGTGCTCGATACCGAGGATGAGGTCGTGGCCCTCGAACTTCTGCGAGGTGATGGAGAGGCGAGGCTGGAAGATACGGCTCTTATACACTTTGGTACGCTCGTCGATACGCTCGTGTCGCTTGAAGCGGTCGTAGAAGTCGCCATGAAGGGAGGCGGTAATCTTGAACCAATCCTTAAATGTATATTTAATCTTAGTACCAGCTGTCCAGTCACGCGCCTGACTGAAGGTCATGTCCTGAATGAGGTCGTAGGTGTTCATATAGAACGCACTACCGTAGGCAAGAATCTCCAGGTTCTTGAAAGGGTCGTAGAAAACCTTCTGCGATACCGAGATATGCTCTGTACCCTCGATGCTCATTGGCGGACGGGAAGCCACGCTGGTAATGGTCACGTCGTGGTCGAGCCAAGGGTTCGCCTCTTGGGTATAGACCTTCTTGTTGTTCTCCGCCTGGTACATGTAGAAGGCATCACTCGAAGAATACCACACATCCGTCTGCGAAGTTACCTTGCCTGCATTGAATCCTGCCGACACCCAGCTCTGCAGGTTCGGGCGGTCGGCGTTCTTCTCAAACATATACAGGAAGTCCTTTTTGGATGGGTTCTTGTAGTTGGTTTCGTTCATCTGTCCCCAGCGTACACCAGCCTGAATGTCGATAGGCTTGGTGGTCTTCTTGGTGATGAGGTTGATGACGGCACCCGATGCACGGCTTCCGTAGAGGGTACTGCTGGCACCCTTCACGATTTCGATGCGGTCGATGGCATGGAGGTTGAAACGCTCATAGTCGAGGTTACCCGCCATGTCGCCCGTCAGTCGCTCCCCATCCTGCAGGAAGAGCACGTGGCGGGCATCCAAGCCCTGCATGGAGATTTCGTTACCGAAACCCACCTTCTGGATGTTCATACCCGGAGTCTCCTGCTGCAGCGCCTTGGTCAGGTCGGCATAGCCAGCATCTACCAGTTCCTTACCGCCGAGCACCTGCGTGCTCACTGGCGAGAGCTTGATAGGTCGGGCGGTACGGGAACCCGTAACCACCACCTCGTTCACCTTCATCACGTCTTCTGTCATGAAGAGCTTGAGGGAGCTGTCGCTTCCGATGGTTCCCTTCAGAGGGTTATAGCCCACGGATACCACCTGGTAATAACACTTGTCACTCTGAGGCACCGAGATGGTAGCCTCACCATCCATGTTGGTAACAACACGCTGTGGCGATTTCAATTTCTCATTGTCGGCGTAGGTGATGACTGCACCGATGATTGGTTGCTCAGTGGCTTTGTCGAAGATACCGAACTTCACCTTTCGCTGTGCAGAGACAGGGAGGGCGAGTATCAGCAGTAAGCCGATGAGCATTACATTTCTAATTGTCTTCATTTATATTGTCATTCTATTTTTTTCAAATCCTTACACGATTTCAGCCTCGCTATGGCTTGTTTCTCTTCCCTTCATTTTTTACTTGCAAAAAGAAAGAGAGACATGTTTGGGCATATCCCTCTTTCCTTTTATATATAAGCTACAGTCTCTTATTTGATTCCGTGCTCCTTTTTATACGCAGCCAAGTCTTTTTCGTACTGTTCAAATTCAGCTGCATAATTGTTGATGCGATTCTTGTCTATTGTTTGCAAGAAACATTCTGAACGTACATTCATCATGTTATAGTTTACGATGAACTGAATTTCGTGTGTTTTGGCATTGTAATAGCCTTGCACGCTACTGCCTTTTGCACTTGATGCAGAGCCATCTGTATCTGTACCCCATACAGAGCCATCTTCACCCTTAAACTTTATCCAACCATCACCTGTATATTCTTTCTGCTCCCAAGAGTTGAGAACCATGGTCTTGACATCACACTTAAAATTGATAATCATTCCCATGTTTCCGACCGTGAAGTCAAGCAAAGAAATGGTGAATGTTTGTGCGTCAGTCTTACTCCACTCAAACTTAAACTTTGTAGGACATCCCTCTGGTAAAAGGGTTTTGTTCACTCCATTCATCGTTGCATTTGTACTAAGTACAATCTCGCCATTGAGATAGTTTGTTGCCTCTTTCACAAGTTCAGAATTTGCATCAGAGTTAGTGATTTCTTCATCAGAAGAACAAGAACAAAATGCAAAAACAGCGAAAAAAAGCAAAGATAGGAAGGCGATGTTTTTCTTGAAGTTTGCTTTCATCATGTAACAAACAAAGGTCTTCCCTTATATTTTAAGGGAAAGACCTAAGTTAATTTATTTTATTGTACATTCTGTTGTGAAATGAACCTCAGTATCGAAGTCCACACCGAGGAAGGACGCATCTACACTTTTTACAGTGTATTCCAACTTCCCTGTAGAGGCATCATAAGACCCCTCAATAGTTGCGTCAAACTTCAAGCCTGCACCAAAGCTCAAAATAATAGCATTGTCACACTCGTTAACTGTAGAACCATCAAGAACAACTTTGTTAGCAACAACCTTCAACTTTGCAGGCATTTTGCCAACTTTGAACTCTGACAACTCCAACTTGTATGAACCATCACCATTAGGAGTCAAGGTTGTGTTAAGAGCAGGAGAAACATCATTCTGATGTACAGGATTCTTGTCCTTGTTTATGTAAACTTTGTCCAAGCAACCATAGATAGTTGTCTGAGCTGATGCAGTACTTGCGAAAACCATCATGCTGATGAAGGCAATCGCCATTAAAAGTGTTTTTTTAAACATAATAAATAAAAAATTAAATTGTTATTAAAATTAATTCCAGTTTACTGGATTATATTCTGAATATGTACTATTGTCATTCTGCAAGTGAGCAGAGTAGGTCTGGACAAAGTTCTTTGTACTTTCTTTGTCTAAAACGTCTTGTGACACAGTGAAATAAACCTTTCTGCGTGGATTGGATTCAAAATCGTACAACTTGTTGTTAGAACTACGATAATATGCAATCAAATTAATTGGATAAATAATTTCACAGTTTGGTAATTGACAAAGAGCCAAATCGCCTATTGCTTCAATACTTTGTAAATTAATAGCCTTTAATTTAGGCAAGTTTGCCAAAATAATTTGAGATGTAACCTTTTTATTATTGAGGTTGATTTTTATTTCCTCAAGATTCTTACAATCTCTGCAATCTAACAAGTTTGACATGGTTGCATCAAAATCCTTTATTTCCTGATTAAGAAAAGCCGTATTTGTCAAATCCAAAGATGTTACAGACGGATTGTTACTGATTCCTAAAGAAGAAAGAGCAGTTGCGTCGCTCAAATCTAGTCCTCCAATAAAATTTGTCTTTTTTACGACCAAGCCTTTGACATTTTGTCTTGGAGATAATCTGTGACATTCAAATTGCTTAGTTTCTTCTGTACTTGTCTGAACATCAATGTACACATAAAAAGACTCATAAAAAGGATTGTTCACAAAATATTCTATTCCTTCGATAGAAGCAATTTTTTCAATATCTGCATATTGTGTGTCATACTGCAAGAAAATATTGCGTCCTCTGTCTTCAAGACCGAGAGGTTTGCTGATGTCCAACTTTCCGTCAGAAGTGAAAACCGAACTAAAGTTCATCTTCAAATAAGCTGCAAAGTAAGTATCAGGAATTTCTCTCAAAGTATTATACTTCTCCAAAGAACCCTTATCATTTACCATCTGCATATCAACAGTCTTGTTCTCTGCCTCATTCTGGGTATAGAAAGGCATCAAGTCCTCTACATTATACTTGCAAGAAGCAGGGAGATAAAGTTTTGTAAACTCATGGAGGATGGTAGCTTTCACCTCGTCATTCTCAACCTTGGCTGTTACCAAGCCATCGAAGTCATAGATGTCATTGCCTTGCAAGTCAAGACCTGTAATCTGTGAAGGAAGTGAAGCGATATGGAAAACTGGACCATAGCCGTTGCTGCTAAGGTTCAACTCTTTCAAATTAGGAAAAACAGAAAGTTCCTTCAAGGCAGCGGTATCAACCTTTGTGCCTGAAAGGTCGAGAGATGTGGTGCTGTTGACTTTGTCGTCAAGGAGCATTTTGCCATTTTCATCAAACTGGTATCCCTTAGCTTTGAGGATAGTCATCAACTCTGAGTTGCTTACAGCCACATTGCTATAAGAAGGTGCATCGTCGTCACTGCTGCAAGAAGCGAAGCCGAGGCAAAGAGCCATTGCAGCGAGACCGATGAAATTCTTAAAAATCTTCATTGTTTTTTGAACTTTTAAAATGTTTATAATTAAAATTAAATATAATCTTGAATCAGGCTGCAAAGGTACATATTTCTAAGAAGGTATGCAATCCCTAAAAATGATGAAATTTGCAATAGTAATTTGTTGTGATTTATAGGGTTTCTCATCTGTCTTGTTGAGAAATCATAACATATCTAAGATTTTCAATATGTTTTTCACAGTTGCTTATTCAGCCGATACTTAAAACTAATGATAAAGTAACTACCAATTTGTGAGGTACGGCTTTCCGTCAATCCTGTGGCGGTAACATTGCGATAATAGTTTTTCTTGTCGCTGAGAATATCTGACCAATAGAGCGAAAGCTCGGCTTGCTTCTTTTTGAGGAATCGCCAAGATGCCCCTAAGTTCCAAACCACTTGGTCGTCTTCGCCTTTTTTGATGTTGGTGCCGTTACGGAAAGAGTATGCAGCATCGCTCTTGACTTGGAAGCCAAGAGGAAGTTCTGCGTAAGTATTCAGCGAAAAGTTGTAACTTCGGGTATAGTTGGACGTACTACGAAGCTGGTTGGTGGCATGGCGGTAACGCCAATCGCCCTGCAAGTCGAAGCCTCCCCATTTCGGCTGATAACCCAAGCAAAGGTTGGCATTATACGACGTATTGTGGGTGACGCTGCGGTCTGGCTCCTCGATCTTCCCCTCGTTCACCAAGGCTACACTTTGGCTAAAGTTGGCACCTGTGCGAGCAGAGAGATTGAACCGCTTCTTCCATCGCTTCTGATAGCGAAGACTGGCACGCATGTTCCAGTTGCCATTCACATTCACAGGATAAGTCTCCGTGCCACCAGTGGCAAGGTTGTAAAAGACGGCTTGCGTCTGACTGTTATAGGTGTTGCTGAAATTAACATCGCCCGAAAGCCCGAGGCGCGTGTTCCTACCTGTCAATCGGAAATTCTGATTATAGGATGCTTTGAGCGAAGGATTGCCATGGGTGATGTGCAGCGGGTCGCTATTATCGGTGAGCGACATCAAGCTACCGAGGTCGGGCTGTCGGCTACTACCGTCATAATTCAGCTCGAAGCGAGTCTTGCCCCGATGCCATGACACATTCAACTGTGGGTTCCAGTTCACGCTCGTCCTTACCGTGTCGGCGTGGAGCAAGCCGGCCTTTTGGTCAAGACTCCTGCGCTCGGGCTGCATCAACACTCCTGCATTTGCCTCCCATTGCTTGCCATCATAATTGAGGTAGAGGCTGAGGTCGTGGGTAATGGTCTTGCTCAGGGTGTGGTTGCTTAGGCTATCCATATACACCTCGCTCTCGTAAGTACTTCGGTCGCTCATCTGTCGTGTGGCAGAATAGCGATAACCGAGTTGCAGGCGCAAGTTCTCAGCCAAGGGTTGCGTCAAGTTGATGCCTACGGAATAGGCACGATTGGTGGAGGGGGAGTGCTGGTATTGGTTGCGATAAAGCACGGAATCGCCACCCAGACTGCTCTCCAACTGATAGTAAGTGGTCTCGGAAAGGGAATGTGACTCGTTGGTACTCTTGCTGTCGGAGTAACTACCCGTGAGGCTGATGCTCGTACCCTTGTCGTTGAACACTCGGGTGATGTCGGCATTGACGGAGAACGAATGGCTGTCGCTCTTCGAATCCGAGTTTCTCGTGATGCTGTTGATACGCTCATCGCCTTCTGAAGAGGTGGATTGCTGGCTGTCGCTGGTGTTGTCGCTCTTCGACTTGCTGAAGTTTCCACCTATATTAAAATAGGTCTTGTCATCCAAGCTCCACCTCATGCCCAACGAACCATTGCTCATCGTGTTGCGATTGGTGCTGGTGGATGCCGAGTTCTGGTAACGGTTGCCTGTGGTGAGATATTGCTCGCTATATAGGGTGCTCTCGTTGCCACTGGCATAATGGTTGTACATCATGTTGCCATAGAGGGTGAATCGCTTGGAGAACTTCTTGGCAAAGTTCATCGCCACGTTGTCCTGTCGGTTGTCGGGATAGCGAGAAGTCATGTATCGGTTGCCACTTCGAGCTATCACGGAGATGTTATCGCCAGTCTGGCGGAAGAGGTTGGATATTAACTCGGCTTCCTTCTTGTCGTTGTTGCCCCTGCCTATGCCAGCCGAAGTAATCAGCGTGCCGTTGAACTCTCGCTTGGTCTGCAAGTCGAGCACATAGTTTTCGCCGCCCTTGCGCACCTTGGTGATTTTCTCCAGTTCGCTCCGCTTGTCATACACCTTGATTTTGCTCACCAACTTGGCTGGCAGGTTTTCGAGGGCGAGGGTGCTGTTGCCGCCAAAGAAACTCTCGCCATTGACATTGATTTCATGGATGGGAAGACCGTTGTAGGTCATCGTCTTGTTCTGCTTTTCGTATTCCAATCCAGGCACTCGCTTCAAGAGTTCTTCGAGGTATGCTCCTTCGGGAGTCTGGAAAGCATTGGCATTGATAACCGTGGTATCGCCCTTCATCTCCACCTCCTTCATGGCAGCAGTAACCACCACTTCGCCGAGGTTGAGCGTCTTAAAGATGGAATCTTCTTTTTGCGTTTCCACAGAGTCGCCATCGCCCTCTGACAAGGCACTACTCTCCCTTACTGTATCACTCGACACAGCATAAGAGAAAGCCCTTCCGTCAGGAGAAAGGGAAGACGATGCCCATACATTTGCTATTGTTGAGAAGGACATGAGCAAAAGCACAGACACATAAGCATATCGTAGCCTCATCTTGGTTTGAATATTCAAAATCGGCTGCAAAGGTACGAAAATCGGTGTATATTTGCAATACCTTGAAGTAGGTAAAGTGCCAAAGGGCTTGCCAAGGGAATCCATTAAAGAAAGTGAAAAAATGAGCAAAAATAATTGTATTTCAAAATTTCAATTTATCTCTGCACTTGTAATCAAAGCATTCTTTGTATATAGCAAGGTTGTGAAAGAAAAAGAATATAGCTCGTTTCTAAATCGTTAGTAGTTACACGTTTAAAAGTGTTTAACCCACTGATATTCAATTAATAAAAAATTTTGTTATGACTCGGGTATTTTTAACGATAAAAATCGAAACACGTCGAGTAAATCTCTATCACAGCTGCACCTGCCCGAGAATATAACGATTCACGGAGTTTTTGAGGATGTAAAATATTTGTATTTTCCATTATTACATCACAGGTCAGCAACCATTATTATGTATTTGTATCTTAATGTTATCGTATTAAAGAATAATGGTAAAAGTCATGAAATTCTTCAAATGTAGTCAATGTGGCTACGGATATTTTTAGCGTTCTCTCATAAATAGTATATCTTTATATGTACGTAACCATCTGATAATCAAATGGTATTTTGTAGGAAAAAGAACCAAAAACTACTTTTAAAGTGGACTCCTTTATTTATATCCAAATATCGGGTTAAATATTTAAAATATCTTTAGTTATTGCAACCGTAACACCATTGTCGCAGCTTTGTCAATGCCTTTCAATCTCATCGCAATCGCAATGTAATAATACTGCCGTACCTTTGCAACCGTAATCAAACGATATAGGTTATGAATGCTAAAAGGGGAATTATTGTATTAGGATTGC
>OIWU01002398.1_pt1 | contig 15997 bp, 10 predicted proteins | sample 1587711 | NCBI WGS metagenome assembly OIWU01 (sample SAMEA3888909, study PRJEB22519) | human gut metagenome | biome: human gut; feature: human-associated habitat; material: faeces | place: Denmark | collected 2010 | reverse complement strand
TGGGGCTTCAACTGCCGGGCAATTCACAGAACGTACATCAAGAACTGTTCTTTGCCGTCATATCATCCGAGAAGTGGATAAAAGAAGTGCCGGGAAACTGCAATTTCCACATTTCGCGAAAATGACTGTTCCCGGCACCGTTTGTGCAAATAAACTTCTCTGTATTTTCTCCGTTATGACGAACTCAGCACAACCGCTTCGGATTCGCTTGCCGAATCGTAGATACAATTGTCATGCCCTGCATCAGCAGGTCAAATTGCTCCTGCGTAATAGCCATGGCTTCTTCCTGGGTTCGTGGCCAACGGAAGCGTCCCGCGGAAAGCCTTTTGTATACGAGCAGATATCCGTCTCCTTCAAAAACGAGACCTTTGATTCGGTCTGTCTTTGTCCCGCAGAATAGGAACAGGACATTTTTCTCCGTGGGATCCAGTTGAAACTGCTCCTGCACAACTGCGGCCAATCCATCGATACCGCGTCTCAGATCAGTACGCCCGCACGCAATGATGATACGGCTGAATCCTTTTGCGTCATTCAACAAGGTGCATCAGCTCCTTCACCTGACTTAGCAGCTCCGATGACACCGCATTGGATAATTCCAGTTCCACCTGTCCAAAGCGGATAACCAAAACAGGAACAAATGGATTTCTTCTCTTAGAACATTCCTGCGACGGCAATGCTTTGATCACAGGAAGCTCTGCCAGCACCGGCTGAGACTCTGCCTTTGTAATTTGCCTTACTTTTCCCAAGATCTCCTGCTCCCACCGATAATACGTCCTGGGGGAACAATCATTTTCCTCACACCAATGCTTTACGCTCATCCCGCTGCTTCTGCAATCTGCTACTCGACCTTTCCATTCCTGTAACTTTGCCTGATGCTTAACTGCATTTACGTTCATACCGTGCCCCCGTATTAGAAAGTCTCGAGAAGTGTCAAGAATACTCGACACTCCCCGAGACAGTATGACATATCTGTTTCCCACAGTACAGGTACGGGTTATTTAGCGCTTACAGTTATAACCTGCCAGCCCCCGTTTCATATGCGCCCCGGATTGACGCTCACTGCCCCAATATGACAGTAACGGAACGTTTCACAACGCTCCGTTACACTTATCTTCCCCGGCCTTTCGGCCGGGAAAGATCCTTATAAGAGGTCTTGATCTCACTTTTCCGCGTACAGCCGCCACAGGAACGCCGCGATCTGCGCTCTCGTGCAGTCGTTGGCGGAGCCGAACAGCCCACCGCCGATGCCGTCGGTGATGCCGTGCTCCTTGGCCCACGCCACCGCCTGCGCATAGTAAGCGTCCGCCGCTACGTCGTTGAACCCGGCGCTGCCGCTCACGGCGGGGCTGCCCGCCGCGCGGTACAGGAACGCCGCGGACTGAGCGCGGGTGCAGGTGGCATCGGGGCTGAACAGGCCATCGCCCGTACCGCCGGTGATGCCGTTTTCAACGGCCCACGCCACCGCCTTGGCGTAGTAGCTGCCTGCGGAAACATCCGCAAAGCTGACCGTGCCCTTCGGCTCGGGAGAACCGGCGGCACGCCACAGGAACGTGACGATCTGGGCCCGGGTGCAGTTCAGATTAGGGCTGAAGGTGGTCTCCGCAGTGCCCTGGGTGACCTCGCGCTTGAGCATCCACTCCACCGCGTCCACGTAGTAGGCGCTGTTTGCCACGTCCGCAAAGGGATTCACCCAAGAGAAGGTAGGCTCCACCGTCACCTTATCGGCGGGCATCTCAAAGGTGTAGGTGCCGTCGCCGTTGTCCTTGACGGCCAGCTGCTTGCCCTTGGAATCCCGGACGATCACCTCGTCCACCTCGTAATGGCGCTCCGGCTTCACGGTGATGGTTACCTTGTCGCCCTTGGCCGCGCTGGTCTTGGAGAGGGAAACCGTACCGTCAGGATCCTTGCTCACCTCCGTCTGAACGGGGTGGGTGGAGGGTCTGGAGCTGCCGCCGCCACCGCCGGAGGGGCGGGTGCTGACGGTCAGCTTGCCGTCCTCATAGCGGATGGTGTAGTTGTCGGAGGCCGCCGCGCCGCCGGCAAGGATCTTGACCTCGCCGGTCTTGGTCATGTCGGGGGCAATTTCGCTGCCGTCCGCGCCGACGTACTTCACCGTCGGCTGGGTCGTCAGTTTCTCCTCGCCCACCAGACCGGAAACGGTGCAGCTGTCCGCCCCCAGCGCGGGGGCCTTGTCGCCCACATAGGCGGTCTGATCCTTGGCCTTGACGGTGATGACCGCCTTTTTGATGACGAATTTATAGGTCTTATCCGCCGTGTCATCATCTTCGCCGGCCCACTTGGTGTTGTTCTTGTCCTTCAATGCCACAGTGACGTCGTAGCCAGTTTCGTTGGCGTTGGTCTGCTTGTTGCCGGTGATGGTGTAAGCGCCATCCTCCGCCAGAGCGTAGGTCTGCTCCGTGCCGTTATAGGTGAAGGCCGTGGCATCCGCCGCAGGAATGGCGATCGGCTTCTTCTCCACCGTCAGGGTGCAGGTCGCCGCCGCCTCGTCATAATCCTCCGTGGCGGACGCCGTGGCGGTGATGACCGCCGTGCCCGCGCCCTTGATGGTGACCTTGCCGTCTGCGTCTACCGTAGCAACCTCAGGCTTACTGCTCTCGTAGGTCACGGTGCTGCCCTTGACCTCACCGGTAGCAGTGAGGGTGAAGTTCTCATCGCCGTAGGTCTTGGTCACGCTGCCGTTCTCAAACTTGAAGCCGCCTTGAGACAGCTTATCTGTGGGATGGAAGGTCAGTGTGGCGGTGATGTCCTTGTAGTTCGTGGCGGCAATGGTGACGGTGTAGGTTTCGTCCTTCGTGGCCGTGATGTTCGTGTTGCTGTGGTATTCCAAAGCACGACCAGCTTCAGCATTCACCGTCACGCCTACCATCATCGTGCCGTAGCCGGGTGTCACGCTGGCGATCGCAGCATCGGCGGGCATCTGCCCTTCCGGGAAAAAGTCTGCTGCCGTCAGAGTGCCGGTCTGCGCAGTGCTGCGGCCCTTGACGATGTTTATGGTCTTGGATGCCGTTCCGGTATAGTCCGCCAGACCGATGGTGATTTCCTTTGCGGCGCTGGTAACGTCCTCATAGTTATCGCCGCCGGACTTGGTCGCGGTGACGGACACCGTACCCGCCTTCGTGGGATGCAGCTTGCTGCCGTCAACGATCGTCGCTTCGCCGGTGCCGTTCGTCACGGTGTAGGTCACCGCACCAGTGCCGCTGCCGCCACCAGTGGTCAGCGTCAGGTCTGTGCCGTAGGTCGCGTCAGTGGAGGTCACGGTCAGTGGAGCCTGCTTGGCCTTGGTGATGGCGGCCCCGGTGATCGTCAGCACCTCGGTGTCTGCCAACGCATAGTTGCCGGTGGTGATGGCAGTGGGGGTAAAGATAATTTGCTTTGCCTCGTTGACATCGGCGCTGTTGTATTTCAGCGTGCCGCTGACAGTGAGGGTATCGCTGCCCACCAGAGAATTGGGCTTCACAGAAACGGTGAGGCCGCTGGGGGCATTGGTGCTGCTGTCATAGACCTTGGTGATCGGGCCGGAATAGGTCAGATCATCCTTCGTCAGCGTCTTGGGTTTGATGATGGCAGTCAGCTTGACCGGAGCCGTGTCGCTGTGGTTGCTGTCGCCCTGCACCTTATACCAGAGCTCATATTTACCCGCGTTGATTCCACGGAGGTCCGTTGTCTCAGAATATTCGCCATTTTCCGCATAGCCGTAGACCAGCGTACCGCCGGAAGCCTCGCCGCCGACGGGAGCAAGGCGCTGCGAAAGCCCGTTGTAAACAAGCTCTGCCGCAGTGGGCGGGGTAATTACCTTGGCCGCCGCCTTGCCGATGATATATTCCTTCGTCACAGCCGTAGGCAGTTTGTAGTTCTCTGCCTTGTCGCCGGTCAAACCGGTGGCGGTTGCGGTATGGCTGCCCGCCGCAGTTTCATCTCCACCGGCAACAGCCACGGTGATCGTATCGCCGTTCACCAGATTGCCCGCTGTGGCGGTGACGGTCTTGTCATCGCCAAAGGTGCGGTTTTCGGTATTCCGCCAGTCGAGTGTGACCTCGCGCGGCTCGATGTACCAATTGGCCGTATGGCCGGAGACACTGGAATAGTTTCTTTTGAGTGTGATGGTCAGCTCGTAGGTGCCTTGGTTCATCTGTTCACCGCAGGCAATGTCATAATCCGCCGCTGAAAGCTCCGGTCCGTTGCCCATCGTCGCATCGTAAACAGTGAGCTTGGTGAAATCAGGCATTTGCTTCGAGCCGTTGTAGGTCAGGTGGTCGGCGCCATCCGCCCAACGGAGTCCAAGGTTATCAATGTCAATGTGCTGAGCACTGATGCTGTACTCCACGCTGGCGGTCTTGGCATTTTTACCCTCGCCCACGGTGATGCTGGCGGTGTAGGTGCCAGCGTCGGTGGGTGCGGTGTCAAGGATGTCATTGCCCTTTTTATAGGTGATGGTAGATTTGGTGATGCTGCTGTCAAGCGTACTCGTCACCGTGGCAGCTGCCTCTTTACCGTCGCCGTAGGTTGTGTGCGCAGGCTTGTTGATGGTCACGCTGCCGCCGTCGGGGGCAGGGCAGCCGGACTTGCCGCACTCGGCCGTGATGGTGTTATCCACGCCGGAATAGGTCCACTCGTGGGTGTGGGTGCCGAGGTACAGTGCATTCTCCTTGAGGAATACAACAGTGTTCTGATCCGTGGCGTCGGGGTAAAGTGCCCTCTGTCATCAGCGGAAATAACGTAGCCGTCCTTGCCCTGAGCGATCTGGATGCCGCTCTCCGTGGGGGTGCTGGCGGTGGTCACGCCGATCTCTGCGTCCTCGCTGAACTTGCTGACAACGTTCATGACCTTGAGAATGCTATTCTCGGTATTTTCGCTCAGATAAACATTGCTGGTCTTGGAGTTTCTCCGGCCTACATGGTTGCCGGTGATCTGTGCGCTGCCGCCGACGGAGAAGTTTGCCAACTTTTTTGCACATACATACACGCCAGCACCGGTACTGTCTGAATATTTTTCCTGGTCAGAGAAGTTTGCCGTATTCCCGGTGATCTTGCCGCCGGTCATGATGAAGCTGCCGTTGCCGTCAAGAATCACACCTGCACCGGAACCATTGGAACGGTTGCCGGAGATCTCGCCGCCGGTCATGGTAAACGTACCGTTGTATACATACACGCCGCCGCCAGTGCCGTTTCTTCCGGCAGTATTGTTGGAGATCTTGCCGCCCTCCATGTTGAAGGCACCGCTGTACAGATTCACGCCGCCGCCCCAATAGCCATTATTGCCGGTGATCGTGCCATCGTGCAGGTTGAAGCTGCCGCTGCTTATATATACACCGCCGCCATCGCCATTGTAGTTCCAACCGAGTTGATTGTTTCCGGAGATGCTGCCGCCGTACATATCAAATGTACCGCCGCCCACGTACACGCCTGCGCCATATCCCTCGCCAACCTTGTTCCCGGTGATCTTGCCGCCGTACATGGCGGCGCTGCCGTCTTTGTTGACATACACACCGGCGCCGTTCATGGCGATGTTCTCGGCGACCTTACCGCCGTACATGGTGAAGCTGCCGCCGCCATCGACGTACACGCCTGCGCCGCTGTAGAGACGCTCAGGGGGATAGTTGGTGCTGCAATTGTTGGTAGTAATGCCGCCGTTATACAGGGTGAAATTGCCCTTCACCACCACGCCGCGGCCGGACTGTGAGTTTGCATATTCGTGCTTGACACTGCCCATCGTGCGCGTCTCGCCGCCGTTATTGTCATCGGTATGGCAGTCGGTAAGGGTGAAACTTTTGTTTGCGGGGACCTCGATCACGGCGATATCTTTTACCGAGCTCGTCTGAGTGATGTTCCGCCCGTTGAGGTCAAGCACGATGTTTGCCGGAACCGTCCACGTGCTGGTCAGATCAATTTTCTGCGTCAGGTAGTAGTTTCCCGCGTATTTGGGCAGAGTGGCAGTGGGTTCCCACAGCACGTTGGGGTGCTTGGGGGCGCCATTCTCATCAAGATGTGTGCACGTCGCGCCGCAGACGGGGTGATAATGCACCTTCTCCATCGTGTGGAGCACGAGCTTGTCGCCATCGATCCGCGTCAGGTACCACTCGCCGCGGTCCTTTTTGAAAACACCCTCGTTCTCATCCGTGACGCCCTCGACGACGATCTTAACCTCATCCTTCTTATAGCTACCCGTCCCCTGGAACATATCCAGAGAGATCACCGAGGAAGGATCCAGCTTGCCGTCCACCTGAACGGGATGTCCTTCGTTGACAAAGAAATTGCTGCCGTCGTTGCCGCTGATGGTCACCTTGCCGGAGACCAGAAATGTGCCGCGATTACTGATGCCGCCGATATTGTAGCTGGCCCCCGGGATGTTTGCGTGATTCCCGGTAATGCTGCCGCCGCGCATAATAAAGGTCCCGTAGGAATATACGCCGCCGCCTTCGGCGAATGAACCGCTGTTTGCGGTGTTGCCGGTGATCTCGCCGGCATACATGGTGAAAGTGCCGCTGTTGCCGACGCCGCCGCCGTTAGTATGTGCGTTGTCCGTGATTTTTCCGCCGTACATATTGAAGACGCCCTTGTTGTACACACCGCCGCCGTTTGCGGCACCGGCCGAGGTCTGTTTATTCCCGCTGATCTCAGCGTTGTACAGATTCAGCACACCGGCCTCGCCGGTCACATCTTTGAACTTTCCCCGGACTTCGATGCCGCTGCCCATCATATCGCTGGCGTGGGTGATCTTTCCGACAGCGCCCTCCGGCCTGCAGTCGCAGAGGTTCAGCGTCGCGTCGCGCCGGACGATGACCGTGGGAAAGCGCATCCCCTTACCATAGGTATAATTCTGTATGATCTGCTTGCCGTTCAGACACAGATTCACTTCGCCGGTGACCGCAAGGGGATACATCAGCGATATGTCATCCTCAAGGTAATAGTTTCCTTCCGGGAGAACGAACACATCGTTGTTTCCATAATCGTCAAATTTACTATATGGAATCTGTTCATGCTTAACGACCCGGCCGTCAATCAGCAGTTTTTTATCACTGTTGCTGGCCAGGCTGTGGGCAAAAGCCACCTCGGAGCTGTCCCCATACTCCGTCCCGACGCCGATGGCGTGGGTGTGGTTTTCTATGGGTGCGGCGCTGATCTTCAGATATTTGAACAAATACATCTGATCCCCATTCAGATCATCCGTAATATCACGATATGTTGTACCGCTGAAAGAACCCTGTACCGTTGTGCCCTTGGCCACGGTCAGCGTCGTAGCGGTCATGCCGCTTGATCCTTCAGGGTCAAAAAGCGCTCTGCCATTGGGAGCAGCGATCGCCACACTCGCGCCGTCTCTGACGGTAACATCCTTTGCCCGGATACCGCAGGCTTTATCGGTTTCGGTATTGGTGATATCGAGCTTCGTGCCCTCGCCTTCGATGATCACGTTGCATCCGTCGGCATTGATCCCGCAATTGCCGGTGTCGCCACTGCCGTCTTTCTTGACGAGGATGACCTGTGCGCCGCCCCTGACGGTAAGGTCCCCCGGCATAATCGCTCCCCATTTATTTCCGGAACACGTAACGCTCAGGCTGCCGCTCGGCGCGTCGGCGCTCTTTTCGATGGTCAGGTAGATAGCGCCGTCCCCCTCAAGGTCCGAGTTCCAGGCGTAGATCTGACTGTCGTTCAGTGTGTTCTCACCGTAGAGGGCGATGGTCAGCGGGTCGTTTCTCACGGGGGAAACTACCTTGATATCGCCGGAGTCCAGCGCAAAATTATGCAACTCCAGCGTGCTCGTCTCTGCGTTGAACCAGGCGTAGTTGTCGTCAGGCTTCTCCGCCTGCGCCGCCGTGCCGTTGCAGGGAAAATAAGGCGCGGCGGCCGACAGAGCGACTTTGTTAAAGCTTACAGTCATTGCCGTGCTGCCCTCCGTCAGCGGGGCCACCTGCGCATTGAACCAGTCGGACAGCGTCTCCAGCTTCTCCGTGTTTTCCAGCTGTGCCTGCTGTTCCTCGGTCAGGGTGTCATAATACGCGTCACAGGCGGTCTGAAACGCCTCGTAGACCGTGTCCAGCGCCTCGTCGTCCATGCCGTCCAGTTCCGCCGCGTCAGGCAGAGCGTCGATCATCGCCTGCACATCGGCCATGGCCTCGTCCTGCTTTACAGTCGAGTTCTCCTGCTGTTCTTCCTGTTCCGCAGGCTGGCTCTCCTGCTCCGCTTCCGCGGGCTGATTCTCCTGCTTCACTTCCCCGTTTGCCGGGTCTGCCGCTTCCTCCACGGCCGGGGGCGTCTGCGCCGTCCCCTCCGTCTCCTCTGCCAGCGCCGCCGTGGGCAGCAGCGTCAGGCACAGGGCCAGCGCCATGAGACAGCTCAAGATACGCTTCTTCATAGATCTCCTCCTGTTCGTTTCCGTCTCCGTCCGATTCTCCGCAAATCAAACCGTGCCCGGTGCACCGGGCGCTGATACTGCCCATGCCGGGCACACTAAAAAGCGGCCAGCAGCTAATGCTGCTGGCCGGGAAAACTTTATATTTTTTCGCTGTCCTCTTGACGGGCAGCGATTCACACACTGCGCCACTTCGCTTAAGATTTTTTATATCTCCGCATGATGCCTTTTATACTGTCCGCACAATCTGGGCGATCATACTCCACGGAGCTCCTTCAAACAGAAGGGTATTTCCAGACAAGCTTGCAGTCACTCTTGAATCCAGTTTTTTCAAGAATTGCATGGATTTCTTCTACTGTCAGATTGTATTGCCAGTATTTGATGTCTTTGACCGGATTTCCATTCTTGAAAGGACCTTTATAATAGGAATATGACTCTTCCGGTTTATTTTTTCCAATCATCCAGGCATTTCCGCTCTGATCCTCAAATTGTCCGTTTACAAAAGCTCCCACATAAAGAGTCCTGACAAGTCCGTCTGGAAAGTATTTGACCATGTAGGCATTTCCGGTGTTGTCGTTAAAGTGTCCATCCGAATTTACACCGCAGTAATATCCCTCTATGTCAGTGCCAACGACATCGCGAAGATCATCAGCAGAGATCATATCTTTTGCAGTTACGCTGTCAAATTGGAAATTTTGATCGTAATTTCCGTTTCGGAAGTAATGCCAGGTCCGCCCGGTACTGAAGTCATCCTGTGCGGTTCTTTCCGAGAAAGTCCAAACCGCTTGGCCGCCTGTCGTTGTATCTGGAAACGCCTGCTTGAAATTAAGCAGTTTTCCGTTTTCATAAACAGCGTCTGTAATGAGTTTCAGTGTTCCGTTTTCATAGATATTAACGAGACAATCTCCGTCCCAGCGGTTCTCTTCATCGAATTGGCCGTAAAAGAAAACATTCTGCTTCCCTTCGTGATAGGGAAGTAAAAGCTTGATGTCGCTCAACTGATTAGCCGTGTATTCGGCTCCGTGGTCGTTGTATGCGACAACGCTGGCCGAAGTTAATACAAGTCCTCCGCTTTGCTCTACTCTGTTGACCTCACCATATGCATAAGTGATTTGCTGCTGAACTTCCGCAGACGGTTTTAAATGCAGGAATGGAAGGATGAGATTTTCCAATCTTGTAATATCATCCCCCACGCCTTCGATATCGCCCCTTATATCTGACTTCGTTTCATCAATCTTTTGATCAAATTTCGACTCAACGGTATCTATCCGACTATTTAGATCCTTAACGTTTTTTTCAATATTGTCCATGCGGACCGGGAGTTTGGCAGCATTTGAAAAAAGTGCAGAAAGTATGGCAAACACAACAGAGCTAATGATGCCTATGACGATTCCCTGCTTAAATTGTTTGGATTCTGCGTGTTTTTCTTCCTTTTGAATCCCAGAATCAGACTTCGGCTTGTTTTTTACCTGTCCCATGTACTGACGCCATCTTCTTTCGGCAAATTCTGACTGCATTGTACAAGCTTCTCCCATTTTTGTCAATGTTGTAAAGATGAGGACTTACCAGAACTCCTCATCCCGTTCAAGACATTATACTGTTTTATTGCGAAAATACATCCGAAAATTGGAACTGTTGGAAAAACGACGTTTGATAGCAATTGTTTATTGGGGAGCCGCAGCAAAGACCCCCCAAATCTCCGCTGCGGCTCAACTCTCACGGCATTTGACGAGGCTGCAAAGACGCCCCTTCATGAACTATGATAACACACCAAAACCGGACAAATAGGACAGGTTTTCTAAAATATTGTATCAGTAGAACGGATTTTTCTCAATCGCTGCGGCCGTCCACAAAACCTCTTCGAGCGGCATGCCGGTACATGTGCTCACATCTTTTGCAGTCACGAGGTCCTGACAATCCGTGAGGAAACCGCAGCAGAATTTTTCGAAGTCGGAATGGCTGCTGCATTCCTTATGCTTCACTTTCATCAGGTACAGTATGCCGGCGCGTTTGGCCCGGCGCCATTTCTCCGCATCGTCGCAGCGCCCAATAATCCAGCGGTATAGGTCGGAGCCGCCAACGCCATCGTAACGGCCATCCGTGATGCCGGCTGCTTCATGAGAATACATTATACCGGTCACAGTCTCGATATTGTGTTCCACCCCGTACTGGAAAATGCGGATATCTTCCGCCCCGATAGCGTCGGCGTCAATGCCGGCATCAGGCAGCCTTAGCAGCGTACACGCATACGCACACAATACATTCGACTCATACAGCGTGTGCCAACCAATCGGGCACGGAATATCGATTTCCCCGGCAATTACGGCACGGGCTTTTTCTGTCATTTCTTTACTATAGTACATAACCGTTTCCTTCCTCAGGTAAGGATATCCCCCCGGAACACCTGCGTTATCTCCTCTGCGGATATACGGCGTTGGCCGTACACCAGGCGGCCCTCCTGTTGTAATAGGTTCTCCGGCTCATCCCCAGTTCGCTGGCAGCAGCAGCGGCGGAGATCTCGCCCGCCATCTGGCGCCGCACCACGTCACGGAGCAGTTCCTCGTCAGCCTCGATGCGGGGGCGGCCCTCAGTGTATTCCGGGTCCGTCTCGCGCCGTGCAGCCTTGCCGGACTGGGTACGTTCCACGATCATGTCGCGCTCGTACTCCGCAAACGCCAGCATGACCGTAACCATCATCTTCCCCATGGGCGTGTTATCCGCGATGCCCATGTTCAGCACATTCACCCGGATGCCGCGCTCCACGAGGTCTCTGACAATTCCGGTGCCCTCCGTGGCGGTACGGGCAAATCGATCCAGCTTGCACACAACGAACTCATCATCTGGCTCCAGCGCAGCCATGCACGCGTCGAACTGCGGCCGGTGCATCTTCGTTCCGGTGTACGCGTCGAGGTAGATATCCTTCTCGGCAACACCGACAGCCATGAGCTGCTTCTTCTGTTCCGCGAGGCTCGTGCCGTTGCGGGCCTGTCCGGCCGTACTCACGCGCCCATAACCCACTCTCTTCATTCGTCCTCATCCTTTTCGTCATCCGGAACCGGATTGCTGGGGTCCACATAATCCAACACGAACTCTTCCGGATTCCGTGCTCTCTTGCTGGGAGACCGCCTCGGCCGGAGTATAACCTCATAACCAACTATATCAGCAATTTCGCAGAGTGTGTCAGTCCTGATAGCAGGCCGCATCAGTGCAGCCGAAAGAAAACTCTGGTCTCGCCCCATATTAACGGAAACCGTTTTCAAATTCGTTCCGCAGGTCTTAAATAAATCGTGCATGAGCGCCTTTAGCCGCATAATGTTACCTCTTAATATTTTTTAAGCTTATTATGCTAATAATTGTTAGTCCCGTCAAGTGGCAATGACATAATGGCAAAATGACGGCCATTTCCTTAATATACACGGTTGGCGCCCCGCAATTTTTCCTTGTTGTACCCCTCAACCGCCCCCAATGTTAAAAATCCAGCCGAAAAATGACACTCTGGGCAGTTCAAAGCTGCCCGATTTTCTGGCAGGCAAAAACGCTAACAGTTGTTAGGCTTCCTACACTGCGCAAAATGTTTTTGAGTTTCTGCACACCTGCGCAGTCTGGCAGCCTTTTCAGAACTGAACGCAGCAGCAGAGCTATTATATGATGTATGCTCAGTTCTGAGCGTGAAGCCATGCCGCCGATCTTTCCATAAACGCCAGCCGCCGCTATCGCCGCTCAAACGCCCTATGCCCTTCCCTATAAAACGGCCCGTTGTAGGCGCTTCTGCTGGCTGCTGGGGGTTTGTTCCCTCTGTGTGTCTTCGTCTGCTTTTGCGGGTGAGCCCTGCGGTCAGTTCTGAGCGATGATTCAGAACTGACCGTAAAATTCCCTCTATCACTCAGTTCTGAAGAATCGGCTCGAAAGCAAAAAAGTCCGGGCCTCCCACCATTACGGCGGGAAACCCAGATATTTAAGGCAATACCGCACAACTGCTACGATGCACATTACCGGGCGGCCATTTTGTAAGAATCAATTAGGTCGCCCGTGCTTTTGCTCGCAGGAGCGCACTGATTCAAGCTGCCAGGCAGGATCTGTCAGCCAGAATCAGATTCGCTAACGCGAACATGATATTGAATTTGGCTCTCTGCTTTTCGAGCCCTCGGTATCGTGTTTTTCGGAAACGCAGCTGTTTCTTGACGACACCGAATGCGTGCTCCACTTTCGCGCGGACAGAGGACTTTGCGTGTTCTGCTTTCTTTGCGGCATACTGACCGCTTTTGCTTAGCTTTTTCACTTGGGATGGACGGCGGTTGATTCTGTATTTGATCTTGCGACCAGCCTTGTTGCGGATGATCGCATCGCCGCGCTTTTCTGCTCCGAGGTAACCGCTGTCGCCATATACTTCATCTTCATCTCCGGTCAGCAGCTTGGATGTTTCTGTGGCGTCATGGACATTAGCTGCTGTTGCCTCCACGGTATGAACCAGTCCGCTGTCCCTGTCAACGCCGATATGTGCCTTATAGCCGAAGTGCCAGGTATTGCCTTTCTTCACCTGATGTGCATCCGGGTCCCACTTCCTTTCCTTGTTCTTGGTGGAAGAAGGGGCGGAAATAATGGTGGAATCCACGATCGTTCCCTTTTTCAGAATGAGACCTCGTTCCATAAGTGCGGCAACCACCTGAGAGAACAGCTTCTCCTGCAATCCGTTCTTGATCAGCAGATTGCGAAAACGACCAAGGGTATCTCCGTCCGGAACCTGATTACTGGAATCGATGCCACAGAAATCCGAAAACGCACGGCTGTCGATCACTTCTGCTACGGTTGCCTCATCACTCAGGTCATACAGATTTTGCAGCAAGTACAGTCGCAGCATGGTCTCCAGCGGATAGGGTTTGTTACCACGCTCTCCTTTGTAATAGCACGGCTGGATCAGGAATAGCCATTCCTTCCACGGGACGATCCGTTCGATCTGAGTCAGAAACTCTTTCTTCTTTGTCCGCACCTGCGCCAACTCATCGCTGAATGCGGAAATCGTCATCTGCTTATCCATAATGCTATTATATCACATCCTGCCGCTCCTGGCACTTTTTGTGCAGTGTTGCCTTAACTAATCCCATGATCCCGATACATCATATCCCCAGGATGATGGAACTCAGATGCAGCCATCTCATCCGGCGCGCTCCTCCCTGTGGAGTGCCCGGCAGATCCGCAGCAGCCCCTCCAGTGTCGCCTGCACCGGCCGGATATCTCATCAATCATCATGATAATCACCTGTAAATGTTAAGCTTATACCATGTGCAGCACATATTGGTATGCGGCACGTTTTTCTACACACAGATTTGATTGCAAGAGTGGTATATATGACACGTTATCTGACGACCACACTTTATTTATTGCAAACGTAATGTTTGACCGTTAGCTTTCGCACGGAGTATGACGGTTTTGGCCTCTCGACAGAATGTACTTGATTTTTAGGGAACAAATTGATAAAATCAATTCCACAAAAGTTCCCTATAAGGAGGACACACCCGTGGGAAACAACTATCCCGAGATCCGAGAGTTATTGCAGCAAAAGGCGGACTATCAGGCACGGCTGAACCTGCTGCCCTATGATGGTTCCCCAGAGATCAAGGAGCAAGGCGGCAAGCAATATCTCTATATCCGCAAACGAATCGCCAGCCGGCTGACGTCCGAGTATGTGGATGTCTATTCCGATACCCTCTACCAGACGCTGCTGCGAAATGCCAGAGAAGCCAGAGAACTGAAAAAACAGATCCGGCGGATCGAGAAGCAGTTGGCTCAGCAGGGCTACACGGAATCAGAGCTGTCCGACCGGGTCATACTGAATATTGACTTCGCCCGCGCCAATATGAAGGCAAATATCTACGATCAGGCTGTTCTGGAAGGCGTGGCGACTACCTTCCCGCAAACGGAGGACATTATCGAAAACGGTCAAGTCAATGGCATGACGGCAACAGATGTGCAGAAGATCTTGAATCTCAAGCACGCGTGGGAGTTCGTTATGGACAAGGATGTGGTGTCCTATCCCACAGACTACTCCATTCTCTGCCACATCGCTCAGCTGGTCAACGAGGGATTTTACACCAATGGCGGTCGTATCCGGGGCGTTCCTGTGACCATTGGCGGCACCAGCTATGTCCCACCCCTGCCCATTGAGCAGTTGGTCAAAGAACATCTGGAGGACATTCTGCAATCCACCGCAGAGCCTGTGGAGGCAGCCATCCGCCTTTGCCTCTACTGCATGAAGACGCAGATCTTCAATGACGGAAACAAGCGCGCCGCCGTGATCTTCGCCAACCACTATCTGATCTCCAAGGGCGGCGGTCTGTTGGTGATCCCAGAGAGCCATGTTCCGGAGTTCAAACGCCTGCTGGTGCGTTATTATGAGGGGCGGGATGACGGAAGCATCATGACTTTCATGCGGGAGAAGTGTTGGAAGACGTTTTAAAATATATTAGGGAACTTTTGAATCGGAATTTGGCAAAAAGGTTCCCTAAACAATACTCCTAAAAATCACTTGTCTTTCATTGAAGTATCTTGAAAACGACAGGTAACGGCCAATAGCACATCTATGCACCATTTGTAAATTAGGGCTTCAGAAGCATGCGGAAAAAGGAAAGCAGTACATCATGTGTACCAGCATGATGCCCCCGCAAATCCGTTATCCTCTATAGCCCCAAAAGTTTTGGGAACTAACTACTACCGCGAAAATCGATGCGAGTCTTGCAGCACAAAGCATCTTTTGAGATAGACACTTATTCGTTGAAATGTTATCGGATAAATCCAGGAACATTTCAATGAGCTTCTTGATTTTCTTTCAAAATGATGTATAATGTCCATTGAAAAGTTGTAAGATAATACAGGTAAGTTTTCAACGGAGGATGTATCATGGAGATCAAACGGGAACGCTATTTGAGCAAGCTCATCTCCTTTATGTGGGATGGTCAAGTGAAGGTCATCACAGGTATTCGCCGCTGCGGTAAATCATATCTGCTGCACACATTATTCAAGAATTACCTTCTCGGCGAAGGGGTGGCCGAGGACCATATTCTGTCCTTTGAGCTGGACTTGACCCGTGATATTCGCTATCGCAATCCGTTGGAGCTTGCGGCTCACGTCCGCGAGATCGTAGAACACAGCGCAGACCAATATTATCTCTTTGTAGACGAGATCCAGATGTCCGACGAGGTACCGAATCCTTATAATCCGGACGGGAAGAAGATCACCTTTTACGACGCCCTCAACGATTTGAAATCCTTGTCCAACTTAGACATTTATGTGACCGGCAGCAACTCCAAAATGCTGTCCTCGGACATCCTGACGGAGTTCCGGGGGCGCAGCGATGAGATCCGTGTGCATCCGCTTTCCTTTGCCGAATACTACTCGGCTGTCGGCGGCGATAAGCAGGACGCCTTTGACAACTATGCATTCTACGGCGGTATGCCGCTGATCCTCTCCCGCCCCAACGATGCCGCTAAAATGGCCTATCTGAAATCGTTGTTTTCCGAGGTCTATCTGAAGGACATTGTAGAGCGGAAGAAAATCAAGCGGGAGGATGTGCTGTCCGCGATTCTTGATCTGCTGTGTTCGTCCATCGGCTCTCTGACCAATCCGACGAAGGTTG
>OIWU01002387.1_pt1 | contig 16042 bp, 17 predicted proteins | sample 1587711 | NCBI WGS metagenome assembly OIWU01 (sample SAMEA3888909, study PRJEB22519) | human gut metagenome | biome: human gut; feature: human-associated habitat; material: faeces | place: Denmark | collected 2010 | reverse complement strand
GACCGTGATGAAAAACGGATGGGTCAATGCTGTGTTTGTCGGATGTGACAGAGTAGCTGCTAACGGAGATACCGCAAATAAGATTGGAACTTCAGTGGTGGCAGCAGTTGCAAAATATTATGGCGTGCCGGTGTATATCTGTGCGCCGACGTCGACGATCGACTTAAATACGCCGACCGGAGCCGGGATTACGATCGAGCAGCGTCCGGCGGAGGAAGTCACGGAAATGTGGTACAAGGAGCGCATGGCACCGGAGGGCGTCAAGGTCTTCAACCCGGCATTTGATGTGACGGATCATGAGCTGATTGCAGGCATCGTTACCGAATACGGTGTGGCAAGAGCGCCTTACACGGAGTCGCTGGCGGCGATTTTTGCAGAAAAGGAAAAGCGTGCCAGAGAGAAAAAAGAAGCCTGGTAGAGAAGATGTAAGCGATTTAAGGAGGAAAGAATATGCCAGAGAACAGTAATTGCAGCGGAGCGTCCAGCTGCTCAAAGGAGAGCTGCGAGGGATGTCCGAGCAACGCGAAGAATAAAGCAGGCGGCGGAATTGCCAAGGAGCCGATGAATGCGGCATCCAACGTTAAGAAAGTGATCGGTGTTGTCAGCGGAAAAGGCGGCGTCGGCAAATCATTTGTCACAGCATCACTCGCTGCAGCGATGAACCGCGCCGGATACAAGGTAGGCATCATGGATGCGGATATTACCGGTCCGTCGATTCCTAAGATGTTCGGAATTCATGGACAGGTATACGGAACGGACGACGGAATGGTTCCGATGGAGACGGAGAACGGCATCAAGATCATGTCGATCAACCTGCTGTTGGATGACGAGGAGGCACCTGTCATCTGGAGAGGTCCGGTGATTGCCGGCGTGGTAAAACAGTTCTGGAACGAGACAGTCTGGGGAGACGTGGACTATCTGTTCGTGGATATGCCGCCTGGAACCGGCGATGTACCGCTTACGGTGTTCCAGTCGCTTCCGGTAGACGGAATCGTGATTGTGACGTCCCCGCAGGAACTCGTGCAGATGATTGTGAAAAAGGCGTACAACATGGCGGAGATGATGCATGTGCCGGTGCTCGGTCTGGTGGAGAATTTCAGCTACCTGAAATGTCCGGACTGCGGAAAAGAGATCAAGCTGTTTGGCGAGAGTCATATCGACGATGTCGCAAAAGAGCTCGGGATCCCGGTATTCGGAAAGCTTCCGCTTGATCCGGCGTTTGCGGAGCAGGCAGACAAGGGAGCGTTTGCAACGATGGAGAACGCTTATCTGGATGCGGGCGTAGAGAAGTTAAAGACACTTTAATGTGACAGGAACGGGAAAGTGTTACCACTTACCCGGAGAAAATGACCTCTTGGTGTAAAACTGTTTACACCGGGAGGTTCTTTTTTTATACTGGAACCATCAAAGGAGTTACAGAGATGAAAATAAAAATTGAGATTGACGAGAGCGCCGCGGAGGATGAAGTGATTATCCGCTGCCGCGGTCTGACGAAACAGGTCGCTGCCGTGCAGCGCGCCGTGCGGGATGTCACCAACGCTTCCGAGAAGATCCTGCTTTATAAAGGGAACACGGAATACTATGTGACATTGTCCAAGATTTTGTTTTTCGAGACAGACGAGAACGGGATCAGCGCACACACCCGGGATGAGATGTATCAGACCCGGTACAAACTATACGAGCTGGAAGATATGCTTCCGGGCGTTTTTATGAGAGTATCCAAATCCACGATCTTAAACACGGATCAGATTTACTCTATTGACCGCAATCTGACGGCGTCGAGTGTGGTGGCGTTTTTAAACACGCACAAGAAAGTCTATGTATCGCGGTATTACTATAAACCGTTGACTCAAAAATTAGAAGAAAAGAGGTTGCATCATGAAAAGTAGCAAAGTATTCTGGGGAATCTTTTTTATCCTCGCAGCAGTGTATGTCGTTATAAGCAAATTTGGAATTCTGCCAGATATCGGCGTGTTCAGCATTATTATGACTGTATTCTTCCTCTGGCTTTTTGTCGAGGGAATCCGCAATGTGAATTTCTGGGAAATCCTGTTCTCAATTGCGTTTATCTGTATCATATACGATGAGCCGCTTGGAATTACGGCACTCACGCCGTGGACGGTGCTTGGCGCGGCATTTCTTGGAAGTATCGGTCTGTCACTTATTTTCGGCGGGAAAAAGCGGAAATGGAAGACGGTGACCGGCAATGTCGGGACATCCAGCAGTGAACAGTATACCGGCGAAGAGATCCGGTGCGAGAACAGCTTCGGTTCCGCAATCCGCTACATCAACTCCGACAACTTCAGACGCGCCGCCATCGAAAATAATTTCGGATCGCTTTCGGTGTACTTCGACAATGCGATCGTGCAGGAAGGCTCTGCAAATGTGAGCGTGGAGAATAATTTCGGGGAGACTAACCTTTACATCCCGAAAGAATGGAAGATTCAGAATAATCTGGACCGTTCGTTCGGCGCCATCCGTGAAACTGGCAGCAGCATCGGAACGAGCAGCACGGTGCTGTATCTGAATGGCTCCGCGAACTTCGGAGAGATTCATCTGCACTACATTTAAGAAATACCGCGGAAAGTGGAAGCAGCAGGGATCGCGGGCATCATGTAAAAAGGTTTACAGCGTTTCAGAGTGCAACCGGAGACGGTCATTCTTTTGAGCAAAATCCCTGTATTTCTTCCACACTGCGTTTGACATCGGATTCTGTGTCTTGGCCACGTTTTGACAATCCGCGGGATGTGTCCGTCACGCCGCAGACAATGAGCGGACTTCCTGGTGCCCCTAGCGGCACCGCTTCACAGACAATATAAAACCGCGCGAACCGAAACTCGCTGGCATCTGCTATTGAAAATAGGGCAGATGCCAACTCAGACATCGGCTTCGCGCGGTTATGTTTTGTTCAGCGGTGTCGACAAGGGGCACACACGAAAGTCCTTAAATTGTCTGCGGAGTGCGGACACATTTCGCGGAGTGCTCAAAACTTGGAAAGACACGGATCATCGTGGATGTCAAACGCGGTGCGGATTAGAAATACCGGATTATGCGATCAGAATGACCGCCGCCGGTTGCATCCTGAAACGTTAGAAAACGTTTTTTTGATCCGGTTTCGATCCCTGCCGCCTCCGCTTTTGGCGGTATGTTTATTCCTCTGTATCTGTGTAGCTGGTATCTTCGTGAAGGTTCGGCTTCATGTCAATACCGCGGTTCGCGTCACCTGTGATGTCTTTTCCGAAGTGATAGTCGTTGCCCGGCAGGATGGCATTTAAGAAAATACCTGCGATCGCTGCGACTGCCAGCGCGGTGAGTGTGACGGAGGTTCCGGCGATCGTAAAGGTAAGACCGTCGGAGAAACCAAGACCGCACACGAAGATCACGCCTGCGATGATCAGATTGCGTGACTGCGTAAAATCAACATGATTTTCCACAACATTGCGGACGCCGATGGCGGAGATCATACCGTAGAGCATGAAGCTGACACCGCCGATGATGGCGGACGGCATGGAACCGATCACAGCAGCCATCTTCGGAATAAAGCTTAAGATGATGGCGTAGCAGGCTGCGATGCGGATGACCTTTGGATCGTATACCTTGCTCAGCTCGAGCACGCCGGTATTTTCGCCGTAGGTGGTGTTTGCGGGACCTCCGACGAGAGCGGACAGGGAAGTGGCGAGTCCGTCACCGATCAGGGTGCGGTGAAGTCCTGGGTCTTCGATAAAATTCTGATCAACCGTCGCGGAGATGGCAGAAATATCGCCAATGTGTTCCATCATGGTTGCGAGTGCGATCGGAGCCATGACCAAAATGGCGGACAGATTGAATTTGCAGAGGGAAAATGCCGGTACGCCGACCCAGGAAGCGTTTGCGATGTCGGTAAAAGAAAGAATGGCGGAGCCGTCTGCGTTTGTCATGCCCATGGCGTTGAAGATCAATGCGGCAATATAAGAAATAATGACGCCCATCAGAATCGGGATGATCTTAAACATTCCCCTGCCCCAGATATTGAAAACAATGATCGTAACCAGAGCGATGAGGGCGAGAAGCCAGTTGGTGGAAGCGTTGTTGATGGCAGAACCGGCAAGGCTCAGTCCGATGCAGATGATGATCGGACCGGTTACGACCGGCGGAAGAAAACGCATGACCTTCTTGACACCGACAAGCTTGATAATCAGCGCGAGAATCAGATATAAAAGACCCGCGACAACAATTCCACCGCAGGCATAGGAAAGTTTGTCAGCGTTGGACATGTCGGCGAATACACCGGAATCCATGTTTGCAATCGTGGCAAAACCGCCGAGGAAGGCAAAGGAAGAACCGAGAAACGCCGGAACCTTGAATTTGGAACATAGATGGAAAAATAAAGTTCCGATACCGGCACAGATCAATGTAACCTGTACATGCAGAACATCATCGCCGAAGTAGCTGTTGACAAGAATTGGTACAAGAATGGTTGCGCCGAACATGGCAAACATATGCTGCAGGCCAAGAATCAGCATTTTTGGTACGCCAAGTACGCTGGCGTCGCGGATTGCTCCGTCTTTTTCGTTCATAGTAAACTCCTCCTGATGTGATATGATTGATAGTTGCGTATATACAAATGGCAAATCAGAACTTCTGATTTGCCATAAGATATCAAAAAATAGAGCCGGTGAAGCGTCTTGTCTCCTGATCGTAATCGCGGACGGGAATCTGGTCCAGTTCGCCGGTACCGTCGAGATAGAAAGTGAGCAGCGTCTGCGTCATATAAGGACTGATCCAGAGAGCCGCAATGCCAAAAGAGCAGATGGCAAGCGCGCCCCAGCCGAGAAAGCTGAATAAAATGTAAAGCAGCTTCCTGCGTCGTCCGCGCATAAATTTACGGCAGGTGCGAAAAGCATCCCGCACGCTTAAATGCGGATGGTCTAAAAGAAAGAAGAAAACCATGCGGTAGGTAAGCAGCACATAGAAAGTAAAAATCAGACCGAGGATGCTTCCGGCAGCAAGCAGGGCACCGGAGAGACCGGAGACACCGGTTTTATAAAAATAAAGAACACCGGCAATGGCAGGAATACCTGCGATCACCAGAAATACATCGAAGAGAACGGCAGCGAGAAAGAAGCGCTCTGCGCCATTGCGAAACGGTGTAAAAACATCACGGATGCGGTATGTCTGACCGCGCGTCATATTCATATGAACCAGCATAACGCCGGTGTCTAGCATCTGGGCGATCAGAAGAATTAAAATATCTGCAATCGTGCTGATGATAAGCTGCGGAGTGCCGGGATAATCGCCGAGCGTCATGGAGAACGGAATCTCGATGAGCGTCGGAATTAAGGAGGCAGTCAGAAATGCTGCCATCGGTACGGAATAACGGTTATTTAAAATGTCGCGTGAAATACGTTTTAATTCGCTGGATGATCTTGACATGTGTAGACTCCTGTGGATGTGATAGTTGTGTATGTTCTGGTGAAAGTTTTGCTTTCGCGAACATTATATTCCTATAGTTACGCAGTGCCTGTGGGTTTGAAAATGCAAGGCATTTTCAAACTCACGGGCATTCGCCCTATCATCCATGAATGTTACAAAATATTGTCTGCAAGCAGCCGGATTTTGTAACATTCATGGATGGCACTGCTCATTGCTTTCGCGAACATTATTTCCCTGTATCTGCGCAGATTTTTGCGCATCCGAAGTTCCGCAGGAACTTCTAATATGAACTCGCCAGAGTTCATTATAGCATGGAAGACCGTGATATGCTACTGGCAGTTAAATAGATTTGGAATCCAGAAACGTGCGCGTGCTTTACAACCGAAAATGCGGCGGTTATAATAGCAGGGAGTAAGATAGGAATGGAGATCGGAATGTTTCAGACGGATAGACGGGTAGACCGGGATTTTTATATTATGGGCTGGTGCGCGGCGGGAATTTTCGCGGCGCTGTTTTTGTTTGTCAGAGTAACAGGAATTCCGGTCTGGAAATTTTTGCTGCCCTGCCCGTTTCATGCGCTGACCGGAGCGTACTGTCCGGGGTGCGGAGGGACAAGAGCCGTCAGGGCGCTGCTTGCCGGCAAATGGCTGCGCTCCTTTGTGCTGCATCCGTTCGTGCCGTATGCTGCGCTGCTTAGCGGCTGGTTTATGATCAGCCAGACCATTGAACGCGTGAGCGGAAGCCGGATACGGATTGCCCTGCGCTTTCGTGATGTCTATATATGGATCGCCCTGCTTTTGATCGTGGTCAACTGCCTGGTCAAAAATCTTGCCCTGTTTGTGTGGCATGTGGATTTACTGGCCTAGGGAATTCATCAGTGTATCAAAATCGATGCCGAGCGTGCCGTATACCTGACGCGCCATATTTTCCACACCGCCGTAATATAATTCGGCAATCGCAAACGTGTAAATAATCATGGCGAGGACAATGCCAAGGGCGATGGAGCCGAGGATTAAGGCAGCCTTCGCGCGGGAGGTCAGCGTGCGCTCGCCGCCCCGGGATAAAAGTGCAAAAACGATGGCAAGAGATCCGCAGATCAGTGCCGGATAGACCAGACAAAAAGTAGCTGCCCCGATCACGCCGAGAAGCAGAGCGGCATTTTCCATTCGCTGGGAACGTCGTTTGTTGTTCATGATAATCAGACCTTTCCCGATATGCCGGTATTGCCAGTATATCGCAGGATAACTTTGTCTATTGTAACATGGGAAAGCCAAAAAGACAATGAGGAAGGCACTTGAGATTACAGCGGATTTTCGGTATACTGGGAGCAGACTCGGTAAAATTTGGAGGACAGATATGGATATTATTGCAAAAATTTCTGAGGAACTGGGGATTAAGCGCCATCAGACAGAGGCGGCAGTCAAGCTGATCGATGAAGGCAATACCATTCCTTTTATTGCGCGTTACCGGAAGGAGGCGACCGGCGCATTAAACGATGAGGTGCTTCGTAACCTGTCGGAGCGCCTTACCTATTTAAGAGGACTGGAGGAGCGCAAGGAGACGGTGCTCGCCAGCATTGAGGAGCAGGGGAAGCTGACGGACGAACTGAAAGCGCAGATCCTTTCGGCGGAGACGATGGTTCTGTTGGAGGATTTATACCGCCCGTACAAGCCGAAGCGCAGAACGCGCGCCACGATCGCCAAGGAAAAGGGACTGGAACCGCTTGCCGGTGTGATTACACTGCAGATGACAAAAACGCCGCTCATAGAAGAGGCGGCAAAATACGTGGATGCCGAAAAGGGAGTTACAACCGCCGAGGAGGCGATCGCGGGAGCGTCGGATATTATTGCGGAGTCCATCTCTGACGAGGCGGATTACCGTACGCACATCCGTGACCTCACGGTGAAAAAAGGCCGGATGACCTCTACTGCCAAAGACCCGGAGACGGAATCCGTCTATGAGATGTATTACGATTTTGACGAGCCGGTGGCAAAGCTTGCAGGGCACCGGATTCTGGCGGTGAACCGCGGAGAAAAAGAAAAATTCCTCACTGTGAAGATCGAAGCGCCGCAGGAGGACATTCTGCGCTATCTGGAGAAAAAGGTGATTGTCCGGGACAACCCGCAGACGAATGAGGTGCTGCGCGATGTGGTGAGAGACGCCTATGACCGTCTGATTGCACCGGCGATCGAGCGCGAGATCAGGAGTAACCTGACCGAGCGTGCGGAGGACGGCGCCATCCGTGTATTCGGAAAGAACTTAGAGCAGCTGCTGATGCAGCCGCCGATTGCCGGACAGGTGGTGCTCGGATGGGATCCGGCGTTTCGGACAGGCTGTAAGCTTGCTGTGGTAGATCCGACCGGAAAAGTGCTTGATACGACGGTGATTTATCCGACGGCTCCGCAGAATAAAGTGGCGGAGGCAAAAGCGGTATTAAAGAAATTGATTGCCAAATATCACATTACCCTGATTTCCCTTGGAAACGGAACGGCATCGCGGGAATCCGAACAGATTATTGTGGACCTGTTAAAGGAACTTCCGGTAAAAGTACAGTACATTATTGTCAATGAGGCGGGCGCGTCGGTCTATTCTGCCAGCAAGCTTGCCACGGAGGAATTCCCGAATTTTGACGTGGGACAGCGAAGCGCAGCGTCCATGGCGCGCCGTCTGCAGGATCCGTTGGCGGAGCTTGTTAAAATCGATCCGAAGTCCATCGGTGTGGGACAGTATCAGCATGACATGAACCAGAAAAAGCTCGGGGAGGCGCTCGGTGGCGTAGTCGAGGACTGTGTGAACAAAGTCGGCGTGGATTTGAATACTGCATCGGCATCGCTTCTGGAATACGTCTCCGGCATCAGCAAGACGCTGGCAAAAAATATTGTAACCTACCGCGAGGAAAACGGCAGATTTGTATCCCGTGCAGGACTTTTGAAGGTGCCGAAGCTGGGACCGAAGGCATATGAACAGTGCGCAGGATTCCTGCGGATCGGTGACGGAAAGAATCCACTCGATGCGACCGGTGTGCACCCGGAGAGCTATGATGCCACGAAGAAGCTTCTGGAGCGGCTGGATTATACGTTATCTGACGTAAAAGAGCGGAAGGTAGAGGGCATTTCCAAAAAGATCCATGACTACAAAAAACTCTCGGAAGAACTGGGTGTGGGAGAGATGACGCTGCAGGACATTGTCAAGGAGCTGGAGAAGCCGGCGAGAGACCCGAGAGAGGACATGCCAAAGCCGATTCTGCGCAGCGATGTGCTTGAGATCAAAGACCTGACGCCGGGGATGATTCTGAAAGGAACCGTGCGCAACGTCATTGATTTTGGTGCGTTTGTCGATATTGGTGTTCATCAGGACGGACTGGTGCATATTTCACAGATGAGCGACAAGTTTATCAAGCACCCGCTCGAAGTTGTCAGCGTCGGGGATATTGTGGAAGTGAAAGTATTAAGCGTTGATCCGAAAAAGCAGCGCATCCAGCTGACGATGAAGCTGAACGGATAGAGAAAAAGGGTTGACAGTATGCCCATATGGGCATACAATATAGAAGCAAAATAAATATAGGAATTCTTCGGGGCAGGGTGATATGAGTTCACAGAGATGGAAGCATAGATTCCCGACCGACGGTGATTCTGGCAGACGCCAGATCAGTCCGTGAGCTGCAGTTGCAGTTGAGCCGGTGTGAATCCGGGACCGACAGTATAGTCTGGATGAGAGAAGAGAAGCATGTTAGGAGGACCTGCGGCAGCAGGGTCTTAAGAATGCAATTTAACGCCCCGGATGTAGAGATCATCCGGGGCTTTTTGTGTGGCGGGAATAAGCGCTGTTCCGCTGCCGGAATGCAATCCGTTGAAAGACGGCTGACACGCGAGAATACCTCGAATTCCTGCAGAGAAAAGGAGACGAGTCATTATGGACACAAACAGTACAATCACAGGTAGGACAACAACAAACAGTATTTCGAGCGTTCGCTACATGAGCGTCACGGCAATGCTTTCCGCAGTGGCATTTATTTTAATGTTTCTGGATTTTGCCGTTCCGTTTATGCCATCCTTTATCAAGATGGATCTCTCGGAGCTCCCGGCACTGATCGGTGCATTTTCCATGGGACCGGTATGTGGGATTCTGATCTGCCTGATCAAGAATGTGCTTCACTTGTTTATTACGACAACTGGCGGTGTTGGTGAGCTTTCCAACTTTCTTCTGGGGGTAGCATTCGTACTTCCGGCAGGACTGATTTACCGCCACAAAAAGAGCCGCAGAAGCGCATTGATTGGATCCCTGTTCGGTGCGGTGATCATGGGTGTATTTTCCGTGGTATCCAACTACTTCCTGGTATATCCGGTATACTACAACTTTATGCCGGAAGAAGCTGTGCTCGGCGCTTATCAGGTGATCGTACCATCCATGAAGAGCATTCTGCAGTGCCTGGTGTGCTTCAATATGCCGTTTACCATCGTGAAGGGACTGTTTTCCGTGGTAATCACATTCCTGGTATACAAACACATTTCGCCGATTCTGAAAGGAGCGAACCGCTAGAAAAGGGGCTGTCTTAGACGACAGCCCCTTTTCTTTTGGAATGAAAAATGCTATACTGGCTTAGATATAGACAGGAGGAACTGTTATGCCGCTAAAGTTTGATATTACATTGACAGCAGAAGATATGTACCGGTTTAATATGTACCAGACCTACTCCGGATTTCACGGGTGGTTTTCCATTGCGTTTTCCATCCTGATTTTTGTGGTGGCAGGAGTGACCCGCGGGAAGATCGAGGCGGCATACACCGCATTATATATTGTATTTGGCATCGTATTTCTGGTCTATCCTCCGGTGAGCCTGTACCTAAGGTCGAAGCGCACACTGGCAATGTCCGAGGTGCTGCGGGGAACGCTGCACTATGAGGTGGACGAGGAGGGACTGCACGTATCGCAGAAGGAAGAGAGTGCGCTGCTTCCGTGGGAGCAGATCTATAAAATGGTCGCGACGAAGCACAACGTTCTGGTGTACAGCAGCCGGATCAATGCCTATGTCATTCCGAGAGCACAGCTGGGGGAAAGCTACGCGGCACTGCAGACACAGGCTGCGGCACATCTGCCGGCGTACCGTTTGAAGATGAAGTAGAGAATGGGGATTTTAAAATATGACAGAAAAGATCTATGAAACATATTCGCCGGAGGAGACGCACGCGCTTGGAAAACGTCTGGGCGCGGAGGCAAAGCCCGGCGATGTCTATACGCTGGTGGGGGATCTGGGCGTCGGAAAGACAGTCTTCACACAGGGAATTGCGGAAGGACTTGGCATCACGGAGCCGGTCTCCAGCCCGACCTTTACAATCGTGCAGGTATATGAGGAAGGCAGGATGCCGTTTTATCATTTCGACGTTTACCGCATCGGGGACATCGAGGAGATGGATGAGATCGGCTACGAGGATTATTTCTACGGGGATGGTCTGTGCATGATCGAGTGGGCGAATCTGATCGAAGAGATTCTGCCGGAGCGGCGCAGCGAAGTTACTATAGAAAAAGATCTGGAAATGGGATTTGATTATCGCAGAATTACCATAAGAGAGCATCAGGAGGACAGAAAATGAAAATATTAGGATTGGACAGTTCCGGTCTGGTGGCGAGTGTTGCAATCGCAGAGGATGACAACCTTCTGGGAGAATATACCGTAAACTATAAAAAGACACATTCGCAGACCCTTCTTCCCATGCTGGATGAGGTGGCACGCATGATCGAACTGGATCTTTCGAGTATCGATGCAATCGCGGTTGCAGGCGGACCGGGCTCATTTACGGGACTTCGGATCGGTTCGGCGACGGCAAAAGGCCTGGGCCTCGCGTTGGAGAAGCCGATCATCAATGTGCCGACGGTGGACGCACTTGCATACAATCTGGTGGGACACCGGGACATGGTATGCCCGCTTATGGACGCAAGAAGAAATCAGACCTATACCGGTTTGTACCGTTTTAATGGAAACGACATGCAGGTGCTGCGCGGAGAGTGTGCCGTGGGAATCGATGAGATTGCGGCGGACATCAACAGCAGAGGTGAGGCGGTCGTATTTTTGGGAGACGGCGTGCCGGTTTTTAAGGCATACCTGGAGGAACAGCTTACGGTGCCACATTCCTATGCACCTGCGCATCTGAACAAACAGCGGGCCGGAGCGGTCGCTGTGCTTGGCATGCAGTATTACAGAGAGGGAAAAACGGAGAGCGCGGCGGAACACCGCCCGGAATATCTCCGGCTGTCCCAGGCGGAAAGAGAGCGCAAGGAGCAGGAAGCCGCAAAAGGAAAGGAAAACGTATGAGTATCATCCGGAGCATGAGGGCAGAAGATGCGGCGAAGGTGGCATCTTTGGAGGCGGAGATTTTTTCACAGCCGTGGAGTGAGAACGCCTTTCTGGATTCGCTCCGTCTGCCTGACACGATCTTTCTGGTGGCAGAGGAATTGGGTGTCATACAGGGGTACATCGGAATGTATCTTGCGGTCGATGAAGGTGAGATCACGAATGTGGCTGTGGATCCTGCATGCCGCAGGCGTGGAATCGGGGAAGGGCTGCTCACAGAGATGAAAAAACGTGCCACAGACCACAAGATTGCCCGCATTGTCCTTGAAGTGCGCGTGTCGAATGAGGGGGCGGTCCGTCTGTACGAGAAGCAGGGATTTTCCTCGGTGGGTATCCGCCGGGGGTTTTATGAATTCCCGAGAGAAGATGCCAGAATTATGGTCTGTGCCCTGTAATTCCCTGTGGGATTGCACGGCGGCTCAATGATATAATGAATCCTGACGGATACAGATTAGAAGTTCCTAAGGAATTTCGGATGCGCAGAAAGCGGCGCAAAACAGACGATAGAATGGAGAATATATCAATGAGCAGACAAAACGGAGTGATCTATTGCAACCGATGTGGCAGCCCGATCTGTACGGAAGGGGAAGCAGGAAAAAGTTCCTTTCTTACTATTTGTAAAGAGTGGGGCTATTTTTCCGAACACAAAGACGGTACGGTGCACAGGATGGATCTGTGCGAACCGTGTTATGACGCCTGGGTGCGGACGTTTGCCATCGCGCCGGAGGTGGAACAAAAGACAGAACTGATATAGCGATAAAGGAGTTTATTCATGTTAGATGTATGCCTATTGGGAACAGGAGGAATGATGCCGCTGCCCCGCCGTTTTCTGACGGCGGCTATGCTGCGTTACAACGGCAGCAGTCTGCTGATTGATTGCGGCGAGGGAACACAGGTGGCGATCAAGGAAAAGGGACTGACGTTTAAGCCCATTGATGTCATCTGTTTTACCCATTACCACGGAGATCACATCGGCGGACTGCCGGGACTGCTTCTCACCATGGGAAATGCGGACAGAACCGAGCCACTGACCATGATCGGTCCGCGGGGGCTGGAGCGGGTGGTGAACGCGCTCCGGGTGATTGCTCCGGAACTTCCGTTTGAAATACGTTTTATTGAGATTACGGAACCGGAAATGCGGCTGGAACTCAATGGATACTGTATACATGCATTTCGTGTCAATCATAATGTTACCTGTTACGGTTATTCGGTCGAAATAAAACGTGCAGGGAAGTTTGACGTGGAGAGAGCGCGTGCGGCTGCAATTCCGCAGAAATACTGGAGCCGTCTGCAGAAGGGAGAGATCCTGTCCGGGGAAGACGGAACGGTCTATACGCCGGAGATGGTGCTCGGACCAGCCAGACGCGGCATCAAGATGACGTACTGCACGGACACCAGACCGACAGAATCGATCGTGGCAGCGGCGGAGGGATCGGATCTTTTTATCTGCGAGGGAATGTATGCGGAGCCGGAGAAGCTCGTCAAGGCGAAGCAGTACAAACACATGACATTCTATGAGGCAGCAGACATGGCGAAGAGAGCCGGCGTCAGGGAAATGTGGCTGACTCATTACTCCCCGTCTCTGGTGCACGCGGAGAACTATCTGCCCCAGGTGTGTGAGATTTTCCCGGATGCGTTTTTGGGAAAAGACGGGAAAAGCGTGGAATTGATGTTTGAGGATGAGAACTAAAGAAAAAGGGAGGTTGTCATAATGAAGAAGAGTGGCGTGATTAAGGCAGTGATAACAATACTGATCATTTTACTGATCGTGGGCGTGTATTACTTTTTTACGACACAGAGACGGACATCGGTGGAAGATACGGTGGAGCTGACAGAGATACAAAAGCTCATCACGAAGAATCTGGATACCAACTATCCGGCAACTCCGCGTGAGGTTGTGAAGTATTACAACCGTATTCTGGAGTGCTTCTATGATGATACTTATACGGACGATGAACTGGAGTCGCTGGCGGATCAGGCGAGAAAGCTGCTGGACGACGAACTGTTGGAGAACAATCCGCGGGATCAGTATCTTTCCGACCTGAAAGCGGATATTGAAGATTACCACAACAAATCAAAAACGATTCGCAGCAGCAATGTCTGCGACAGCAATGATGTGGTGTATCAGACGGTGGACGGGAGAGAGTGCGCTTATGTGACGGCGTCTTATTTTATGAATGAGAACAACAGCTTCGACCGTACCAACGAAATGTATGTTTTGAGAAAAGATGACGATGGAGACTGGAAGATTCTGGTATTCTATCAGGTGGAGGGAGATTCTTCCGATGAACAGTAATGAGATAAAAATATTGGCGATTGAAAGCTCGTGCGATGAGACGGCAGCAGCGGTTGTCGTGAATGGAAGGGATGTCAGATCAAATGTGATATCCTCCCAGATTGCATTGCATACCTTGTATGGTGGCGTTGTTCCGGAGATTGCCTCGCGCAAACACATTGAAAAAATCAATCAGGTGATTGGACAGGCACTTTCGGATGCGGGGATGACGCTGGATGATATGGATGCGATCGGTGTCACCTACGGCCCGGGGCTTGTTGGAGCACTGCTTGTCGGAGTGGCGGAGGCAAAAGCCATCAGCTATGCCAAAAAGCTGCCACTGGTGGGCGTGCATCATATCGAGGGGCATATCAGCGCCAATTACATAGAGAACAAAGATCTGGAGCCGCCTTTTCTATGCCTGGTGGTGTCCGGCGGACATACACATCTTGTCAAGGTGCTTGATTATGGAAAATACGAGATCCTTGGAAAAACGAGGGACGACGCGGCGGGAGAGGCTTTTGACAAAGTGGCGCGTGCCATTGGACTCGGCTATCCGGGTGGACCGAAGATTGAAAAAGTGGCGCATGAGGGGAATCCGCATGCGGTAGAGTTCCCACGCGCCAAAATCGTGGACGGCCCGTATGACTTCAGTTTCAGCGGCTTGAAGTCTGCGGTGCTCAACTATTTAAACGGTTGTAAAATGAAGAACATTCCGATCGTACAGGCGGATATTGCGGCGTCCTTCCAGAAAGCGGTGACGGACGTGCTGATCGGAAATGCCATGAAAGCGATTGATGAATTCGGAATGGACAAATTTGCGATTGCGGGTGGAGTTGCGTCCAACGGCACCCTGCGTGAGGGAATGCGTGCGGCGTGCGAGAAGAAGGGCGTGGCATTTTATCATCCGTCGCCGATTTTCTGCACCGATAATGCGGCGATGATCGGTGTGGCGGCATATTATGATTTCATGCGCGGTCAGAGGGACGGACTGGATCTGAATGCGGTCCCGAATCTGAAGCTGGGGGAGCGATAGTGGAAAAAATAACAGCAGTGGTACTTGCAGCCGGGGCGGGAAAACGGATGCACAGTGATGTGCACAAGCAGTATATGATGCTTGCCGGCCGCCCGGTGCTTTTTTATGCGCTGCAGGCGTTTGCAGAGAGCGCGGTAACCGACATTGTCGTCGTAGTGGGGGCAGGAGAGATCGATTACTGCAGAAAAGAGATTGTTGAAAAATATCATATCCAAAAGGTCTGTGCGGTCGTGGAAGGCGGACGGGAACGCTACCATTCTGTGTATGAAGGGCTTAAGGCGGCGGACGGGAGCGATTACGTGCTGATCCATGACGGGGCGAGACCGCTTGTTACCGCTGATATCATCAGCCGGTCCATAGCGTGCGTCAGAGAGGGGGATTCCTGCGTGGTGGGAATGCCGGTAAAGGACACGATCAAAGTGGTCGGGACGGATGGCTTTGCAAAAGAGACGCCCGAGCGGAGCAGCCTGTGGCAGGTTCAGACCCCGCAGACATTTCCCTACGGACGGATCCGGAAGGCGTATGAGAAGGTGATGGCACAGGGAGATTCTGCCGTCACAGATGATGCGATGATGCTGGAGACTGCATTTGGAGAGCAGGTTCGTGTGATTGAGGGAAGTTATCAGAACCTGAAAATCACGACGCCTGAAGACATTATGGCAGCGGAATTATACTTAAATAGAAAAAGTGAAAAAAAGTGTTGACATTGGTGGAAGCAGATGGTAATATTATTTCTGCACTGATTTGAGACAAGAACACGGAGAGGTATCGAAGTGGTCATAACGAGGCGGTCTTGAAAACCGTTTGTCCGAAAGGGCGCATGGGTTCGAATCCCATCCTCTCCGCTTATCAACACAGACGATACCGACTCCGGTAACAGAAGTGCTGATACAATTTTATATCATTATTTTATTCGGAGAAGTACCCAAGCTGGCCGAAGGGACACCCCTGGAAAGGGTGCAGGTCGTTA
>OIWU01002379.1_pt1 | contig 16078 bp, 6 predicted proteins | sample 1587711 | NCBI WGS metagenome assembly OIWU01 (sample SAMEA3888909, study PRJEB22519) | human gut metagenome | biome: human gut; feature: human-associated habitat; material: faeces | place: Denmark | collected 2010 | reverse complement strand
ACGCAAGGATATTAAGACGCAGTTGCAAAAGGAATACTTCAGATATGGGTGAAGCGTTTGGAGGGACTTACATTTGTACGTTTTAGAGGACTTTAAGCTGTCAAAAAGACAGTTTTTCCGGAATTCCCGTATTTCAAGAATAAGAGAAAAAGGGCTTTTCAGGTCTTTTTTCTGTATATTTATACGGTATAAATACAATATTATGGCATAAATCCTGCATATTCGTGCTTTTTTCTCAGCCGAACGGTAAATCGTTCGGCTGAAAGCGATTTTTCATTCTCAGCACGTTGTGCGCCCAAACTCTTCCGAAAGGGGAATCCGGAGGCTGAAAGAGGCAGGAAAATGCCCTTTGAGGGGGGCTTCAGACGCTATCTGAAGAAAATCCGTTTCGCAAAAACGGAATCAAAGTGTTCCGGATATTCGCGTCCGGCTGACAGGCCGACCGCTTCCTTCCGCATCTACTTCCCTGCTACCGGACAGAAAGAAAGTAAAAACAAGTCTATGCTTACAGCAAGTTAAAATCCCGCCCTCGCGAGAATGCCTTATTTATTTCCGGCTTCGGGCCAAAGGGCAAATACGCGATTCTCGTAAGGGTGGGATTGACAGATTGACAAAACGATAAAATGAGACAGAAGAACAAAAGAACAAAAGGCTGTGCAAGCCAAAATATTCTGTTCTTTTGTTCTTCTGTCTTATCCCTTTCGTTATCGAGACATCTACTTACATTCGCGTTTTATCCTGATAACCGTGAAGGAATAGGCCGGCATTTCATAGGGGAACTTCTCCCCTATTTCCATTGCGCTTTCCACCGGTACGGCATTCGTGTCGGACGGGCGCCCCGAAAGGACGGTCTTCTGCCCTACGGCTTGATGTCCGGCCAACGACGGGATTTTCACATCCGTTTTGACCGCCACCGGGAGCAGGTTCACCAATTTCACGATAAGGTCGCCGCTTTCGCCGTCTTTCACCACGGAAACGCCCACGCGGCTACGCACATCATGCCGCCGGTTATCCACCGTCAGCGTAGAGGGCAGGTACTCATTTCCGGCATACTGCCCGTACATTTGCTGCACGTAATAATCCACAGTGGGTTTCACTTCCGTGTTGTTGAAGTAAATCAAATCCGGCCTCCATTGCGTATGCCCTTCCTTGGCCAAGAGCGGAGCGTATGATGTCATGCTCACCACATCGCCATTGCGCTCTACCGAAGTCAGGAACAAAGCCGCCGCCAATCCCGTCTCGATATTGCTCGGACGTCCCGGGGCATGGGCCGCATATTCCCCCAAGTAGACCTTGGACTTATGTCGGTCATAATGGTTGTAGTAATCTTGGTTGTAAATGAACCATCCCGGTGTGTTGTAATTATGCTCGTCCACCATGGGCAGTTTCAAGCGGTCGGCCAAGGCCCAGCCTTCTTCGTAGTCCGTTCCTTCGCAGGACGGTCCCGTCGTGCCGATGACCACGATGTCGGGATATTTGGCCCGTATGGCTTCATAAATCATCGTAAACCGTTCCGTGAACACGCGGCTGATGAGGTCTTCGTTGCCCAGTCCGATGTATTTCAGGTTGAACGGTTCGGGATGTCCGGCCTTGGCCCGTTCGCGTCCCCACCGTGTGGTTTTGGCATCCCCGTTGGCATATTCAATCAGGTCGAGCACGTCCTGTATGTACTGCCCCATCTCCTCCATCGGGATGCCGCCCTGTTGGCCGTTGGCCGTCACGAAGTCTTTGGAATGATGGCTCGGTCCTCCGATACCGGAGTTCTGGCAGGGCACGCCTGCGGCCACGACCGGCAACGGTTCGGCACCGATGTCCTCGCAGAATTGGAAATACTCGAAGTAGCCCAAACCGCACGTCTGGTGGTAACGCCAGATGTTGGCCGCCGGTTTTCGGGCTTCCAACGGGCCGATGGTCTCTTTCCAATGATAGATGTTGTCCACCCCGTCCCCATGTGCCAGACATCCGCCGGGGAAGCGGACGAAACGCGGACGGATGTCGGCAATGGCCTGCGCCAAGTCGGCGCGAAGCCCGTTCTTCCGTCCCTTGAACGTCTTTTGTGGGAACAGTGAAATCATGTCGAGGGCATACCGTCCGGCAGACTGCGGGATGATGACGAGCCGGGCCTGCGCGACGGTGGCCGTGGCTTTCAGCACGGCTTCCCGTTTCTTCCATGTTTTCGAGGACAGTGTGACGGTGGTCTCGGCCACGGTCTTTCCCTGCGGGTCGACCAGACGTACCACGGCCTTTCCGCCTCCCTTGCCGTCCGGCGTACGGGTGAAAAGCGAAAAGTCGTACTTCTCGCCTTCCTTCACCGCGATGCCGTCGAATCCCGTATTCGTGAAGCCGCCGCCGGGCTGCGCCACGTTGAGCACGGCGTAATGGGGATTGTTGGGATGGACGGGCTGATCCGTAGACACGTCGAATGCCATGCCCTCGCCCTCCACGCTCCACGCGTAGCGACTGTTCCAGTTCCGGTCCTTGTTGCCGTCGGCTTCGGAGTATTCGAAATCCCGGTTCTGCACCAGTTCGGCATACAGTCCGCCGTCGGCTGCGTAATTCAAGTCTTCAAAGAACACGCCAATCAGGTTCTCACTGATGGGTTTCGCCCGGCCTTCGTCCACGGTAATCCGCGCATTGACCATTTGCAGTCCGGCAAACCGGGCCGCGTCGTGCTCGGCACGCTCGCCCCTCTGGGCATTGAGGGCAGAACGGTATATGCCATGGCGTTCCATGCCTTCCAATATGCCGTAGGATACTTTCAGGGCATACCCCGCAATCGTCTTGTCGCCGATTTGTACCGTGTCAGTCACCGGCATACGCCCGTCTTTCACGGCGAACTTGCCTTGCTCCGTGGCCATGAAGTATTCTTGGGGCGTCCATTTTACCAGGTCGGCGGATGAAGCATAGCCTATCGCGCTGCCTTCCGGGTCCAAGTCCCAGAAACAGTGCAACCTTCCGTCCTGCCGGTCTTGTATCAGACGCGGCTTGTACATGTATTTCCAAGCACCGAAGTCGCACCGCATAAAGACCATTCCTTCCGCCACGTCCTGCCAGTGCTTCCCGTCCGCGCTCCAGACGAACTGCATGCCGCGCCGTCCGTGGTCGTTGGTCGTGGGATAAGGGAAGACATAAACGGAATCGGGTTGTGCCGCCCGTACGGTACATGGCAAAGCCTGCATGAGGCAAAGTGCCATAAAAGGTTTCAGGATATTCATGTCTTCGGTCAATATAATGGGTAATTGTGAGAAACAGGGGTCATGATGAAGGTGAACTCATAATCTTCATACGGCAGGCGGAATTCCGGTTCGGGCATGCCCCCCCAACTGTCGATACAAGCCAGTCCCATCTGTGCCTTGTCTATCAGAACGTTGGTCAGGTCTGCCTTTTCCACTTCCTGCGAATGTCCCTGTTTCTTCACCGGTCCTTCGTCCAACGATTCGATGGTGTAGTGCAGGGAGGAAGCCGAGAACGGGGCATCGGCCACGAACTGCAACCCCGTGCCTTTCACGTCGAGGACTTTCCACCAACGGATGTCTGTTTTCGTGCCCGTCTCTTGCGGACGGATGTAGGGATAGAACTGTTCGTCTACGGTCTGGTGATAAATGCCGAGGTCTGTGCTGTGGTTGCGGTTGCTGTAATTCTCCACCGGCCCGCGTCCGTAGTAAGAAACGTATTCAAAATCCTTGGGCATGACCAGTTGCATGCCGAAGCGGAACATGTCGGATGCCTTTTTTCCCTTGTCGGCCACCATCTTTTGGTTGACCTTTACGGCTCCCCGGTTGTTGATGGTATAGGTCAGGTAAAGTTTGGCCGACACGCTCCTCATGTCGTATTCCGCCGACACGACGACCTGTCCTTCTTTCGTTTCGTGTTTTAACGACGTGAGACGCAGGTCGGGATTTTTCCAAGCCGCATATTTGTGTTGCAGTTTGGCACCGTAATCATTGTCGGTCGGGGCGCGCCAGAAGTTCGGTGTCAGCGCACCGCCTTTCCGGATGAACTCCGTCCGGTTCACGGCATAGCGTTCCATGTATCCGGTCATCTTGTTGAAACGTACCCGGAAGTTCTCTCCCGTGATAATCAGATGGGCCAGATTACGGTCGTTGACTTGCGGGACGACATCCGGAATGTAACGCACGCTTTCGTTCTTCAAAACCATGTCCGGTGCCTGATAGGGCCGGAGTTCGATTTGTGCCTTGGCCACCACGTGACGCGCCGGAATGATGCCTTCTCTTTCCCGTTGCAGGTATCTCACGTTGAGCAACCATTCGCCTTCCCCGTCAGTTCCGCCCCAGTCCAAGGTCATCGTGGCGGTTTGTTGCGGTTGGCAATCTATCCGTTCCACCGTTCCGCTGCGCATGACTTTTCCGTCTTTCAGTGTTTCCCACTCCATGACGTATGCTGAAAGGTCGCGGAAGAAATTCTCATTGTATATCTTGATTTCGCCTTTCGACAAATCTCCGGGCGTGGTCCAGATGTTCTGGTAGAAGTATCTCACTTCGTAGCTGTGCGGGTTCGGTACACGGTCGGGACCGAACAAGCCGTTGACCATGTAATTGTCGTCCTTGGTCTTATAATCGTCGAAGTCCCCGTCGTAACCGTATATCATTTCCCCGTTGCGGCCGGTCCATCTCGGCGACTGGTCCACCCAGTCCCAGATGAAACCGCCTTGGAACTTGGGATATTTCCGGATTAAGTCCCAATAGATGTTGAAGTCGCCCAAAGCGTTCCCCATGGCATGGGCATATTCGCACATGATGAAGGGTTTCTGTTTGTTGTCGTCCTCGCAATACTTGATGCAACGGGAGTAAGTGGGATACATCGGACAGTAGACATCGGTATTGGAACCGGTGTCGTAAGCTTGTTCAAAGTGGACGAAGCGGCTGGGGTCTTCCTGTTTGATCCAGTCGTAACAGGCCTCGAAGTTCGAACCGTCGCCACACTCGTTGCCCATCGACCACAGGATGATGCTCGGATGGTTGAAGTTGCACTGCACGTTGCGTTGGTTGCGTTCCAAATGCGCTTTCTTGTAAGCTGGGTCCTTGGCCAACGACTTTTCCTTGAAACCCATGCCGTGGCTTTCGAGATTGGCTTCGGCTACGATGTAAAGGCCGTAACGGTCGCACAGTTCATACCAATACGGATCGTCCGGATAGTGGCAGGTGCGCACGGCATTGACATTGAATTTCTTCATGAGTTGTATGTCTTGGAGCATCCTCTCGCGGGTGACATACGAGCCTCCGTCGGGATCCATCTCATGACGGTTTACTCCTTTGATGAGCACGGGCTGCCCATTTACCAAAAGTTGGCTGTCCTTGATTTCGATTTTCCGGAATCCCACTTTTACGGGTATGACTTCGCGGATGGCGTTTCCGTCTTTCAGTGTAGCCCTGAGGGTGTAGAGGTAGGGTGTCTCTGCCGTCCATTTATGCGGGTTCTTCACCGGCATGACGACGGATGGGGTTCCCGTTTCGCGGACTTCTTTCATGCAGACGGTTTCCCCGCGTGCATCGAGTAATTCGAGTGTAATGCGGGCCTTGCCCTTTACATCCATACGGACTTCCAGTGTTCCGTCCTGATACCGGTCGTCCAAGTCGGGAGTGACCCGAAGGTCTTCTATCCGCTTGGCGTGGCGCACGTAGAGGTAGCAGTCGCGTGATACGCCGCTGTAACGGAAGAAATCCTGGTCCTCCAAGTAGCTGCCGTCGCACCAACGGAACACTTGGAAGGCTATCAGGTTCTTTTGCCCCGGTTTCAGGTAAGGGGTCAGGTCGAACTCCGCCTCCATTTTGCTGTCCTCGCTGTAGCCCACAAACTTTCCGTTGACCCATAGGTACATGTTGGAAGACACGGCACCGAAATGGGCGATGATGTCTTTCCCTTTCCAGTCTGAAGGAATCACCACTTCACGGCGGTAGGAACCTACGTGGTTGTTTTCCGTCGGGACATGGGGCGGCTTCTTGAACGTGCGTCCTTCGTAGCCTTTCCATCCGAAATCCACTCCTGCGTATACCGGGACATCATAACCGTTCAGTTCCCACACGCCCGGAACCGGGAAATCCACCCAACCTTTGTCGTTGAAATCCGTCTTCCAGAAGCCTTCCGGACGTGCATCCGCATGTTCCACCCAGTTGAATTTCCAGTTCCCGTTCAGGCTCATGAAGTTTCCGGACAGTTCTTTCATTCCTTTTGCCGCCAGTTCCGTACTTTCATAGGCAAAAAAGTCGGTGTGCATGGGGGCACGGTTGACGGCATTGATCTCAGGGTCTTGCCACTCCTTGAATGTTTGTGCGTAGGCATGGCATGCGCATACGCCTAATATACCCAATAATATTCGTTTCATCGTATGTTGATTTTGTTTATAAATGTATATGATATGCTCTTTATTATAGACTTGGAACGACTTGTTTTATTGTGCCGTCTTCATTGAAAAACACGCGGTCCATGCAGACTTCGCGGTGATAACCCGCTTCATGCCCCATCGTGATGCCGTCGGGGAACTTGAAGCGGTGGTAGACGATGTACCATTCGTCCGTGCCGGGCACTTGCAGGAAGGATTGGTGGCCTGTGGCATAAATGCCCTGGTCGGGCTTTTTGCAGACTACCACCCGGCTTTCCGACGGGTCGATCGGGCCGACGGGGGACTTGGAACGCACGTAACGGACTTCGTAGTCCGCGCTCCGCGTGTCGTTTTTAGACCATGTGAAATAATAGTAGCCATTGCGGTAAAAGACGTAAGGCGCTTCACTGTAATGCCGGTCGTTGTCGATGAGTATCTTCGTGGTGTTCGGTTTGACGGATACCATGTCGTCGTTCAGTTCACACACGGCCATGTAATAGTTGCCCCAGTACAAATAAGTCTTGCCGCTCACGGGGTCGGTGAAAACGTCCGGGTCGATATTCTGTCCGCGTTTCATTCCGCCCGGAAGTCCCTTCCCTATCAGCGGTTGGCCGCTGTCCTTGAACGGGCCGAGCGGATGGTCGGCTACCGCCACGCCCACTTGCTTCTCTGCCGTGTAGTAAAAATAATACTTGTAACTACCGTCTGTTTGTTTTTTCTCGATGATACAAGGTGCCCATGCGTTCTTTTTCGCCCATGAAACCTGTCTCAAATCCAACACGACACGCTCTTCTTTCCACGTTTTCAAGTCGGCGGACGAGAAAGCCTTGAAGCTCGTGCCGCCCCATCCCGGTATACCGTCCGTCGTGGGATAAACGTAGTATTTTTGCGTTTGCTCGGAATACAGGATTTCCGGGTCGGCATAATAACCGGGGAACAAGGGGTTCCTCTGTATGGATGCCGTGGAAACGTATTTCCGTTTGTTCTTGCTCCAGTAAGCTTCAAGCTTGTCGGCCTCCTCGGTGGTCAGATGCACCACGGCCCCATGCTTGGGAGCGTTGAAATTCGTGGATTTCATCACTCCTTCGTTGAAACGTCCCAAGTTTTTAAACGTGATGAAGTCCGACGTTTCGGTAAAGGCGAAATTGTGCGGCGTGATGCTATATACATCGTACATCAGCACCCATTTGTCCTCTCCGAGGCGTTTCCATACCGTGGGAGCCTCGCAAGATTTCGGTTCAAAGTCGTACCAACGCGGATCGTATTCGTAGTCTCCGCTGATACGGTCGGAAACAGCCTGCTTGATACCCGGCTGTCCGTCGTGAGCCACGTAGAAAAGATGGTACTTATCTCCTACCTTGGTGATGTCGCCGTCGATGGCCGAAACCGTTTCGTCCGGGTATTCGTAGAGCAGTTGGGGCAGGCTCTCGATACGGTCGAAATCATCGTTTACGTACACGTAATACAGTTTGTTACGTTCGTTGCGGAAGCGCATGGTGTAGTAAATCATCAGTTTGCCCACCCGTTCGTCGTAGGCAATTTCAGGTGCCCATGCGCAGCCTATTTCACTCAATCCGGCTGTCAGTTGGTCGAAACGGATGTTGGCGCGTTTCCAGTTTACTAAGTCCCACGACTTCATCAGCACAAGCCCCTTATTGTTTCCCCAACCGTACATGTTGCGGTCGCGCTCCCACTCCGTTTCGCGGTAGCCGTCGCGGCGGGCAAAGACATGGAGGTCGGTCATGGCCAAATAGAATGCGCCGTCCGGTCCGCGGTAGATATAGGGGTCGCGTATCCCTCTTTGGTAAGCAATCGTGTCGCCGGCCAAGACGGGTTCCCCGTCGTTCAGAGCCGTGAACGTGTATCCGTCGCGGCTCAATGCCATGTAAAGCCCGTGCGTTTCGTCCTTGTGGAACACCATCAGGTAGGCACTCAAGTCTTTTTCCTGCGGAACGGCGTTTTTATAACGGAACCGGCGGAAAGCGGCTTCACCCTTCCCGATGGAAACCAATCCTATACGTAAGGCATAGAAACCTTTATAGGCGTTGTGGTGCATGCCGGACACATCTATGCCTTCGGCCAGTGTGGTCCATTCCTTTCCGTCCTTTCCAACCGATATGGAGACGTGGTTGCCTTGGTTCTTTATCCGTACCGTGAACTGTCGGCCTAACGTGTTGGGCAATTCTGTCTTTTGTCCGGCGTGCCGGTAGACGGTGAATGTCTTGCCGTCCGACACCAGTCCGGCGTATGCTTTTTCGCTATAATAAAGCAGGAGTCCGGCTGTATTGTTTTTCCCGACCGTGACTTCAACTTGGGTTTCGTAGTTCTTGTCTTCTGCGGTAGCCAACAACAAACGGCCGTCTGCCGGAGTCTTGCCTTTAGCCTTCAGCCGCAATGTCCGGTTTTCGAGGGTCACGGCTTTCGGGGCATATTCTTTCCAGAACGTCCATTGCAGCCCCAGTTCCGTCCCCTGGAAGTCGTCGGAAAGCTCCAGGCCGTGACGGATGGGAACCTCTGCCTTGGGAAACGTGCCTGTGGACTTGGCACGACACCATCCGTCCGGTGTCCACTCGATCGGTTCGATAAGGGTTTGACGCCCCAAAGTATGGTAACCTTTGGCGTATGCGTGGTACACCACCCACCAGTTTCCGTTTACATCGTCTATCAGTGTGCCGTGCCCTTTGGACCACCAGCTTTCCCTTTCACTGTAAGTGTGCACCAACGGGTTGAACGGAGAGTTCTCCCACGGACCGAGTACGCTTTTCGAGCGTGCCGTCACGACCATGTGACTGGTGCCCGGTCCGGCAGTTCCGCCTTCGGCCGACGTGAGGTAATAGTAGCCGTTGTGGTAGTTCAGTTTCGGAGATTCCAAATACATGCCTTCCGTCCGCCAGTTCCGGGGATAGGGCCAACCGTCGTAGACCTTTCTCACCTCGCCCACCGTAGACAATCCGTCGTCGGAGAGCTGCACAACTTTGCCTTCGGAGAGATACAAGTAACGTTTTCCATCCGCATCGGCCACATGTCCGGGGTCGATGCCGCTCACCTTCAAATCTTTCGGTGCGCTCCACGGCCCACGGATGTCGTCCGCCCATATCACCCAGTTCGTCCCGGCAGCCGGATAATAGATGTAATACCTATTATTATACTTCACCAAATCCGGTGCCATGGCCGAGCCTTCCCATTGCGCCATGGCACGGCATACCGGTTCCCAATGCTCCAAGTCCTGGGAATGCCAGATGAGGAAGCCCGGCGCATAATAAAAAGGAGAATGCGTCATGTAGTAATCCTTCCCGTCGCGCAGGATGGTGGGGTCGGGATAGTCTCCGGCAAGGATGACTTTCGGAAAGTCTTTTGCACAGACGGCCCAACTCAGTAAGGAGAACAAGACAAGAGAAACATACTTTTTCATAAATTCATCGTTGATTTTTGCTGTTGTGTTGAAAAGGCAGGCAGGCCGTCCCCTGAAAAAATGGTTGGTGGCCTGTCTGCCTGAATTGCATTTTACTTCATTCTGCTCTATTTCACTACGTATTTTTTTCCGTCCATGATGTAGATGCCCTTATGCAGACCGCGCAGAGCCTCGGACTTCCTTACTTGTCTGCGTACCATCCGGCCGGACAAGTCATATACATCCACTTCTTTCATCAGGTCATTGTTATCCATGGCGGGAGCCGAGATATTGTCGCCTTTGTTCGGACCTACGTAATAAAGGCGGAAATTATCAGCAAACCAATATTGTCCGTTCCCGGTAATGACACCGCTTCCCTTGATACCGATGACCAGGCTTCCGTTTTCCACATAAATTTCCGCAACTTTACCGTCAAAATTCAGCGACAGCGTGTACGCGGAAGCTGTTTTTTTTGAGCGATGTCCCATGTGTCGGTATCGGCATTGAAAACAGCTTCCGCGTACACGCTGTCGCTGAATACGTAAACCGTGCTGTCGTTTTGGTTGATGTCGGGTACAATTTCGGTAGACACGTTGCGCGTCAAAGCATACAACTGCAACAGTTCCGGAGTCTTCGTACACCAAGTGGCAGCCTCCAAACGGTAAGCTCCATCGGGCAAAGCGACCTTGCTTTCTTGTGCCCCATAGTTGCCTAAAACTTGATGGTAATCGGTAGAAGAAGCGATGTTGTTGCTCTCTTTTCCGGACCAGCTCCAACAATACAACCAAGTGTCGCCGCTCGTCGCTTTGGTACGTTCCTGACTGTCGGCCGTCGTTTGGCACTCCCAACCGTTGGCTACGGTGTTGATTGGCGTATTATTGTCGTCCACTGCATTTTGATAGATATTCGGATTGACAATGAAACTCGTCATGTCCAACGGGTTTTCTTTGGCGCTTTCTTTCACGTCCTGTGTCATGGCTTCCACACATTCCATCTTCAACAGTTCCGTGAATTCGTCGGCATCGATTGGGTCAATCTCATCGCTTTTCAAAAGTGCCACCACGTTTTTATACGCTTCGCTTTCGGTCAATCCGCCGATTTGGTCGGCCAAGGTTTTGGCTTTACCCAACGGGAAGCAGAGCGCGATGGAAGCTTTCAAGGCTTCGGTCGCATCGTTCAATACAGTTGTCTTCTCAACGATCCTTTCGTCCAAGTAATTTCCCCATGTCATCTTTTCCGCGTAAGCCGCAGCGTCCTCCAATGCCATGGAGAAATCGGCCGTAACCTTAGGTTGGGCTACAACCAGACCTTCATTTAATTGACTGTTCAAAACGGTACCGTTGCTTAAGAGAGGCGTGAGGGTTTCATAATTTGTAATAATCGTGTTGCCTTCTTCCAACATGCGGTCCATATCCTCGATGGCTAATTGTAACTCTTCTTGTGTTCCGGATTCGATGAAGTCGGGATAACCGTTTTCCGGATCCAAGGCAAAACCGAGGTCGTCGCTGTCGTCGATACCGGCTTCCACCATCTTTTCATGCAGCAGGGCCGCTTCATCCAGTCGGGCTTGCAGACGGTCGCGGTAAGCAGAGATTACATCGCTCTTGATGTAATAAAGGCGGAAGTTGTCGGCATACCAACTTTTACCGTTTCCACCTGTCGTGCCTACGCAAACCATACCGATGTGAAGTTTACCGTCGCGCACTTCAAAGTTCTCTGTTTCCGTCGTTGTAGCCAGAGCGTCGCGTGCTTCTACATAAGTGTCCCAATCTTCGTTGCTTTCCGCAAAGGCGAAATCCACGCTGTCTGTCGAGGCGTACAAGAGTACGTTGGTCGCTCCGGCGTTTGTATAAGTGGCTGCTTTCAATATGTACAGTCCGTCCGGTAACTTCACCGCTCCTTGTTCATCGCTTCCTATAGTTTGGCCATAGCGTGAGGGGTTCAGACGGGAACCGGTCCAACTGTTACAGAAAAGATCTGAATTACCTGTACCTTCGGTAGACGTGTACCACGTACCGTCCGCAGCCCCTTTGTCGCAATCCCAACCGGAAGGAGGAGCCATTTCCGATACGGTTTGGAATACGTTCGGATTGACAATGAAACTGGTAAGCTCTATCGGATTGTCATCGGATGCCGTAGAAAGGAACTCCGGCGTCATGGCTGTACGGCATTCTGCATTGAGAGTCTGTGCGGCCAAAGCCACATCGTCGTAAACCAATTCCGTGGAGGCCAACAATTCAGCTACTTTCTTGTAAGCTTCGGTTTCTGCCAAACCGCCGATACGGTCGGCCAATGCTTTGGCTTTCTGTAATGAGTAGCTTAGGCTGATGTAAGCCACGGCATTGGATGTTGCCGTGTTCATGGCCGTAATGCCGTCGCCAATTGCTTCAGTAACTTCTTTCATTGTGGACAGTTTCAGAACCTCTTCCGCAGTTCCGATAGCGTCTTGCAGTTCTTGCTTTACGGCATCTGTCACATTATATGTCCCATCTTCCATTTGCGCCAACAGCTCGGTTGCTTTGGCCATGCTTGCTGTCAACTCAGCCCCCTTCGTACAAAGCCCTAAAGCTGTGGCTGTGTTTTCTTCGAGGACAACGGATGCGGCGGCGATTTCCTCCTCCGGAGTGTTTTCATTGTAGCTACCGTACCGTTCGACGAGGGCGGTCAACTCGGAGGCGGACGCTATACCTAAAGTTTCCAATGAATCGCGCAACGTTTCCAATTTTGAGATTTTGACGGAGAAGGCATCAAACGCGCTTCCCTCGAAATACAGTTTGAAGTTGTCCCAACAAGACCATGTTTTACCCGCATTGGTATTGGATGCAATCCCCATCAGCATGTCGCTTCCGTCTTGTTGTACGGTGAATGTCACCTCGTTCAGATAGCTTTCGGGGTATTTGGTCAGCCAAGCGTTCAGTCCTTCCATACCGTCGGGCCATCCGTTCAACTGGTTGGCTACACTGGCATCTGCAGGTTCGCTGTACAGGGACTTTAGCTTCACCGAATCCTTTCCTGCAAACAGGTAAGCATTGATAACTTCCGTGCCGGCGTTGTAGGCCGCTCCATTATCATTTCCGCCTGCACGGTGGAATCCTTGTACCGTAAGTTTGTAATGACCGGCTTTCAACCCTAGCACGTTTTGCGAGGCAGAATTATAAGACTGGAAGAACTCTGCATTCAACCATGTGGCATTCACGCCGGGAAGCGCAGTCCCGGCGTCCCACCCGTCCGTCGTACCGGTGGAGAAGTCTGCATTGGTGATGTAAGTGTCTGTCACATCAATCCATTCTTGTGCATACACAGTTCCCGTGCAAAAAGCAGTCCACGCCATTGTAGCCAACAGATGCTTGGCCCCTCTGCGCGGCAAATCCTTAAAAAAGTCGTTTTTTCCCATAATAGTAAAAAGTAAGGTTCAATCTTTTTCGGACTGTTACGGCTGAACCTGTTGGCCGTAACACCGATTCCAATCACGTTTTATATATAAGACGAACGACGGAGCGAAAATACCTAATTTGCCCTCGATTTTTAACATTTGGCTCGAAATGCCTCTTAATTGTCAGGAGAAAGCGAAACAGACCTGCTTCCTTTACTGTTTTTTTCGTACCTTTGCGCCCAAATTATTAAGGTAGGGTATTTTTCTACATATAAATCAAACGTACACAAGAAGAAACCAATGGAAGAATCAAACAAGTCCGAATTAAAAGCAGAGTTGATATACGGGTTGAACGACCGACCGCCTTTGCGCGAAACTTTATTTGCTGCCCTACAGCATTTATTGGCCATTTTCGTGGCTATCATCACCCCGCCGCTTATCATAGCCGGGGCTTTGAAGTTGGATGTCGAGACGACCAGTTTCTTGGTTTCCATGGCATTGTTTGCTTCCGGCGTGTCCACGTTTATACAATGTAGACGAATCGGAGGTATCGGTACGGGATTGCTGTGCATACAGGGCACGAGCTTTTCTTTCATCGGTCCTATCATTTCCGCAGGGCTGACCGGAGGTCTTCCCGTTATTTTCGGGGCTTGTATGGCGGCCTCTACGGTAGAAATGTTAATTAGCCGCTTATTGAAATATACCCGTAAAATCATTACGCCGTTGGTTTCCGGTATTGTCGTGACGCTGATAGGCATGAGTCTTATCAAAGTGGGGATTACGGCCTGCGGAGGCGGTGCGGTGGCCAAAAGCAACGGGACTTTCGGTAGCTTTGAGCATGTCGGCCTGGCGGCTTTGGTTTTGTTGCTGATTATTTTCTTCAACAGAAGTTCGAACCGTTACCTGCGTATGAGTTCGATTGTCATCGGACTGGTCATCGGTTACGCGGTGGCTTGGTGTATGGGTTTGGTGGACTTTTCTTCGGTGCAGAGTTATGGAGGGTTCAATATACCTGTTCCTTTTAAATACGGCTTGTCTTTTGACTGGTCGGCTTTTATCGCTTTGGGACTGGTGTATTTGATTACGGCGATTGAAGCCTACGGCGACATCACGGCCAATTCACTCATCTCGGGAGAGCCGGTAGAGGGAAAGACGTTTGTGAAACGGGCTTCCGGAGGAATTTTGGCCGATGGGTTCAATTCTATGTTGGCCGGAGTGTTCAATTCCTTCCCGAACTCAGTCTTTGCCCAAAACAACGGGATGATACAGTTGACTGGAGTGGCGAGCCGTTACGTGGGATATTATATCGCAGGATTCCTTATTTTGCTGGGACTTTTCCCGGCCGTGGGTCTGGTGTTCTCTTTGATGCCCGAACCTGTATTGGGCGGTGCCACGTTATTGATGTTCGGCACAGTGGCTTCCGCCGGAATCCGCATTATCGCAGCTCAGACCATCGACCGCAAAGCCACGTTGGTGATGGCGTTGAGTTTTTCTTTGGGATTAAGTGTGGAATTGGTGCCCGAGATTCTTTCGCAACTGCCGGAAACGGTGAGAAACATATTCTCGTCCGGTATCACGACCGGTGGTGTCACAGCTATTTTGGCCAATGCCTTGATTCGTATTAAAGAATAGGTAGAAAGGAAAAGAACGGATTTGGGCAAGGGTAAAAACAACCGGATAGAGGAAGAACAGCGTACGGTAGAATTGATGATTCGTCTCTACTGCCGCTACAAGGAAGGCAACAGGACTTTATGTCCGGAGTGCCGTGAAATGTTGGATTATTCCCGTGCACGTCTATCACGGTGTCCCTTCCAGAAAGATAAGCGTACGTGCCGCCTTTGCACCATACATTGCTACCGTCCGGACATGAAGCGACGCATCCGGAAAGTGATGCGATATGCAGGTCCGCGTATGTTATGGTATCATCCCCTGATTGCTTTGCGGCATTTATGGCGGGAATATAGGGGATAAAGCTACGATTATTCAGAAGGTTTTTGATAGTAATAATACCACCAATACGTATTTCCGTACATGCGTCGGCATTGGTTCGAGCGTTCCGTTGCATGAGTATATTGCATACCGTAGTGGAGGAAGTCGTTCAAGTTTGTTTCTATTACGCTGTTTTTGTACGTAATGGCCGGAGTGGTATGCAAACGGTTATATAGAATGAGAGCCTCTTTGTAATGTAACGGGAGGTTGTCGTTCACTTCATGGCAACGTGGCAGTACGGTGACAAAAGCATCAAGGTTCTTATCCAACAGATAGGCGCAAAGCAAGTAGTCTTTTGCAGCAGCAGTGGCTGAAGGCCGTTGGGACAGAAGTTCGAGAAACTGAGTGTTGTCTTTCATATTTTTCCCCGGCTTTCCCCCTAAATGTTTGTATAAGGCCTTCGTCCAATCATGAGCGTAGGTTGTATCAGACAAACTGGGCAACAGGTCTTGGCTACCGTTATATTGAGGAAAATCGAAAAGCTTCTCGCCTAAAAGATTCTCACGGCTTAGTGCAAACATTCTCATGGCAGTCAGGCTCCGGTCTGTCTGCAATGATTTGGCTCCTACTTGCAACGCCAACGAGTCCTGCCCTTCGACGAGGTATCTCTCGGCTTTGAGCCGGTAGTGGTATACATCTTTCGTATTGGCTATGCTGTTAACCATGCAGAACTGCAACGCAAGCCATAGGAAATTCACCCATAGGAAGGAAAAAGCATTCTGTTTTCCGTTTTTACGGTCCGGGAAATGCAGAGCCATCCATGTCACAAGGATATACAAAAAAATACAGACCGTGAGCCATATCCAATTAGTGGACAATTGTACATTCCACCCTGTTTGAGGAACAATGGACGTAAGCAATCCCAACACGACGCACGACGGGAAATAATAGAGTGCATGGAAACGCAACGGATATACCATTATCCGCCGAAAAACTCCCTGTAATAACAGTAGCAGAAGGGTAATGATGACCGTTCCCCACAGCG
>OIWU01002373.1_pt1 | contig 16117 bp, 16 predicted proteins | sample 1587711 | NCBI WGS metagenome assembly OIWU01 (sample SAMEA3888909, study PRJEB22519) | human gut metagenome | biome: human gut; feature: human-associated habitat; material: faeces | place: Denmark | collected 2010 | reverse complement strand
TTGATAGCAGCGGATTAAATGTACCCCCTGTATCACTTTCAAATGTACCGGGCACAGCGGAATCAATTGTACCCCTCATAGCGGAAACAAATGTACCACCTGCCGGTATTAACCGGTGCCAGCTGCGGTTAGGCAGGAACTTCAGATCGGTTGCTTTAAGTTTGACAAATGTAACTTTGTGGTTAGAAGACAAATACCACAAAGATATGGCAAACAGAAAAGCAACAATGACAGACATCAGAGTCATCATTCGAGAGTTCGTTCGAGGGACCTCGTTGAGAGAGATGGAGCGTAAGCTGAAAATCAGCCGCACATCTCTCAGGGCTTACCGAGACCGGGCAGAGGCCTCCGGAAAAGCCATGGTTGATCTTCTAAAACTGGAAGATGCCGAGTTAAATGCAATCATGGTCAAAGGCGATGGCCATCGTAGCCGTGATGCTGATAGATACGCCTTCATGCAGGAAAACATTGAGGAGTATGCCCAGCAGATGAAGCGGAAACACATGACCTACGACGTCTTGTATGCGGATTACCAAAAGACTACGGACAACCCCTATGGCTATACGCAGTTCAAGGCTATCATCCAGGAGTATGAGAAGAACCATGACTACAAGTATCACAATGTCTATGAGCCTGGTCGGGAAATGCAGTTTGACTTTGCCGGCGATAACCTCTGGATAGTGGACAAGTCTACAGGAGAGGCAATCCAGGCTATTGTGTTAGTATGTGTACTTCCATACTCAATGCTCAGCTATGTTACTGCCTTGCCCAGTGCAAAGATGGAATACTTGTTCCAGGCGTTATCCAAAGCTGTTGAGTACTTCGGTGGTGTTGCCGAGATATCCAAAACGGATAACATGCGTCAGTGGATCAAAAAGACGGACAGGTACGAACCCACCGTAAATGAAGCCGCCAGCCAATGGTGCCTTCATTATGGGACAGAACTCGATGAATGCCGTTCTGGGAAGCCTCGTGATAAAGGCCCTGCTGAGAGCCTTGTCAATCAGGCTTACAGGTACTACTATAGTCGAATCTGCCGTGAAACGTTTGGCTCATATGACGAGCTTAATCGTAAGCTGGATGAGCTGAATGACCAGTACAACAATCGTGATAGAAACAATAAACCTTATAGCCGCCGGGAGCAGTTCGAAAAGGAAGAACTGCCATATCTGCTTCCTCTGCCCCTGGAGCGGTTCCTCTTCAAGTATGAGAAAGCCATAACCATAAACTCAACGTATCACTTCCAAGTCGACAAGATCCACTTCTATAGTGTTCCATATCAACACATAGGCAAAAAGGCCAAAGTGGTCTATGATGCCGAGACCGTGGAGGTCTGGGTGGACTTCCACCGAATCGCCACACATCGAAGGTCGTATATTGGCGGATATACAACCGTTGCGGAACATATGCCGCCCAATCACCAGGCATACATGAAATCCAAAGAAATCAATGCGGCTTATCTGCAATCCAAAGCAAGTCAGATAGGGCCTCATACAAGGGCATCCATTGACTGTATACTTCAATCTGCCATCTTTGTACAGCAATCATATCACTCTTGCCAAGGCGTACTCAGATTGGCCGTCCGTTATGGCCCAGAGCGGGTTGAAGCCGCTTGCCAAAGAATCGAGCCCAAGACTGCATCAACATACAAACGTATAGAAGCAATACTCAAGAGTAATCTTGATGAACTACCACTGCAATCCTCAGACATGGCTCCCTATATCCCCGAGAATGAGAATGTCCGAGGAGCGGCTGAATATCAGTAACCAAAGCTGGCACGCATATGAATACAAGTACATGAACACACAAGAAACCATCCTCCAACTGGAAGGACTCAAACTAAAAGGCATGGCGGAATGCTATAAAGCCCTTCAGGCAATGCCCGTCAACGAATGGCCCACGGTGGATATGTTCGTTGCCAGGCTGGCTGAAGCCGAGCAGCAGCACCGCAACCGGAAACGGACAGAGATGTATCTGAAAACAAGTAAACTCAGATACAATGCCGTCTTCGAAGACATCATCTGTTCAGAGGAACGTAACCTGTCTAAAGATACACTCCTGAAGTTAATGGACTGCAGCTTCATTGACCGCGCAGAGAACGTTCTCATTGACGGTAAAACCGGTTGTGGAAAGTCATTCCTCGCCTGCGCTATCGGACGCCAAGCCTGCTTCCTGGGGCATCGCGTTGAATACTTCTCCATGAACAAGTTCATCGAGCGCATCGCGCTCGCTAAACTTGACGGAAGTCTTCTGAAGGTAATCAATCATATCGAGCGGAATGACCTCGTCATCTTCGATGACTTCGGCTTACAGCCGCTCGATAATAACTCGCGGCTTGCGTTGCTGCAGATCCTTGAGGACTGCTACCAGCGGAAATCCGTCATCATCACGTCGCAACTTCCGGTTGCCAAGTGGTATGACTACATCAATGAACCAACCTTGGCCGACGCCATCATGGATCGCCTCTGCGCTAACGCGCATCGGATAGAACTCAAAGGTGACTCCTTGCGGCGGAAAAACCAGAAAAAAAACTAACTTTGCAGAACCTTAGAGCAACCACATCTGAAGTGGTACATTTGAATCCGTCACAGACGGTACATTAGAAAACGCTCCAGAAGGTACATTCAATGCGCTATTAGCATGTCTGTGTGTATCTCTATTCTTTCCATATAAAATCACTAATTAGATTCACAATGCATCTCATTACTTCCACTGATATTCATATCTCCTCCCCAGCATACCTCATCTTCTTCCCCAGCACCGTGCAGAATATCATCTGGATGTCCTTTACAAAAGAATAATGCCGATAATAATAGCAGTTCAAGCGAACCTTATCCGGATAAATTACTCCACGGCAATCTCCTGCATCGGACGGGTGTCACCCGCAGCCTGCCGCTGCGCCACATAGGCCGAAATCATCTCATCCTCAAGCCTGTACTTCAGCGTCGCAGGGCCCGTGATTCCTGGACGAAGCTTCAATACATCCCTGTCATCCCCCACAAGTTTATCAGCATATCCCGGAACATCAGGTCTCGGTCCGACGAAACTCATATTGCCGATAAACACATCCCACAGTCCAGGTAGCTCATCCAACTTCCAGTGGCGAAGTTTTGCTCCAAGTGGTGTGATGCGGCTATCCCCTGCCACAGACACCGTGCTGCCATTATGCTTCACAGTCATTGTGCGGAACTTATGGCACTTAAACAATTTGCCATCCTTTCCCACACGTTTCTGAATGAAGAATGCCGGTCCGCCCGGCATCTTCACTTTCACCAGAATAGCCACAATCCCCAGTACTGGCCACAGTATCAGTAGCCCGAAGAAAGCGACGATCCTGTCAAACAACCACTTCAGAATCATACGATGGCACTCTTGATCGTCTCAACGATATACCGCACATCCTCGTCACTCACATACGGGCCAGCAGGCAGACACATACCAGCCTTGAACATAGCCTCAGAAACACCATTCACATAAGCTGGTGCATTCTTATATACCGGCTGTTTATGCATGGGTTTCCACACAGGACGCGCCTCGATACCCGCAGCATCCATGAATACACGCAATGCCTCAACATTGTCATTAGGCTGACAATCCGTAGTGGCGGAATCAGCTATGTGGATTACACCTGCAGCGCCACCCACAGCTCCCTTCACTATGGCTTTATACGCGTTCTCTTGACCTTTAATCTTCAAATCCGTGTCAATGGTAACAGTACAGAGCCAATAGTTGCTGTCATACTCACCTGTCGCAGGCTGAGAATGCACATGTACACCAGGCACATCCTTCAGCAACTCCTCATAGAGTTTCTGCACATGCTTATGATGGGCAATATGGTCATTGGCCACTGTCATCTGCCCACGGCCAATACCGGCACAGATATTAGACATACGATAGTTGTAGCCAATCTTCTCGTGCTGATAATACGGATAACTCTCACGATACTGTGTAGCGTACATCATGATTTCACGCCACTCATCTCCGCTGGCAGTTATCAATGCACCACCGCCAGAAGTGGTAATCATCTTGTTACCATTGAACGAGAGCACACCATACTTACCAAACGTACCAAGCACTTGCCCATTGAAACATGAACCAAATCCTTCTGCCGCATCTTCTACTACGGGAATGTCGTATTTGTTGGCAATCTCCATAATCTTGTCAGCCTTGTAGGGCATACCATACAGAGCCACAGGGACAATTGCCTTGGGCTTTTTACCGGTCCTCGCAATCCTATCCTTGATGGCCTCTTCCAGCAATTCAGGATCCATATTCCAAGTATCCTTTTCGGAATCAATGAATACAGGAGTAGCGCCAAGATAGGTAATCGGATGCGAAGAAGCACAGAATGTAAAACTCTGAACACACACCTCATCACCAGGACCAACGCCACAGGCAAGAAGGCCAAGATGCACCGCAGCCGTCCCCGCGCTCAAAGCCACCACGCGCTTATTTTGTCCAACAAACTCCTCCAAATCTTTCTCAAACCCATTCACGTTAGGCCCCAAAGGAACGACCCAGTTAGTATCAAAAGCCTCTTTAATGTACTTCTGCTCCAGCCCTGCCTCGCTCATGTGAGCCAAGCACAAGTAAATTCTTTTACATTCAGACATAATTTTATATTCGTTTAATCTGTTATTACACTCATTCGGCGCGAAATTCTATTTCGAAGACCTTGGCCTACGCAATTGTCATTTCGGTTTTTCCATGCAGAACGACACCCACAAGTTGATTGAGAATGTAATATTTCCCTATCTGACCCAAAATCGCTATGAAGTGTTCACCGGCTAGCAGACAAGTGGCAAAAAAGTAGATTTCGTTGCACGAAAAGGAGAAGAAGTAGTCTAATCCGATCCGCATCCTGCTTCTGGATGAATCCACCCGCCAGTGAGAGTTCAGCAACCTGAAGTCCATCCGCAACAACTACGCCAAGTACATGGTCAGTCTCGATGAATGTACAAGCGGCAGCACCATAGATGGCATCAAACACATTCTTCGAGGAATTTCCTGAAAAAAGGAAGCCTGTAACTCCCCTCACACCTCTTCCCCGGCGAACCATACCCAGAAGCCGAGCGCGGTCGCGAAAATCATCTCGATGTCCTTCCAGAACGAGTAATGACGATAATACCGGCTGTTCCGCCAGATATAGTCCGAAATCACTTCATCCTCAAGCCGATACTTAAGCGTCGTCGCCCCCGTGATACCCGGGCTTAAATCACCACTGGAAAACCCTTGGATACTGTACAACTTCAAAAGTAAATCCATTCCCCATATTCAGCTTGGCACCATCCTGTATTGAACGTGCCAGACGGGAAAACCGATGCGCCATCATCTGCGTAGACGTACTTTCACCCTCAGACTCATTCTTAAGCCGAACTGCAAACAATGCACTTCTCTCACGATATAAGTCCATCTTCGATGAAATTCCAGGAACGGCGGCAAGCTTACAAATAGATGATTTCAACTGATTATATGCCTTGGCTCTTTTGCCATCGTTATGACCTCGGCTATTCTTATATGGCAATATATATTTTTTTTGCGTGCAAGTCATTTCGCAAAATGCCAAACGACAGTTCCCCTCGTCATATAACATCAGGTCACACTTGTCCTTGACCGCAGCAAGAGAAGTCCCATCAAACTGATCAAAAAACCTCTCCAACTCTACCACTGTAAACCTACACCGGCTATTGACTATCAAGACAGTCTTATCCTTACAAATCTTTTTCCCGGCAACCTCACATTCAGCGCAAGCCTTGCTGTCAGCAAATGATGAAATTCCGGCTTCTTTGGTTACAGAATCAACCACAACATTACGAATTGCCTTATAATGTCCCTTATACTCCACCTCAAACCCATCCATGTTCAATCAGTTTAGTTTCGAATACTCTTCCCCGATAACTTCCATCGTTTCAATCAGATCAGTAGCATCAACCCTTGTTTTACCATCTTTGGTGCGAATCATCAATGACTGAAGTTCCCCTTCAAAAACTCTATATACAGAGAGCTGACCGTCAACCAACCCAGGTTTATCACCCCTACTATCTCTAGAAAGAAGAACATTCAGGTAGTTGACAATATAGGGACTATGGGTTGCCATCATCAACGACATCTCATATCCTTCAGGTCCATTTGACAAAGTCCTGTCTACGATAAAATCCATAAGGTGCAGCTGGCTTTCCGGAAAAAGACTTAATTCTGGCTCCTCCACAAACAGGTGCACTCTCTTACGGCTCAGTTCCCCGATATTTTCAACCGCCTTGAAATCTTTCAATGCATCAGCTTTAGTCACATAGGAGAATATCGCCTGGTTCATCGATCCTATGATATCAAACTTCCTAGAATAGTACTCAACAATCAGGTTGAGAGGCATGATATTCTTTGTACCAGAGGATGCCTCGCTCAGTTTTATATCAAATTCCGTCCCGTTTTCCGCAGATACAACCCTGTGTTTCAAGCCTTGCTGTGTCTTTATGACTTCAAGTTTCACGCCAAGATAATCCACCTCAAAATCTCTTATGGACTCAGCTGCCTTCACATAATCCTCGTACGTCTCGTTAAGGTAAAACTGCTTCTTTACCGTCACTCCTCCTTCAATAATATCCGCCACCAGATTTCTGTTATCTGCGACAAACGCTATCTTTTCCAAAGACAATTGATCTTTGGGGAGATATTGAGAAGTCCCCTCCAACCCCCCATGCACTAGGGCTATTGTGATATCACCATTTTTATATATGAATTCAGAAGAATCCCTCGTATAACCCTCAAGCCCAACAGTTTTCAGCAGACTATCTATGCGAAAACGGAAAGTGGTTCTCTTGACTCCGGAATACTTAAGATATGAGCGAATCGACATCATCTTATAGAGCCAACGCGAAAGAGCCAACACTTTCATGACAGTACTCTTACCGCTTCCGGACTCCCCAATCAAAATGGTCATCGGCCGGATGCTCTCAATATAAATATGTCTGATCGGTCCGAAGTCTTTTATTTCCAATGATTCACGCATATATGCAACATATTATATCGAGTCAAAAGTACGCTAAAAAATCGATACTGGCAAGATACCAGAATAAACAACTTCTTAGTTCTTTGATAAGAATTCAATGACTTCATCCATCTTTTTTTGATCGGAACTCTCTTTGGTCATGACAATGTCAAAGTCAGAATAAGAGAACAACTTTATAAGCCCCTTATTCATCTGCCTCAGATTGTACATAATGTCCCGTTTGGAAATCTCGTCACATGTAAAAATCCTGATATATTTACGCTTAATGAACTTTCCTTCTGAGACATGCCTAAAAAAGCCTTCAAAATATGTATAATCAATTTCAGAAAGAGACAGTCCGAAAATCATAACAACATCACTTGTCTCAAGCGCGTTCTGTAGATGAGAGGACTGATATGCCGGATTGTTAGTCTTATACAAAAACGACAAATTCCGTGACAAAGAAAAAGAATCCCCAACTCCAAAAACAATATCATCATCAAGTGAACCATGCACATAATTCTCTCGCCCGAAACCACATACATTAAGCGATTCACAAATCTTCGAAAAGTTGGTATAGTTAAACGTATATACCTCTGGTGGCATAATTGTAAAGCATGCCAAAGCTTTTATTATTTTGCATGCTGAAGACTCATAATTCGAAGCAGAGACATCAATCGACTTCAGATACTGTTGCAATGCATGCTTTAAAGACTGGTAATCTTCTCTGATTGAACCAATTTCCTCAGAAGACAAAATGGAATTCTGAGACCCAAACTCAGCAAGGATGTTTTCCAGATCAAACCATTTGTTAATGTTAGCAGTTTCCTGGAAAATGTACTTTCCCAACATACCATTACGTCCGCCCCTTACAAAAGGGAATCGCCCCTCCCCCTCGCAAAGTTCATTGGAGACAAAATCTCTGTACGATGTTTTTAGCCCAAGATCCAAATCGAACCCATTGCCTATGACCAACAGCGCATTATTCCTATCAAAATCTGGGATCTCCATAATCCAAATAATCGAAACAAATCAAAATCTCAACATCGTCCCACCCCAACTCAAGCCGACTCCAAAACCAGAAACCATCACTTTCATTCCAGGGACGATGATTCCATCGTCAAGGCATTGCTTCAAGCCTATTAGGACCGTAGAAGAAACAGTATTACCCGTTTCTTCTAAATTTACATAGAATTTATCCTTAGGCAAAGTGCATACTTTTCGTATAGTATTCAACATGAATTTGTTTGCCTGATGGAAAACATAGTAATCCACATCAGCGGCTGTCAATCCATTTTTAGACAAGATTCCGTTTACCATAGAAGGTACGGCATCCAGAGTGAAGTTAAATATGGCAGATCCATTCATGTAAAGATAATCGTCAAAACGATTGTGGCCATCTTCATCCTCTACGACCAAGCCGGTTTCATGTTTAAAGCGCGCCCCCCCAGTCTTAAGCATGAGCATATCGGCCCCGGAACCATCGGTCCCCAATACGAACTCCCCTATTTCTGCAAATCCTTCCGTAGAGATCAAACAAGCGGCAGCACCATCTCCGAATATTGATCGATTGCTCTTGTCGGACGGATGAAGATATTTCTGATATGTTTCTCCAGTAAGCAAAAGAACATTCCGAGCAATTCCACCGGCAATCAAACCCTTTGCGACAGCCATACCATAAACGCAGCCGGAACATCCGAGATTATAGTCAAACGCTCCGGCTGATGTTGGTATGCCCAAACGATTCTGCAACATACAAGATGTGGATGGCAAGAGATAATCGGAACTCTGAGTGCAAAGGAGAACAAAGTCAATAGACTCTGGGGAGACACCATACTCAGCGAAAAGCCTTCGGGCAGCTTTTTCCGCCATATCACCAGCCGTCTCATTCTCAGCAGCGATATGACGGACATGGACTCCAACCTTGACGGCAACCTTATCGACACTCCATTCCGGAAATTCTTTCACCAGTTCCTCATTTGATACCACCCTATCCGGAAGATAATAACTTATCGCCTTAATAAACGCCATATTTATTTAAATGTCAATATTGTACCAGCCCATGACAATCCTCCCCCAAAACCAGCGATAAGTACCCTGTCGCCACTGTTAACCTTGTTTTGATCAAGACAATCAACCAAGGCTAACGGAATCGTGGTTGATGTAGTATTGCCTGTTGTCTCCAGATTCACATAAAAACTGTCTTTGGCTATGCCGCAAACCTTTCTGATGGTATTAAGCATGAACCTGTTTGCCTGATGAAAGACATAATAATCAATATCCTCTGACCGCAATCCGTTAACAGCCAATGTATTTTTCACAAGCAGAGGAACGCGCTCAATGGTAAAATTGAAGACAGCAGAACCATTCATATAGAAATAATCATCCCGTCTCATATTTCCCTCGCCATCTACCCCCTCCTTGCCGGTATGACACAGATGACGTCCAGCGCCGTTTTCAACTATCAGGCAATCGGCGCCACTCCCATCACTGCCTTTTTCAAATGAACCTATCTTCGCAAATCCGTCAGCAGATACGACAGTGGCACTGGCAGCTTCTCCAAAAAGCACTCGATTACTATCCTCCGAATGAATAAAACGAGTAATCGTGTCTCTCGTAAGGAGTAGAACATTCTTGGCCAGGCCGCTTTTGACAAAACTGTCTGCAATAGCCAGCCCATACACATAACCCGAACACCCTAGATCAAAATCAAAAGCTCCAACAGATGTCGGCAGGCCTAATTTGTTTTGAATTATGCATGCTGTCGGAGGCAGGAAATGATCCGGCGTCTGAGTCGCAAAAATCACAAAGTCAATGTCTGAGGGACTGATCCTATGCTCTCTGAACAACTTATTAGCTGCCTCTACCGCCATATCACCTGCCGTCATGTTAATATCGGCTATATGACGGGATGAACATCCGACGCCCTTAGCCGTCTTTGCCACATCACAATCAGAGAGTTGTACCTGAAGTTCATCATTGGTCACAACTCTAGGAGGGACATAGCATGCAATCGCTTTAATATAAGCCATACATAATCTCTTTTATACCAAAACACCTTCACCGCCACCGCTGATATCGATCGCCCCTCCCGTCATCCAAGAGGATGCGTCGCTCAATAGATATATCGCAAGACTTGCGACATCTTCAACATGTCCAAATCTTTTTAACGGATAGCCTTGTTCCGCAACTTTCAGATCTTCTTCATTAAGAACACTCGTAATCAAATCAGTCCAAACCATTCCAGGGCAAATACAATTCACTCGGATCTGACGAGGCGCCAACTCCAAAGCAAGGCACTTGGCATAAGACACCACGGCCCCTTTAGATGCACTATAAATCGCATTGCCCATTGAAGGGGATTCGTATGCTCTTGAAGCAATAAACACTATTGACGCCGCCCTGTTTATCTTCTTTTTCGCAAGCAATTCTGCCTGAAGCAAAATCGGAGCCTCTAAATTGGTTTTTATCACAAAGTCGAAATCCGCTTCAGTTATTGATTTGCATGGCACGCGATTAGCGACCCCGGCACACATCACCACGCCATCAAGTTTTGGCAATTTCCCCACCATAGAACTGACAACATCCCTATCCACCAAATCCACAGGGAATACTGCATGCCCACTTCCTGTCATTTGCGATAAAACTTCATTCAGTCGTGAACTATTTCTGCCATTGAGAATCACGGTAGCCCCCATAGCAGCACAGGCAAGGGCTATACCCTTGCCTATACCAGAAGAAGCCCCCGTTATAAGAATCTGTTTCCCCTTAAGGGAAAACGGGTTGAATGCCTCAGACATGGGATATTATTACTTGTTCTTTATCAGGTTAAACACATCTTCAACCGTAATACAAGATTTCAGCTCCGCCCCGGTAATAGCTTTACCATATTGGGTCTTTGCGAGAGCTATACACCCCATACCAGTAAGAGAAGACCACTCATCAAGGTCGTGAAATTTGGTGTTTGCCTGAATCTCAGATGCATCCGTATCATCAAACAGGTCAGCAAAATTTGCTAAAAAATCATTAAGTTCCATACTGTATCAATAATTTAAAAAAACTTTTTTACACATCCATCTTCTGCGCAGGAACCCCGACATATAAATGACCGTCCTTTGCATTTTTCATCAAAATGCTACCCGCACCGATTTTGACATTACTACCTACCTTCAAGTACTGGAGCACAACACTTTTTACACCCATAAAATTGCACTCGCCGAACTCCACGCCTCCGGATATATTACATGACGGCATTATGACATTATAATTACCTATTCTCGCGTCATGCCCGACAGGAATAAACCCATTAAGGATATTGAAATCCCCTATCTCCACATTGCAACTTATAAGACATCCCGAACAAATAACATTGCCTTTCCCCATCCTCACATTTTTTTCATCCAACCACTGCACGTTAGGAGCTATTATATTGGGGAAACTCACCAGAGGATTGACAATCCTCTCAGCTATCTTTTTCACAACCTGCGGACTCCCTATCGCAATCACTATATCTATCGGTCTTGCCCACTCATTGAGCTCCTTGATACCTCCAAGAATCTCACCATATTCATTGGACGTGCCCTTAAGAGCATCATTGTCGTCAAAAAAACCAATAAAATTCCATCGAGGCTTCGGAAGGCTCTCATTGATGATACTGACCAGACAGGCAACTTCACGTCCAAAGCCACCAGCACCGTAAACTGCTATATCTTTCATTGTTCTCTAGTTGTTTCCATTAAAAGCATCCATCGTAGCCGATTCGCCAGTAGTAGTATTTATATCCTCCCGGCAAAGCACCTTCTTAACCGTCAAGAAGAAAATCTTCAAGTCCAGCTTCAATCCGATATGGTCAACATAATAGACATCATACTCGAACTTCTTCGTCCAGGAGATATTGTTGCGCCCGTTAACCTGCGCCCAACCGCTCATCCCGGGAGTCACCTCATGGCGTCGGTGCTGCTCTGGCGAATACAAGGATAGATACTGCACCAGCAACGGCCTCGGCCCGATAAAGGCCATATCCCCTTTGAGGATATTGATTAGTTGAGGAAGTTCATCTATAGAAGTAGAACGGATAAACCGCCCAACCTTTGTCAAACGCTCTGCATCGGGCAGCAAATTTCCATCCGCATCGCGCTCATCTGTCATAGTCTTGAATTTAAGTGCTCTGAATATCTTTTCGTTCTTACCGGGCCGAGCCTGTGTGAAGAACACGCCCGCCCCTTTGTTGGCAAACGCCAACAGCATCATCGTACACAAAAACAGCGGTGACAACACAAGCAATGCCACCAAGGCCAACAGAAAACCAAAGGGACGCTTGACGAGGGAAATGTATAGTTTTTGGGAATTGGAAAACATACTAATCACAACATTTTCTTATCTCTTCCACATAAGCATCCACCACAATCCTCCTGTCAAATTCTTTCTCCATCTTTTTTCGTGCCGCGAGCCCCATCTCCCGACGCTTAACATAAGGCATAGAAATGAATCTTTCTATTTTTGAAACGAGATCCGCAGAATCCTGCTGGCGGACAATGAATCCAGTCACACCATCGTCCACAACCTCACCACATCCAGGACGGTTTGTCGTGATAACAGGCCTGCCTGTAGCGCATGCTTCAAGCAGCACATTACTCATCCCCTCGGGATAAAATGACGGGAGCACAATGCAACTGGCCATCTCGTTAAATGGCCTGACATCACTCTGCTGACCATGATATATGACAATACCCTCTTCCGTCATTTTTCTGAGACGGTCCATATAATCCCCTTCACATCCCCCTATTATATGAAACTCCGCATTTGGATACCTCTTCCTGACAATTTCAGCCGCAGCCAAATACTCTTCAATACCCTTTTCTCTCCTGATCCTACTGCTGAAAAGAAAGCGAATCGGCTCATTCTGAGCAGGATAAGGTTTAAGGGCATGGTATTCCAGATTTACTCCCGAGCCAGGCAACAGCCGACTACATCCACGAACCATCCCATGCTCAAGACAGAATTGACGATTAGCTTCATTCTGGAAAAACACTAGACGGGTTTTACGCATACATACCTTATAAAGCGATATGGTGAACTTCTGAAGCAGACCGGGATACTCCACCGCAGCACCCAAGCCGGTAATGTTTGCCAGCTGAGGTACTCCACACACAGCCGCCGCCAACCCACCATAAAGATTCGGCTTAATCGTGTAAGACAACACAACATCAGGCTTCGCGCGTCTAGTCAACCCCTTATATGTATGCATCAATTTGAGATCCGCCAACGGATTCATTCCCTGACGCTCAAATTTGGTGTCAATGATTTCGCAACCGATATCCCGAAACCATTGAGCTTTCGCAACATCATCCCCGACGGGGCATGATATCACAACATCCCACCCCAGGTCTCGAAACTCCTTGAACACCTCTTTGCGGAAACTAAACAAACCGGGAAAACTGTTTGACAAGACTAAGATCTTCATCTTCGAGTACATTAGATTGGAGTATTATATTTTATGACTTTGGCAGGATTTCCAACCACAACAGCATTATCCGGAACATCTTTGACAACTACTGCACCGGCACCTATTACAACATTATCCCCAATAGTGATATCCCCTATGATTGCGACGTTGCAACCTACTGAGACATTGTTTCCGATACGTGGCCTGTATCCATTCTTCTTACCTATCGTAACGCAATGTATACAAGAGAAATTATCTCCTATCGTCTCAGCATTCAAAATAGTTGAATATGGATGGGCATACGTCAACCCGGCTCCAACTTTCGTTGAATATGGGATACAAAAATAGCGATCCCCGGGCCTATACCAACTTATAAGCAATGCAAGAGCTGGTCCGATACGGTAATAGAATGCACTGCGGAAATATCTGTTATTATGCAGCTGATAAAGCAGGTGCAATGCTAGGGGCAACTTGATATTCATCTGGTGACTTATGGCCTTCATATCACTTTTGACCATCTTCCTTTTACCCCCCCCTACGACCATATACGCAATAAAATGAGGGATGTAAAGCCAAAAGAAACAGACAGCACCGAAAAGACGGATGCTATCTCTTATTTTACGCTTGTTCATAGTCATTTATCTTGTCAAGATAATCCAGCCACTGCACTTTAACCGTCTCCAAACGCAGTCTCTCATATAAACCCGAAGCCTTTCTCCCTAAACCGTCAGCAAATTGCTTATCACTGGCAATTTTGTCCATTGCTTCAGCCATTGCCTGACTATCATTATGGCTTATAAGCAATCCATTTTCTCCGTCAACAATATAATCAACAGCGCCGGACACTTTAGTTGAAATGCACGGCAATCCAAGGCACATAGCTTCCATTAATGCATTCGGCATCCCCTCAAACAAGGACGGCAGGATAAAACCCTCCGCTCCTACTATCATATTCCAAACGCCTTTAACCGCACCAGGCAAAAAAACTGAATCAGATAGACCAAGCTCCCTAACACGTCCCTCGATTGCCTTGCGAGATGGGCCTTCGCCATAAATAGCAAGAGAATATCCGCAATGCCGCGTTCTGAATTCTTTAAATGCAGCAAGCAGCAACTCTATATTTTTCTGAGGGGTTAACCTTATAACAGACACAAAGAGTTTCTTTTTATCAACACTCAGAGCCTTACCCACATAATCAAAAGGCATAAGAACCGGATTCGGAATAACAGTTGTCTTACGTCCTACCGAGCCTTTAAAATATAACTTGTTATTTTCCGTCTGCTCCAATATTCCATCAGCCATTCGATACGCAAACTTCCGTATATTCCGTTGAATAAAACCATTCCAGACGAAACGGGGATCATTCCTTTCCGCAACGACAAGTTTTGTTTTAATACCCAAGAGCGCAAAACTTATCAAGACATTGAACGGTGCCAGAAAAGATAGCACAACAGTTGGCCTATCATGCCTAACATAGTTGCGAAACCATATAGCCTGCTTTATTCTATTCTTTGACCCACACTCTCTCTCGACACATATTCGGAGAATCCGGTCATCTATAGGATAAAAATCAGGGGCATCAATCCATGTAAGATATATCACCTTATCATAATGCGAGGCAAAAGGTCCTGATAATATCGACAAGACGCGCTCTGCTCCACCGGATGAAAGTGTCCCAGTGGAAACGAGCATTTTTCTCTTCTTTTTCATATGCTCCCCCCAATGTTATTCACTCCCGGAATCAAGCCTGCTTACATAATCGAAATTGAGAGTAGGCTGCAGGTTCACTAACAACATTAAGTATATTAATAAAAAGTAAAACATTAGATGGATTAAAAATATCCGCCCGCTGATACCAGGATAGCCAAAATGCTATAAAAAAGAGCAGACTATGTTTACTCACTCCATTATACTTGAAAAATGTCACTAACGATGAAATAAACAGCAAAAGACAACCGACTATACCATAATCATACAACTCCCTTTTCGCACCGACCACGCCCCTTCCTATGTCAATAGAATTAGTTGCCCCAGCACCATTTCCAAAATAGAATGACAATCCGCGCTCCTTCGCAAACAAATAAAGATGTTGATCAAAAACCTCATTTGACCTGTCATCCACTTTTCCTGACTGCAATCTTAATATGATCTTATTTTCAAACTGATCCTTAAAAAGAGTAACTCCGCCTATTATTACAATTGCTATTATTACTGTCGCTTTTATATTTCTGATAAAATTACATATGACATACATTGCAAAAAGGGAAAAAAAAGCCATACTGAATGAAAGGAATCCGGAAATTAAGATTATATAAAACTGTTTAATGTATTTAGCGTTTTTCCCTATTACAAATAAAAGAAGTCCACACAAAGTGCCAACATTCCCTGGTTCTTCCATAATGGACTGAAACCTCACTATCACATCTTCCTTTATTATGTTGAATAGATAGTGGTTAAAAAATGTTGTTCTATCAAATACGGCTTCTTCTACTCGGACTACTTGACCTAACAACAGACCTTTCCCAAATAATTCTACTATAACAAACTCCAGAATGCTAAAAAGCAAAAGCAAACATGTGCAATTTAGGAAAACCTCAAAAGCCCTGATTTGATCTGCCCGGCAAGTACCAAGCAGAATGAAGCCATACACCAAACCCAAAAGAATTCCTCTATTCGGCAATGCCCCA
>OIWU01002372.1_pt1 | contig 16124 bp, 12 predicted proteins | sample 1587711 | NCBI WGS metagenome assembly OIWU01 (sample SAMEA3888909, study PRJEB22519) | human gut metagenome | biome: human gut; feature: human-associated habitat; material: faeces | place: Denmark | collected 2010 | reverse complement strand
GAGCCCCTAAGGGAGCACTGAAACGGAGATCAGAAATGGTCTCCGTTTTTCGTATATGGTTGTGAATGAGGCGGCATGGCATTACTTCCTGAGTTACGTCTGCTGTGTCGGGACGGTGCCACATCGGTTTTTGCAATGGTTTGATTTTTAAGGAGTTATGAAATCTGGTGTGGATTAGTGGCCAAAAAATCATCGGAAATCCACGCTTAAAATAAATGATACTTGATTATCAATGTGTTACAAGGATGGCCGTGGCGTCGTCCCGCCTGCCTGGATTCGTCCCATTCAGATGCCGCATCGTTGGAAAACGGTGTAAAAAATGACGTTTTCTTACACCGTTTTCCAAGTGTGATGTCCTTAATCCGGAGGCTGGAACATACGGAAACGGGGCCCCGAGCGGAGCCCCGATAACAAATCATAAGTCAAAGATTATCAGATTTTCACACGTATTCCGAGGGAGAACATCCTTCCGAAGCCCCAGTAGCCACGGAAAGTGGCCAGGTCGTGGGCCGCACCGTCCTTGCCCCTCTCTATATACGAGGTATCCAGGAGATTATCCCCACGAAGGAACACATTAAGAGAGATCTTCCGCAGATGCCTGTCAATGCTACCCGGCTCACCAGATGCACTGGTACGTTGCCAATCCTTGCCCCAAGATAGTGTCGCGCCCAGAAGATGATAGCCAGGAATCCGGTAAGAATATTGACGGTCATCCGGATTATTTCTGGAAAGAGGGTCGAAATCAGCATACATCCTGTCATTGAACTGCCAATCCGCAGTTGCTGAAAAACCTGCTGGCATTGAAAATTTCGCGGAAGCTCCGATTTGGGTCTGCGGCGCATCGGCGACAGGGAGTCCGTCACAATAGACATTGACACGTCCCATTTCCACTCCGGAATAATCATCATAAATTATAGCCGAGACATCCTTGGTCCAGCGCCAATCGCCGATCGAAGCAAAAGCATTGACCTCCAGCCAGTTGCCCACTCTCTGGAAAACGCTCGTCTCGAGTCCGTAATGAAAGGCATCCAGTCCCGTTACCATGTAGCGGGTCTCATCCGCATCGAGTTGGCGGTATTTACCCGACATCAGAGAGCGGTTCTTCCAATATGCCGCATAGCCGGTCAGGTCGAGTTTTCCGCTATCCCAGACGTATTTCCAGCCAAGCTCACCGAGGATATTCTTCTCATTCTTCACGCCGCGGGTTATCTGATTATTCCCTGAAGAGAACCAGACATTACTGTAAGGCAGACGGCTGTACCAACCGCCATTGGCATACAAACTGTGTCCGCGTGCAACCTTGACAAGCACCCCTCCTTTCACGCTAGCACCCACACCATGTGCGATGTCACTGTAAATGTCTTTTCCGACGTAGTTGTACTTGTCCCAACGCTGGTTGGAACTTCCGAACACAGAGGCACCCAAGTCAGCATTGACCTTCTCTGATTCATAAGATACTGTCAGATAAGCAGTTCCATGATATATCCGCTTTCCATTATCAGTCCTTACATAATCGCCCACCTTCTTCACACACTCCCTTCCGGCCACACCGGAGAGCGACTTCGACGCATAATCTTCGTACCACCAGTCCGCACCGAGCAGGTCAATGATTTTTTCGCGTTCCCATGTGCGGTACAGCTGGGCATTGACTCCCCCGCCGATTTTCCATCCGCGTCCGAGGCGATACTCCAGACTTGCTATCGCTCCCGCCTGTGTATTCCCTGCCATATACTGGCTAAGGATATTGTTGGCCGAACCATCTGGATTTCTGTTGGTTGCTATCGCCTGATCCCAGTCTATGTGCCCGTCTTCGGTCATGAAAGAAGAGATACTCTTTCCCTTGGTTTCGGACCATCTTCCGCCACCGCTGCCAACTGCAAGATAAAGGGAATTCTTCATCGACAGCCGGTTGCCGTCCCAGATATGCTGGAGTGTGAAATATGGCTTGAAATAGTCGTTCTTGCTGAGATTGAATGCTTTGCCGTCACGATAGCCCCAATTCCTGCTGTAACTGCGGCCGTATTTGTCAATGTCACTAGAGCTGAGCCTCGAGGAGCGTTGTTCATGGCGTTCCGGGGAGCCCAATGCAGTGAACATCAAATGATGTCCGGTCCCGAATTCTTTCGCGATGTTAAGCATATACGCATATGAGCTGACTGATGTGGACTCGACATATCCCTTTCCGCCGACATAAGATGCCATCAGATTCATTGACCAGCCGTGCGGAAGTGCACCGCTGCTGATTTTTATATATTCCTTGAATGGTCCGCCTCCGATTCCCTGCAGTCCTGAGACAGATGGGCTGTGTTTTCCATAAACGTTTGCGTATGAGCCGATTTCTACCGAGAACTGTTCCGACGGCGATTCAGTTATGATGTTGACAGAGCCTCCGACAGAGCCGTCAGACAGCATTGACGCACCCACTCCTTTCTGGACCTGGACCGCCCATGTGGCATCCGCCAGTCCCATCCAGTTGTTCCAATACATTCCCCCGCTGACGAGGCCGCTGATGGGAATTCCGTTCAGGAGCACAGAGATGTTTTCTTGTCCGAAACCGCGGATATTCAGTTTCGCATCCCCGTAACTTCCTGATTCTGAAGTAGCATAGAGACTCGGAATGCCTTTGAGCAGTTCCGGATAGGTGCGCGATGCACCTCGATCCCGGAGTTGTTTCTCGTCAATGACAGCGAGACGCAGTGCAGAACGGTTCTGGTTTGCAAAATAGGCATTGACAATCGACTCGCGGAGAGTCAGAATTTCGGTAGGGACTTCTTCATTTTCAGATACATTCTCTTCATGTATCGTCACTTTGGCATTGACATTGTCCTTGTCAGAACTTCTGCCTGAGACTGAATTTTTGTCAACTGCCGAGATTCCGGCAATACCGGGAGCGTTGTCTGCGGCGAAAACATGGACATCAGCGGCACACACAGCCAGTGCGGCCACATGAATTGTGATGCCCATGAGCAGGATGTTTTTCTTCATACAAAAAAAACCTTAAATTGTTACTCATGGCATACAATTCAAGGCTTCAAACGCCAGTCTGCGCACGTATTTGCGCAAACCAGCCGTTATCTTCTTCCATCCAGACTTACCCTGATTCAATGATAGAATGTCGGGAACACTGTCGGTGCCGTAGTTCCAACGGCTCATGCCTTTCGGCTCGCGGACTCTTACCGCCGATCGGGATTCTCACCCTGCCCTGAAGTTATGCGGGCGCAAAGATAGCAATTATTTCCGACACTGCAAATCTGGCTGCGCGCCTCTGGGGTCGGCGGATTCTGATTTAGCATATCATTAACAATCAACACCTTACAATTTTCCAATCCGCCGACCTATCCATTTTTTGAGGGGTCAGCGGATAATATATTAATAATGTATTGACAATCAATATTTTCAGAAAAGCAAATCCGCCGACGGATGAGAGGCTAGATATCTATAGTTCATCATCTCCCCGCTTAGATAACTTATCAATTATTCCGAAATGAGAATATTCAAGTTTAACATACAGACGATAATCACCACCTACGGATCTGCACTTTTTATTTGAAAGACTCAAACAAATACCATTACCACTATAATATGAGATTGATTTACCATCAGCATCAGAGACCTCCTCAACTTTACCATATTTCTCAGCTAATTTTGATTTAAACAATTCATATATTCTATCAGCTTCCTGCCTATCATCCTTAATGAAATAATCTAAACTCTTATTGACACTTAACTCATAAAATTCCCCCGTGTCACTTATACTAAAATTGCCAAAATCCCATTTGTTTCCAGCGAACATTATATCCTTAAATGTCACTACTTTTCCAAAAGATAATGGGTCTTCCAAGAGATAAGTACCTTTATAACCCACAGCGGACTTAATGGAATATGCAGTCTGCTTAGAGCCTAACGTCATTCCAAAAAATGTATCCTGAATGACAGTCAAATTATTGAGTGCATCATTATAGCCAAATGCCATAGCTATATATGCAATAGCGATTGATTCTTGTCCATCATTCGTCTGTCGAGAAATCATCAATAAATTGTCTTTTCCATCAATATAACATTTTGCAACAGCATTTTTAGCCCCAGAAGTATAGTCGTGAAATACATATTTACTTGACAAGTCGCCAAGTAATACGTCATAGACGGAATCTAAAGTTTGCCCCTCAGGAATATTTGATTCAGGAATAGTAAATAGAACTAAGCCCAACACATCATCTGGACGTGTCAGAAGGGTCATTAAAGGATACTGCTGACCTTCATACGTTACATTCTGAAAAAAATACCCTTTCCAATCGATCGAATATAATTTAATATCGGTTTTACTGTCCACATATATACCATTGGCCCCCACATGCAAAATTAACTGCTCGGGAGAATACTTCTTTCCAAACTCAAGGCCAAAAAATTCAGTCGGCAATAAACTCTGAGCATTCGCTAATATGGAAATTGAAAAAGCAACTAAGATAAAAAAGAATCTTTTCATGATATAGATAGATTATAAACAACTATATGGCATTGACAATTACAATTCGTCAAGGTTCTGAGTATCCAGATTGTCATTGATTTTGCGGTCGAAGTAATTCAGAGTGACATATCGGCGATATTGGCCGCCATTGGATTGGATTCTCCTGCTGGATAGTCTCAGACAAATACCGTTGGACCCCACATAGAAAACTTGTTTTTCATTTTCATCCGTGATTTCTCTTCTTTCCCCATATTTGGATGCCAATTTGGATCTGAAAGATTCATAAGATTCATCAGCAGATTCCGAATCCTCTAAATTATTATCTGACAGACTGATATAGAAGTTCAGTTTATAGAATTGGCCTTTTCCGGTCACATGGAAATCACAATAATCACATTTCTTACCAGCAAAGTCAATGTCTTTGTATGTAATCAATTTGCCGAAAGATACGACATGGTCAGAAAAGAATGTTCCTTTATTTCCTATCGCAGCATTTATGGATTCTTCTGTCTGCCCAGAACCCAATTTTATTCCGAAGAATGTGTCCTGTACAGCAGGGATAGTGTTGCCAATCATCTGAAGCTCATTCTGAGCGTTTGCGATTACGGAAAACGCCAGAGCAATAAATATAACGATATACTTTTTCATAAGATATTGATTTTGATATTTATACGTGGCTCCGCAAATATAATCAATAAATCACACTATCCACAAATTACGCAAAATTAATTAGGATAAGGGCGATTGACTGCCCGACACTGCAGTATATTTGCGGCCTTTTGTTTTGCGTCATCGAATGTGAACTGATGATAAATCAGGTTGGCATTATGGAGGTCAATGATACGGGATGCCATCAATTCGAGCACGCTGAATTTGTCATCGTCGAACGAGAAAATCCTCAATATCTGCGCACATTGGCTGCATGAAAAGTAGCAGCCGAGGCTGGCCACTTCTATAAGGTCTTTCTTGTCCTTGTCGAAACTTGCATTGACAATTTTATTATATAGGATTGAGAAATCCCTGTCGCTCAGACAGTATCTTCCGTTAGGATACATCGGCTGGTTTATGTCCGGAACGACATTCGGATAAACCTGGCACTTGGTTTCTTCCTGATGATTTGGCTCACATGTCCGTTCTTCACATCCTACGACTTTGCCCGTCACATCGAACATGACGTAAATCCTGACATTGGTACCGCCGAGGAACGGTCCACGCCACTCTTCATACATCCATCTGTCGCCATATTCATTGAAGCTGGCAGTTCTAGGTTCTCCCAACATCGCTGTCACCTGTTCCTTGGTCATGCCGCGCTCAATGACGGGCTTCTTGATTTTCGCAGTGGCAGAAATACAGAACGTAAGGAGAAAAATGCACGTGACAAATAATGTCATCAGTTTGTTTCTGTTCATAATCCATTAGTTTTTGCACCTGGAATGAAGCAGCAAGTAATATACCAGAGCAACAGGTTTACAGAGAAAAGTGAGAGGAGACTGCCGATGCTCGCACCAAGCTAAAGCACCTCTATCCTGTATTGAACTTTTAAGTGTTACAAAGTACTAGTCGACCTTAGGAAGATGGCTGAGACTTTCCCTGATGTGTTCGTCAGTCGGGATGGTGTCAGTCATTTTTCCGTCATTGAACTGCTCATATGCCTTCAGATCGAAATAACCTGTTCCCGTGAGACCGAAAAGAATGGTCTTTTCCTCTCCCGTTTCCTTGCATTTCAGGGCCTCGTCAATGGCTGCACGTATCGCGTGGCTGCTTTCAGGTGCAGGGAGCGTGCCTTCCGTGCGTGCAAACAATTCCGCCGCCTCGAATACGGAAGTCTGCTTGACGGAACGAGCCTCTATGTAGCCGCCGGCATAGAGCTGTGACAGGATGCTGCTCATTCCGTGGTAGCGGAGACCGCCTGCGTGGTTTGCTGACGGAATGAACTGACTGCCAAGAGTGTACATTTTAGCGAGAGGGCAAATCTCACCGGTGTCGCAGAAATCGTAAGCATATTTTCCACGCGTGAGGCTAGGGCAGGATGCCGGCTCCACGGCGATTACGCGGTATTGTTTCTCGCCGCGCAGCATTTCTCCGACAAACGGACTTATCAGACCGCCGAGATTAGAACCGCCTCCGGCACAGCCTATGACAATATCCGGGGTAATGCCGTATTTGTCGAGCGCCGCTTTTGCTTCAAGACCGATAATTGACTGGTGCAGAAGAACTTGGTTCAGGACTGAGCCGAGAACATATCTGTACCCGTCATGAGTGACAGCAGTTTCCACCGCTTCGGAAATGGCACATCCCAGACTGCCGGTCGTTCCAGGGTGCTCCGCCAGAATCTTGCGGCCGACCTCTGTCTCCATGCTTGGAGACGGCGTGACATGTGCCCCGTAGGTACGCATGACTTCGCGCCTGAAAGGCTTCTGCTCATACGAACATTTAACCATGAACACATGACAATCAAGGCCGAAGTATGCACATGCCATGCTCAATGCCGTGCCCCATTGTCCTGCTCCTGTTTCGGTTGTCACTCCTTTGAGCCCCTGTTTCTTGGCATAATATGCCTGCGCAATGGCAGAATTGAGCTTGTGGCTTCCGGAAGTATTGTTTCCTTCAAACTTATAGTAGATTTTAGCCGGTGTTCCCAATGCCTTTTCGAGGAAATATGCTCTGATGAGCGGTGACGGACGGTACATTTTATAGAAGTCCCTGATTTCCTCCGGGATAGGGAAGAATGCGGTGTCATTGTCAAGTTCCTGTTTGCAAAGTTCCTCGCAGAATACGCCCTTCAGGTCGTCGATGCCCATCGGCTGCAATGTAGCCGGGTTGAGCAGCGGTGCCGGCTTGTTCTTCATGTCTGCACGCACGTTATACCATGCTTTAGGGATTTCGTTTTCTTCGAGGTAGATTTTGTAAGGTACTTTCTGTTCCATAATGTTTATAATTTAAGTTGTTTTACGTTTCTATACGAAAAAAGCCCCGTCGCAGTCGCGGCGGGGCTTGAGTTATCTGAATGATTCATAACAACATACGGCTATAGCCTCCTACGACTGTCAGAGTAGTAAGAGTGCCACCACCAAGAATTGTTGTTCATCATAAACATAGTTCCGTTTCTGTTTTTCGGTGCACAAGTTAGAAGATTCTATTTTAATATGCAAATTTTTTTCATTATAAAATCCTTTGCTACTTTTGTGATGTCGCTTATGCGACTAGTATTACGAGGTGAACTTATACTCTATACTGAATGTTGTCGTCATCTCATTATTTTTAAGAGTGCAGATATAGTGTCTTTCTTCATCAAGTATTATCTGCAAAGACATGAAACCCGAAAGTTTTTTCGACCTTCGGGGTTCGCATCACAAAATGTATGAATAAAATTTACTTACGGAAAGCTATTCTTCTTGCGCTCTTCAGAGAAGACTTCTGTGACATAGAGGCAGAACTCATACTTACAGAAGCAGAACTGCTAACATCAAAAATCGAAGCCTTGCCCTCGAAAGAACCGGAAACGATTCCTTGTTTGTCGGTATCTTTGATTTCGAAAGAAATGGAATAAACGTCATCATCAGTCTTATCCACTGTCACAGAACCTTCCGCGGCTCCATAATATCCGGAGAAGCTCTCATCTTCACTGTATTTGGAAGAGAGGTACCATGTGCCATATATGTGGCCCTTGGAGTTCTGAAGACCAGGGACGGCAGTAAACGGCGTCAAAACGCTCGGACTGGTAAATTCAGTTGGAGGAATGACATGGTATGTACCAGGTTCAATATGATCCTTCACACCCACAGGGCAGTCAAGTTCAATCATCATGATATCACCTGTACCAGTGAATCCATCGTTTCCAATAGAGACTCCGTCATCATAGAGATACAAAATCCAGTTATCTGACACACCATTCGTGCCGTATGCGTCTCCTCCATAATACTCAAATCTTGCCTGAGTCAACTTTCCGACATTCACAGTCGTCCAGCCTCCATCTCCGCCACCGGTAGATGTCTCTACCTCAATGGCTCCGGTATAACGGAACTTGTATTCCTTTCCTGCTGATTTCACTACAGCATCTACAGTGTAAGTGGAACCATCAAGTGTAATATCTACAGTACCGTCTTCTACCATTACATATTCATTGTTCTCATAGACATAAGAGCCTGTAACACTACCATAGGGGCGCAAATCCATACCGGTCCGAAAAGTATACGTCGTTTCTTCACCGAGCATTGCCGTATAATGATGGGCAGGAAGAACTGCCTTTCCCGTAACAGGCAGGTAAAGATCAAGCCAAAGAGCAGAACCTTTTCCGCTTAATGACGAGTCAGAGTATTTGACGTCACCGGAAAGCAGATACACAGAAACCTCATCGTTGTACCCCATACCATACTTGTCGCCTATAAATACAGCACCGGCAGAAGATGCCACAATGCCATCATAAGGAGTGGTAACAGGAGTGGTAACTTTCACTGTCGCGCTGGCCTTATGGGTGCCATCAGCGGTAACAGCAGTAAGCACAGCACTTCCGTCAGCAACAGCAGTTACGACGTCATCAGCAACAGTAGCTACAGAATCATCACTGGAAGACCATGTATAGGTCTTGTCCGTAGCATTTTCAGGAATGACAGTTACTTTCAACACCTGAGTATCACCAGGCTTCAATTCAACAAAAGCAGGCGTCACCTCGATTCAGGTAACAGCCACTGTCACGTCCTTCTTTTCACAAGAAGTGAAGATGGTCGCCATACAGACAGGCACCATCAGCGCGAATGCGCTTAAAATAGATTTAAACCTCATAAAAATATAAAATAATACACTATTTACATCCATCCCTGAGCTGAGACTTGATGCTCAAGCCCATCGGGAGTAACAAGCACCGCTCCTACTTCAGGAAGAGCGAGATGCCCTACTACTTCAAATGTATTAAAATTTTTTTAAAATTCCTCGTACTTTGACAAAGCGAGGACGCAGGAAACAGTAGGAAGGCCGAAGCGAGTGAGGAGGGTCTTTCCGGCTCTGGCAGTATGGAGGAAGCAAAGAGTAAAGACAACAAGCCCCTTCCGTCGGCCCGGCATTGAATGGAGCGGAGTGATAACGTAGCGATTCCTCTCTGCGAAGATTCAAGGCTCCGCCTTACCTTGCCTGCGGAGTGAGGTCTTGAAGTTGAACAGCTTGAAGACCTCACGGAGAAGGCCCGCAGCTCCGCTGCTAAGGCTGGCGACAATCTCAGACTTCCGGCGGTCTTTATGGCTATAAGTGGGATTTATGGCGGTTACGGCAAATCGAAGTGGCTATGGACGAGTCCTTCGCCGGAAGTCGTGAGCTCCCTGACGAGTCTGGAGGCCGGAGACTCCGGAAGGGAGTTCAATGTCGCCAGACGCCTCGACGTAGCGGAATCATGGGTACACCCTCCGCATATCATCATAATCAGCCGGTTAACATAATCTAAATTGTATGCGGAGCGGACACAGGCAGTGGTGTTGGGGCCCCGCTGTCCTGTGATATAATTTCGATAGATTATGTCTAACCTGCAGGAAACGGAGGTACTACTTCGGATTATTTTGGAGGTAGCTGAGTCGATTGTGGCCCCCTGTGGGGCTGTGGGGCAAATGGGGTCGTGTCTGGAGGCTCTGCCTGTAGTCTCGACACCTTTCTGTCTTAACGAGCGAAGCGAGTTATAAAAGGCGGATGAATGGCGCTCGTAGGGAAACGGAGAACGGCAGTCTTCCGATTCCGCTCTGCCCGTTGGGCAAGTCTTCCGATGGCGGAGAGATAACGTAGCCGGCGAAAGTCTTGCCTGGGAGAGACAATAACATTGACATTGATCTAAACCATAATTTCATTAGCGGCCTTTTCTTCGATAACTTCCATTATTTCTGAAATTTTGCATATCTTCCTTGAAAATCAACACTTATTATGAACACTTCAAATGAATCTAATTTTTCAATTCTTGTAAAAAGAGTTATTGACGAGGGCAAACTTCCGAAAGTCCTTTATATGTATAGAATTCACAAGAATGCTGAAATGACAACATGTACTACAATTGTTGATTTTTGGTTATTCTTTTACCTCTCATAGAGCTTGGGTAAAGTGCTTTTTGATGCGTTCTAACAATCTGTTGAAGTCGAGTGGATATGCCCCGAATACACTCTGAGGCACGCAAACCTTGTACGCTCCGTCCAAACGTATATCTTGTTCCTCTCCCTTAAATGCATCATCTGCACGTTTGCGCAGGTCTGCTTCAAGTACACCAATATTGTCAAGGCACTTGATATTATCATATATCTCGGAAATTTCTATCGGACTATTATTCTCTGCGCGACTGCGATCAAACTTATACATGTTCACACCAATCAGAGCGTATCTGTCGGGGATATCCACAGCACATCTGAATTGTGTAGAACTCATTTCAACCGATTGGTCACTCTCCCAACGGGATTTAACCTCGACATGATAGTTTTCATATCCTTGTTTGCTTAATATGAAGTCTTGACCACATTGTTCGTTATTAACAGCGATACCAACAGGTACCAAAGCCTCAGTAAGAAATCTTTGTATATGACTCTCGACATACGCTCCCAGCATTTTGATATAAGCATCATGTTCCATCTGGGCCAAAACATCACTTACGTTATTTATCACATCTTTGGCATCCTCACGCTCCGCCACGTCAGCCATCAGTTCTAGCAATTCAGGATCCTTCTTTTTCATCATACGATTGATAGCCCTGCGTTCTGCCGGTGTTCCAAGTTTGTAACGGATAGATTCCCGTTGGCTATAAATCGACTTAAACAGGTTTTTCCAATAGTCCGTGGATTCGTTTTCTGCCAACTCAATGATGTCTAGAACTACGGTATCCTGAAAGTCACCATCGCTCAAAGCCGACTGAATCTTATTCGCCACTTCTGAGGCTTTCTCTTCATTATAGGTAAAGATTTCGCAAAAGTTAGCATGCACCCAATGTTTATGCAAATCTTCTTTAATTACATCTTCGTAGAACTTTGCCAACTCTTCACATATATTTACATTTTTATTGAGTTCTTTCTTGGTGCAAAGCTGGTAGTTACAGTTGGGTATCACCGCAAAATCATCCAAACGCTCAAGGCGTCCCTTTGCGTTACTTGTAGCATACTCCGTCAAGAAATCCTTCAACAGTTGCTCGTTGTCCTTGACCCACTCTTTATCTTTCAGGCTGATAACATAAAGCGTGTAATCAAGGAGTAGATTGAAAACTGGATCATAGAAGTCGTCTTCCTTATCGACAATCTTCGGTTGGTTATGGCGGGTAAATGACTTTCCGTGGAATTTTACTATACATGGCATCATTCTACCGCGATAGTTATTGAAATCAGTCTGCGAGGTAGCTGAACTAAATTTAATCAAGGCATCGAGTTGCTCGGTCTTTAAAGGTGTTTTGTCACCACCAAAGGCAGATCTACGCCATTTGCTTATAGTCTGGATAATAGAACGTTGCAAGTCCTCAGGATTATATGTAGCCACTTTGCAGATATCGTTATATGTGGTATCAATCATCCGGTCGGCCTCACTTTCCATCAGCATCTCGGTCATTTCATAAAGACTATCAGTCATAAAACTACCATGGCGCAAGTCACCCTTCTTCTTCAAATTTCCCTTGCGATTAGGTAACAATTCATAATCGTCCATCAGGGCTGAGTTGTCGCTATCCACAAGAAATGAGAGGAAGCAATGCAGTTTGTCCGATTTCTTCTGAACTGAATCACAGACATCCTTAATGGTTACATAAAACTCGCTGTCACGGTCACAACACCACAAATGGACAACCTCAGACCATGCTATCAGATCTGAAGTAGGCAGCAGATAACACTCACCCTCATTACATTTTACGTTCTTGGCATATTCTGACAGCGTCAGTTCATACTCCAATCGTTTCTCCTCTGTCAATTTACTGTAAAAATCAGGATGCAGCACTCTGACACGAGCATCGTTCATTGCTTTCATTCCTTCCTCTGTAGGTATTACCTTCCACGATGGCACAGCAACCTTCCACATTTCCTGCAAATCCGTATAAAACTTTGTTGTAACTTCATCTTCCTTGTCGCTATGGAAATTAACAATGCACATATCCCGATTCAATGAATCAGCACTGCCTTCACTTGCATAATACCTATGAAGAGCCGCCATCATCTCATGCAATATCTCCTCGTTATGCGCACCTTTTTCGCGCTTTGAAGGCACGTTCTCGGGCAGCATGATGTTGTTGCGTTTCTCTACAGGATACCAACGCTTGGAATGGAAGATAAAGTTCACGCCGAAATTCTCTGTGCCAAGCAGAGGAAACCACAAAAATAAACTTGGTATAGTATCTACCGTACCACAACACTCCGGATAGGGAGGCAGAATCACCACGTCATTCACCTTACCTTCTTCATTGAACAACTGTAGACTGGCTACGGCAACACTAGTACTCTTGCCAGTGAGCATATCCATTGTTTCGATTTCTTCAACGACCTTGTACCATTCCTTATCCTCCTCCACCAGTCTTTGCTTACTTGCACTATTTGTCTTAATGATACGGAAATGGCGATTTGCATATAGATCATTTACCTCAATCTCCTCAATGCGCTCATTTATCACCAGCACAAACGGCATCAGTCGTATGACGCTTTCCAATTGAGTTGAAACAGAAGCCACGTTAGAAGATTCAAGATGATATGTAAATGTAGTCCATTTCTGTTTCTCAGATAACGAATCGTATGTTGGATATAATGGCTTTCTCTCATACATTTCATCCACCATATCCATCTCTCGGCGCATTTCCAAGATAGCCTTCTCCAGATCGTTTCTATATGAGCGGTTCAACACCAAATCTTGCATATAGACGTAACCCATTATCTTTTCAGGACCACTCATCACCTTGAATGGTGCTGATACTTTAACAATATCGCAAAAGGCGTGCGTAGTCATGAATCCGGTCCCGTACTGCCCCACAAGGTCCGCCCCAGGATTGTCTTTGTTGCTATTCTGGTTAACTAGTGCCAAGAGGGACATATAATCAAACGGTTTGCCACGATGTGAGAAAACAATTTCATCAGACCCGAGTTCAATACGGATGTGACTTTTCTCATCCACATCGCGAGCATTCTGTACTAGTTCCCAAATAGCGCGTTCTCCACTCTTCTCGTCAAGATTCTCAATGCCTTGTATGATCTTCTTGCAGTAAGCCATCAACTCATTGCGTTGTTTCATGTAGTCTTGATAATCCTTAGGGGACTCGAATTTCATCGTCTCTTCCATATCGTGAAGTTTTTTTAGCTTAGTTATTTTTCTCTAAAAACTATAATTTGCCACTTTCTTTGGACAGGAGCCCGTTCAACTAAAGTCAATTCTTTGTGTAATGCAGAGCTCTCCCTTCGGAAAGTTCTGCATATAGAACACTCCTTCCATGAGCTAAGGTAATTATTCTTCTCGTCACCTCAAATTCTTTCATTTGGTTTAGGCCGCGATAGCGACGTATTCCGCTCTGCCCTTTGGGCAAGTCTTCCGGTGGCGGAGAGATAACGTAGCCGGCGGAAGGCTTGCCTGGGCGAGACATTCACATTGACAATCGCCCCTCAAAAGCGTCTTTTTTTACATAACTTCCATTATTTCAAAAATTTTGCATATCTTTCTTCAAAACAAATAACAATCATGAATATATTGAGTCAAGCTTACGACAGACGAAATCGGCTGATTAATGAGGCTGATTTTATTGAGCAGCGCCATCTAGATTATATTAAAAACATATATTTAGAAGCTAACGCCATAGACATAAACCTTAACACAAAAATATACCGTATCTTTCCGTTTAAATGGTTACTTAGGGCTCTCGAAACCAACACCTTATATTTCGTCAAACCAGAAGTATGGAATGATCCATATGAAAACTTTTTATTGAGATCAAAAGGAGTTCTTAAGGATGGGACCAAAGTATGTCTTGATAATTTAAAGAATCAGATTGTCGCGCAATGTTGGTCAACAAAAGCAGAATGCGATGGGTTATGGCGAACCTATTCTCCCAAACACGACACAGAAAGGAGCATTGACGACATTGCTGTAAAAGTTGAAACAACAGTTAGAAAATTATTTGAAGAGTTTTACGACATGAACTCTAAATTTCATGAACTTATTTACTTTGTTGGGAAAGTACAATATGTTTCAGATGATGAACTCAAGAAGTTCTTTACAGATGATTTTCTGCATGACACAACAAATTTCATCACAACTTTTACTCTTTTACTTAAGAGAGATGCTTTCAGTTATGAAGAAGAAGTCCGCTTTATTTATAACGGGACAGAGAGAATAGATGAAAAAGGCAAATCACTCCCCGTCCAACTCAATAATGTAATTGACAAAATCACCATTGAACCTTGGGTGTCTAAGAAAGAAGAAGTATTTGTCAGGGATAAGTTAAAGAAATATTATCAAGGAGATATTGTTAAAGACACCTTGTATGATGAGATTCAATCTATCATCACAATCTCCATCTAGTATAAATTAAGACTCACAGTTTATACTATTTCATTTTGCGACAAGCATATCAACTGCGGATGAATGTCGCTCGTAGAGAAACGGAGAGCGGCAGTCTTCCGGTGGCGGAGAGATGACGTAACCGGCGGAAGTCTTGCCTGGGCGAGACAATAACATTGACCTAAACTATCATTGACATTGGCCTTCACCTCTCGATGTACTCGATTATTCCTTCCACGTGCAAGTCTGCAATTGCACGGCGGCCTGAGGCGGATTGGAGATACTGAAGGTCCTGGTGATTGTCCATGAATAAGTTTTCTGTGAGCACTGCCGGACATAGTGTATGCTTCAGGATGTAGAAGCCCTCCTCGAAGTCTATGTCGCCATCAGACCGGTCGCCACGGATCTTCTGACCCGAGAGGTACTTCTTTGCGGCATTGGCAAGGCAATCAGCAAGGATGTCTGCTGCGGTCTGCCCCTTTGACGTGTAAACGCTCCAGCCAGTCGCATTGGTCCACGAACAGCCGTCACCGGCGGCATTGACATGGATACTGACACAGATGATGTTCTTCGTCCCGCGAATAAGGCATTGACAATTCACCCGGTTGCAATGTTCCTTGAGCGGGATGTCGTCGTCTTCAGGCACCAAGAGCGACGCATCGTACCCACGGTCATTGAGGTCCGAGACGCTCATTCTTGCGATTTGTCTGGTGTAGAGAGCTTCTCTGAATTGTCCGTCGAGACTGCGTTTGCCAGGAGTGAAGACGGGTCAGGGGGAAAACCCTGTGTATTACGCATAGATTTTCTGTAGTCTAAAAAGAAAGTATTTCACGTCAGATATGCCTCTCAGTTGGGCTCTGAAGTTTTTTATTTTGGCATTGAAAGATTCGGCAGAGGCATTGATTGATCTGTTGTCAAAGAAATTCAGGATATCTTTATAGGTTTCCCCCCTGACCCCGTATCGCTCCGAATGCCCCTGCCAGCATAACATGTCCTACATTTTTGTGATTTCAAAAGTGGTTTTTGAGGACATAAAGATTTAAGAATTATCATAGGAATTTAAAAATCATAAAAATCTTCTGAAACCACCTGCCTGTTCCGGGGCATTTCGCCACATTTTCAGGTTTTGCTCGAAAATTTTATATAGTATTGCAACCTTGATTGACGCACGGCCAGCCGGTTCACG
>OIWU01002367.1_pt1 | contig 16159 bp, 3 predicted proteins | sample 1587711 | NCBI WGS metagenome assembly OIWU01 (sample SAMEA3888909, study PRJEB22519) | human gut metagenome | biome: human gut; feature: human-associated habitat; material: faeces | place: Denmark | collected 2010 | reverse complement strand
ACGCGGACGGCGGCAAGATGACGAAACAAAGGCGGAGAAGGGTGGAAAAGAAAGATAACTTCTCTTATAATGCGCTTGTTTCGGTCTAACGACCGATTTGGGTTCAAAGCAATACGGCTTATTTCGGATGGTTACATATCCCATGTCATTAGATTCGGGTTGAATTCATAACATATTGATTTGCACGGTGTTGTTGAGTAAGGACGCTCGACCTCATATAAAATCTAATGACTGATTCGGGATTATGAATTATTCGGGTGGTGTTACCAATTCCTAACTCCAAACTCCTAATTCCCAAAAAGGGGTCGCACCTCATCGGCGCAACCCCTCCATCGTTTAAAACCTATTACTTATCATTCAAAAAAACTTATTACATTTCATTTCACTACCAGTTTGCGACCATTCACAATATAGATGCCAGGTTTCAGAAGCGGCGAGGCTTCCCTCACGGTCTTGTCGCGGAAGAGCAGTACACCGTTGGTGGTATAGACAGTCAGACGGGTTTCGCTGTCGGCGAATATGGCAGCGAGGCCGCTTACTATCCTTGTGGTACCGCGTATCTCTACATCGTGAGCCGGCATGGTAGCAGGAACTTCGATATCCCAACCTTCAAACTCTCTATCAGTAGGAAGTTTTGGATCGGGCAATTCTATCGCTGCACCGTATTCCAATGTCTTCTCCAAATAGATTTCGTCGTCGAGATATACCGTCAGACGGTAGGAGTTGATACTGAATGTTGCCGTTACCTCAACATCATTTGCCGGCATAGTTTCGGGCAAACCCTGCCAACCGGAGAAGGTGTAGCCCTCCCTTACGGGATCGGCTTCGGGAACTATCGTTGTGCCGAAAGCAACTTCGACAACCTTGTACTCCGCACCATCAACCTTATAGGTAATGGCGTACTTGTTCACGGTGTAGGAACCCTGTATCTCTATGTCACGAGCTGGCATTGTTTCTGGAACATCCTGCCAACCGGCGAACGTGTGACCCTCCTTGGCGGGTGCTTCGGGAGCGGTGACGGCATCGCCGAAGACTATGGTCTTGGTATCTATCACATCATCACCAATCTTGAAGACAGCCTTATAAGAATTGATGGTAAAGTTTCCTGTCACCTCCACATCATGCGCCGGCATTGTCGCTGGCAGACCCTGCCAACCGGCGAACGTATGGCCCTCCTTTACGGGATTTGGTTCTGCCGTAAGCGTAGTGCCGAACTCAACTTCAAGAGATTTGTGCTCCGCGCCATCAACCTTATAAACAAGGTTGTACTTGTTCACGGTGTAGGAACCATTTACCTCTATGTCACGGGCTGGCATCGTAGCAGGAACATCCTGCCAACCGGCGAACGTGTGACCCTCCTTGGCGGGTGCTTCGGGAGCGGTGACGGCATCGCCGAAGACTATGGTCTTGGTATCTATCACATCATCACCAATCTTGAAGACAGCCTTATAAGAATTGATGGTAAAGTTTCCTGTCACCTCCACATCATGCGCCGGCATTGTCGCTGGCAAACCCTGCCAACCGGAGAACGTATGACCCTCCTTTACGGGATTGGCTTCGGGAGTGAGCGTAGTGCCGTAGAGCACATCCGACTCCTTATAGGTTTCCCCGTCAAGGGTATAGGTAAGATGGTACTGTGAAAGCGCGAACGTAGCGGTAAGCGCCACATCCTCCGTCCCTACAACCAGCGGTCGCGGATTTTCTGTAGAGCCGTCCGACCAACCTGAGAAGTAATGTCCCTCGTCGGGCGTAGCGATAAGATTCAGCGAAGTGCCTTCCGCCAGTCTGCCGCCGCTTTCGTTCACGGAACCTCCCCCTTCTGTTGAGATGATAACATCGTGGTAAATCACGATTTTCACCTCATACGGCGAGGAAGGATAACCGAGTCGCGCGTTGGAAGCAAATGCGAAATTCACATTCTCAATGTCCTTCACCTCGCCCGTAGTCTTGTTGCGATAGCGGAAAGTCATGGTCTCACCGCTCTCACGGTTGCTGCGTGCGCGGAGATAGAGGCAGTCTTTGCCGCCGGGAACAGGCAGCACTTCCGCCACGCCACGGCACTCGTCGCCGACAAATGCCGCCACATCATACTGAGTGTAATCAAGCCCTTCTCCTGCGGCAAAAGTCACATTGAGGTAGAGACTCATGTCGTAGCGGTAATCGCTCGGATTGACGCTCCATGTGTCAGCGGCCGAAGCCGTGACACTATGGAAGAGCGCAATGATGAGCGCGACTATCGCTGTGGTATGTCTGATAATCGAACTTTTCATGTATTTTCGTTTTTATGGTTTAGCGTACGGCAATCTTATGATAGGTGTAACGGCCGCCGTTGCAGACCACTGCAACATAGACGCCACCCGTCAGTGAAGAAATGTCGATGCCACTATCACTGATATGAGTCTCGTGCATCACCTTCTGTCCGTTGATGTCGAACAGGCATACACTGCTGATGTCCTCAGGCGCAACACCCTTTATGAGCAGACGGTCGCGCACCACCGACAGACGGATGTTGCCGTCGTAGGCTGTCGAGCCAATACCCGTGGCGTCGCCCACGTTGATGGCATACGGACTTTCGATGCTGCCCACAAGCGTTTCGCAGAAGTCGAGCATGGTGTTTGCAAGCACGGTGTTGCCGTCACGGTCGGTCACCTGCAGTGTGATGCGGTCGCCGGCATTGCCATAGACACTCATCATAAGCAGTCCGCCGGTGAGTCGGCCCACGCCTCGGCATTCGCTTCCGCAGAATGCCGTCAGCTGATAGTCGGCATTGTCGGCCGGCATACCGTCGCCATCGCAGACGGCAGCGACGACAGCCATGACTGACGGATACTTGTGCTTGTCGATGACGAGAGGCAGACGGGCTGCTATGCCCTGCACGTTCATGGCGTGTGCCGTAGAGACGATGGTGGTGTTGTAGGACACCTTCTTCTCCGACTGGCTCTGGTACATATAGCCCTTGCCCGGCATGAGCGTCGTGAGAGTACCCACCCAGTGTTCGCCGTCGTACTGTGCGAAACCGTCCTGGCCCACGACCACATCTAGTTTCTCCACGGCTGCCGTGGCGAAAGCCTCATCAAGAGTCATGGTCTGTTCGGCGGGATAACCCAACCAGTTCCATCCGCTGTTGAGAGTTATCAGTGTTGCAGGGTTCCATGCCACGCCGCTCACACGCCGTGCTACTGTCGCTGCCGATGTCTCCACCTTGTAGCTCTCCGAAGCCTCAAGGGTGGAGAGGGTGCCTATGAGTCCGAGCTGCGGGTCGCGCACCAGCTCCTTCGTCTGGGTCTTCACGCGCTCCACGGCGGCGTCGGAGGCAAGGTCGGCGGCAGTCATTCCGTCGGCGAAGCTGTGCGACATCCATGTCCATCCCTCTGCCATAGCAATGTCCATGTCAGACTTCTTCAGAGTGTAGTTGAACTCTTTCACTGCCGACACATCGTTGTTACCCACCATAGTCATGGCCTTGAGGTGTATGTCGCCGGCAATGACGATAGGCACGGTGTACTTGCGTCGTGTTCCGTTCTCGTCGCACGGGCAGGAACCGTCAGTGGTGAAGAATATTGTGGCGTTCTTCGAGTCGGTAGCCAGTTCCACCTTAGTGCCGCGATAGACGGCGGTGCCGCTGGCACGCGATGCTGTCGGTGGCTCAGCAGTGATGATTTCCGTCATCACATCCACGGTGCACTGTCCCTTCACCGTCACATCGTCGATAGAGAACGAGAGCTGTGTGCGTCCCGGCAGGTCGCCCTTTATCTTCACTACGGCCTTACCCTCGGCATCGAGAGTGAGTTCGGTGGCTTCGAGCGATGCCACCATCTCCGAAGAGTTGGCTACACGGAGCGTGCGTCCGGTCGCTGCCTCGCCGGGCAGGACGAAGACTGTGAGTTCCTTAGTGTCGCCATAGAGCACCTTGATGTCGTCGGCAGTTATCTTCTGCACTTCCTTCTCCACATCGAGAGTCTGACTGAATGTCTCGGTCATAGGTATGCCGGCATACGACTTCACGTTGCGGCTCACCGTCAGGCGTATCTCTCCGGTTGTGGCTGCGAGAGCCTGCTCAGGTACGAACCTTATGCGTGAGGCGTAGCGCAGGGCTTCCGCATTGTCGGGCGAAGCGAATTCGTCGGCGAGTGCCGCATCGACGAACTGTATTTCGCCGGCAAGCTTAGTGTCTCCTGCCGTCACACTGATGTTGGCATCGGTGAGTGTCGTGAGGTCCATGAACTTGTCGAACTGCACCTCTATGCCCGCTTCGTAGGCACGGGCTTCCGTCACCTCAGGCTGCTTGTTCTGGACTATGCCCACATTCACCTCCAACTGCGGAGGCGGCACGGGCAGCCACTCGCTGTAAGCGGTGACATAACCGTCCTTCTCAAACTTCCCCTGCCACAGTCCCTGCGGCACATCCCAGCGGTACATACCGTTCTCGTCGGTGAAGAGCGGGTTCTTCTGGGCATACTCTTCGGCGTTCCACATCACGATTTCCTCGTGCTTGTCGCCCCAGATGTCCTCCACCTCTTCCTTGTAATAGATGGTGGCCTGGACACCCTCGACACGGTTTTCGGGCACTGCCTCATAGACATAGCCTGCCGGGTCGTGGTTGATGGTGAGCGGGTCGAACAGCGGTTTGTTGGGCGTATAGTCGCCGTAATACGGACTGTTGGGATAAGAACCCTTATAGTAGGCGTTGCCCGGATAGTCCATTGGCAATGAATCGGCAGGACAGGCTGACGAGAGTCGTGCCATACGCATCACCTCGGCAATGTGTTCGGTGTTGGTGCGCACGAAGTTGTTCTCCCAATGTCCCAGTCCTGCGCTTACGCCGAGCGACACGAGGTTGAGCACGAGCGACGCTCCGCAGGTTTCTGGAGCTGACACCGCTCCGGCAATGCCGAGAGCCGTGTTGCCAAGGTCGAGAAGACCCTTTGACGCATCTCTGTTCACAACCCATGCCCGGTACTGCTTTGCCTTATCCACAATGGCAGCGACATCGTCGCCCGAACAGGTGTTCTGTATCGATTTAATGATATAGCTCCATTCGTCGAAACGGCCGCAACCGACGGTTATGTCTGTCCCGACATTCCATCCGCCGGAGAACGAACCTACCGCACTGACAATGTTGCCGGCAGTCTTCAGGTTCTTCAGATTGACCATATTCTTGAATGCGCTCCGCTTGAGACTTTCCCTTTCAGCCACCACCGCCGGATTGCTGTTCAATGAGAGAGCCAGCGCCTGGTCGATGTTGTTGAAGAGGTATCGTGTCTGCATCGACTTGCCCAAGGCTACCGACATATCGGCGGCAGCCACGGCCTTGTCGGCCTTTTCAGTCCATTCGGCGTTGAGGTTGCGACGCTCGCTGTTGAGAGCATCGTAGAAAGCCTGCACCGACTCCCTCGATTCGGGATTGAAGCCCGATGCGGAGAGAGTCCTGTTGTCGCTCTTCCACACATCGCCGTCCGCATTGCTTATGCTGAAGTCGCTTCCGCCGCCGAAACCGTCGGCAACAGTATCGAAAGCATAGTCGCCCGGAGAGACATATTCGGCAGAAGTGCCGGTGACAGAAGTGATTGTAGCCGAGATACCGGTGCCGGGCAGCGACACGCTGGTGCCGTAAGGATTCGGCATTTCCTGCATGTATGGATCCACTGCCGGGTCTTTGTCGGTCTCGCGCTCGCCGAACATGACGGCACTGCCGCCGCTGTAGCTTTCGTCTTCAAGTGCTGCCACATCCACTTCGCTGTCGCTTCCGTAGCCGGGGACATTGTCGTCGCCGGTGTAGTACTTGCTGACAATCTTCTTGACGCGTGTGATGTAGATTATCTTCTCCTCACGGGTCACATCTTCGCGACCTATATAGTCGAAGGCATCCTGTATGAGGTCCTTCAGTTCGTCGGCCTTGTCCTTTTCGTTGGCCATCTCGTCCTCATACTTCTTGGCCATAAGCTTCGCCTCGGCAGAGTCGTAGGTGTAGTTGCCCTTGGCCACATAATTGACGCTGAGGTTCACGATGCCGTTGTAGGTTCCGAACTGTACGTTGGCAAACCATATCGACTTGTTGGCGTCGTAGCTGCAATCGATGGTTCTCACCGAACCGTCCTCGCCGAAGATGTTGAGATACACCTCCTGCAGCACATCGGTGCTGTTGTCGGTGAAATCGAGCGTGAACAGCACATTGTCAGGCGTGTAGTACCACGACTGCGATGTGGTGCCCTTCTCGAAGTCGAACACTATCGTCGGGTTGGTGTTCATCGTCACCGTCCTTATCGTCGGGTAACCGCCGATGTATGTCGCGCTCTTCGTCTCGGTGAGCAGAGTGCTTCCCATCTCGGTCGTTATCTTTGCCGAAATGGGATATTCCGTCATGTTGAACGCGCTCGTCAGCGTGCATTCGGCATTCCAGCTGCCGCTCGACTTTGTAGTGGTGTGTCCTATGAGCTCGTTGTCGCAATAGACATCAACACTGGAGTGTGCCGGAGCCGAGCCGCTCACATTGACAGTGCCCGACGTGATGATTTCGGGTACGGTTATGTCAAGGTTCTTCACCTCTGCCGTTGCCGAGCCTACGGGCTGCGTCACGGTGCGTCCGTCGTATCCGAACACCACCGATGCTGTGGCGTTGAACGTTCCGCTGGCGGTGGGAATGACACAGAAGCGTGTCTGTGTCTGGTAGCTGTCGCCGAGCTGAATGGTGAGACGCTTGCCGCTGAGAGTGTAAGGAATGAGCTTCGGACCCTGAATCACCGACTTCTCCACAAACTCGCAGGCGTCGGGGAGGTCCACCACGAGCGTCACGTTGCTTATGCCGCTCTTATAGACGCCCTTGAAATCGATGGCAGAACTGAGGATAAGATACTTGCCGCTGGTGATGCTGCGCTTGTTGGATGAGAACGAGCTTGACTCCGTGGTGTAGTAGAACAGACTCTCGTCGAAAGCGGGAATCTCCTCATTGCTCACCTTCGTGAGTTTTCCGCACTCCACCTTCACGGCGTTCTTCACATAGTCCTTGCCTTCGGTGAGACCTATCTCCTCGAATGCCGACAGACGCAGGATGGAGTTCATCAAATCCGACTGTCCCATTGTCACGAGCGTATAGTCGCCGTCGTCAATGTCGGCGAACGACGCCTTTGCCTCAACGTATGTCGTCTTTTTAAGCAACTCGCCCTTCGAGGTGTAGAGCATTGCCGTGACGGCAGGGTTGTCGGTCATAGTGAACGAAGCCTCAACGGCTCCCTTGCCCACTATGTCGAACGTGGTCTGTGCACGACGGTTGTCGTCCACGGTGACGGTGCGCTCTATCGCACCGAACGCGCCGGTCTTCGATACGGCGGTGAGCTTCAGTTCGTCGCCCACATTCACCGTCTCGTCGAGTACGGAGACAAGGGGATACTGCACCGAGAGTTCCTTCTGCTCGCGGTTCTGCGTCATGTTGTACACGCTTACAGCCACGTTGCGGTAGTCGGCGTAGTAGTTCTGCGCCTCCTCTTCGCCGGCAGCCTTATAGGTGAAGCCGTAGCTGATGCGTGCGCCCACTATCGACTTCATCACGGTCTTGCCCAAGTCGCGCAAAGTCTCGCCGTCGGCAAATGCGCCTATGGTGTCGAGTTTGTTCACGCACTCTGTGGCTGCAATGACAAGGCGTGTCTCCGGTGCGGCGAGCACTGCCATGCTCCACTGTCCGCGGCGGTCGGTCTTGACGGTGAAGTTCTTGCGGAACTTCCCGTTGATGGTCTGCGTTGCCGATACCGATGCGTCGGCCATATAGATGCCGTCGCCGTCCACCACCACACCCTTGAGGGTTATGGTGCGCAGCGGTTCCAGCGTCACGTTGCATGTGCTCTCATCGCCGCCCACGGTGAATTCGGTATCGGCAGGAGCCTTGTATGCCACGCCGAGGCGGTCGCCGAGAGTGACGCGGCAGACGAGCTTCTGTCCTTCCGGAATCTCGCCCAGCGACACCGCCTTGCGCAGATACACCTCAGTGCCGTCGTCGAGCGGTTTGAGCCATTCCACTGTCGCCATCGTCGTCAGGTCATCGCCGTCGGGCGAGAGCACCTTTGCCACAACGTTGTGCAGCGGTTTCAGTGTACTGAATGTCACTTCCATATCGATGTCGGGTATGGTGACGCTCTCGATGCGTCCTATCTCAAGTCCGGCACGCGAGTACATATATACATTGTACTGCTCGTCCTTGCGCAGTCCGCTGAAGGTGTAGAGCTGTCGGTTGGAGATGACATACTTCTGGCGCACACCCGAATTGATGTTCACCAGTTCTATGGTGTTGTTCTTGTAGCGTCCGTCGGTGCCTTCTGCCGGCAGGTTCACCTGCAGCGTATGGGCGTCGTCGGTGATGGGAAGTATGGTGAAGTCCTTCCATCCTTCGGCGGCGGCATACAGTCCGACAGCCTCTTCCGGGACATACAGCGTGCAGTTGTCCTTGTTGGTGAAGTCCCAGAACGTGCTTGACGTGCACGACGGCGGTTCCATTGCATAGATGGTGATGGCGGTAAGGTTGGCGCATCCTCTGAACACATTCTCACGAAAACTTTCCGTCGTTGCAGAGAAGGCGATTGAAGACACCGCCATATTCTGGAACGCATTGTATGGGACGGCTGTCGCACCGCCGGTGCGTGAGAGGTCGATGGTGGCTGCATTACTGAGACTGCGGATGCAATTGTAGTCGTCGCTATTCATGCGTCCCTTCACAATCAAGCGGTTCACGTTGCCGTAGTCGTCGTAGCCCACCGTCTTGCTGAGTGCGTCGGCGAGGTTGCCGGCAACGAAGTCGTCGATTATTGCCTGTCCCGTCGCTGCGTTGTAGTAGTTGGCTCCTGGGTTGCCCGGCGATGTCGGTTCGTAAACGAGGAGAGCCACAAGCTGTGCTCCAGCGTCGGTCATGGTGCCGGTGAACCTGGTAGAGGTCTCCTCCTGCGCCACGCCGTTGAGAATCCAGCCCTTAATCTTATAGCCTGTCTTCGGATATGCCGTCACGGTATAGGTGCTTCCAAACATTACTTCATTTGAAGAATAGTCGAAGGTGGCAGCCCCTGAGGGCGAAGCTACTGCCGCAACCGGGTGCTTCAGCACCGGCTGCTGCGGGTCGGACGGATTCGTCGGGTTGTACACATAGTTTGCCACAAGCACCACATCGGATGCCGGCATGGTGTAGCTCAGATACCTGTCGGTACCTATCACCTCGCCGTCGCGTGTCCAGTTCTTAAACACATAGCCTGGCTTCGCGGAGAGTTGCAAGTTTATCTTTTCGTTTGCGGAGTATTTCTTGGTGGGATTGGGATAGTCGAATGCCCCTGTGGGATTGACCACGACCGTAAGCGAATACTTGTCTTCAGGCTTGGCTGGCGACTGCGGGTCGGTGGGCGACTGCGGATCGTAAACCAAGTCGGCCATCAGGGTGACATCGGTAGCCGCCGGCATCACGAAGTTCAGGCTGCCGTAGCTCGACACTTCCTGCTCGGCGCCGTTGAGCTTCACGCTCCTTATGCGGTAGCCGCCGTTGAGGTTTATACGCACCGACACGTTCTCGCCGTCGGTGATGTATGCCTCACCCTCGCCTCTCCACTCGCCGTACTCCGACGACGATGAATAGTTCACTCTGTTGATGGCGTTGCTGTTGTTGGTCCTGAACGTAAGCAGACTCTTGGAGAAGTAGCGGTAGGTGGCAGTGGCGACAAGACTGGTGCCGTTGCCGTTCACGCACACCGCCTTCACCGTTGCATCAGCACCTGCCGGGATGTCGATAGGGCCGGTATATACTATGCCCTTGTCTGCCGTCGGGGCGGTGCCGTCGAGAGTGTAGCGCATTGTTGTCGCGGGGTTGTTGATGTCGGTGAGCACAAGCCGGAACGGCTTGTAGAACTCGCCCGAATCATGCGACAGCACGGGGCGTCTCGGTTTTGGTTTGAAACCGTCCGAAACGTCGAGATACGCCTTTATGGCTTCCACGCGCAGCTGCCTTCCATTGACGGTGAATGTCGCCGTGGAAGCATTGCTGCCGTTTTCCCATGTATATATGTATGAACTGCTGTCGTAGTTTATCGTGCCGTTGTCCACAGACAGTGTGGAGGCACTGTTGTTGTACTTCTGCGTCAGGAATTCCACCTTTGTCACAACAAATCCTTCGGCAGCCGTCATGGTGACGGTGTTTGAAGAATAGAGCCTCACGGCATTGCTGTAATACTTAGGCGAAGTTCCGGAGTTCTGCCCGAACGTGAAGGTGAGTCCGTAAGGCTCATTCTCCAGGCTCGTCACTTCGGTGCCGGAGGTGAGAGTCGGGTCGGGAACCAACTCCACCAGCGTCTGCGCCGACAGCGGGCAACCCGCCGCCCATCCTGTTATGAGCAGGACGAGCAGCACGGTCGAGCGTCGTATGTTATATAATATGTGTCTCATAAAATCCGTTTTTTGTTAATAGGATTTACAAAGGGATTGCCGCTTTTCAGCAATCAGCCCTTACTTTATCACGGTCTTGTATGTCTTGCCGTCGCAGACGATGACATAGACACCTGCTGTGGCCTTGCCCTTGAAGTCAGCGAAACGGCCATTGAACACTGTCATGCCGGCGGCATTGACGATATTCACCTCTGCGTCGGCGCCTATTTCCGCACTTATAGCATCGATACCGTTGGTATCGGGAGCCTTGAAGGTGAGGAGGAATCGGCCGGCTGTGGTGCCTGCCGCAGCGTCGAAGCGATAAGAACCCTCGCAGAGATTCACGTTGGAACCGGTCTGTACATCGGTGAGCATCACCGTCCATCCCTCGGCATAGCGGCCGGAGAGCGTGATGGTGTATTCGCCGGCAGTGCCGGTGCGCATGGCGAGCTTGGCAGTGCCGTCGCCGAACGGACGCTCACAGATGTCGTACTTCACATCGCCGTCGATGTAGATTTCGGCACCCTTTGCCGTTGCAGCGAAGAACTTGGCGGCGTCGCGGTCGGTGTCGTAGCCCATGGTGGCATTCTCGTTCATGACGATGCGTGCGCGGTTGTCGCTGCCGCATCCCTCAACGGTGAAGTTGAACACGTTGCGTTCTGCTCCGCCAATGCTTCGTGCCGGTGCAGCGGCAACGCCCGGCTTCTGGCTGTCGGTGTATGTGGCCTTGAAAGCCGCGTCGTAGTGCATGCGTCCGTCGGCACTGAACACCATCTGCTCAACATCGATGGGTCGCTGCACGAAGAACGACTCGTTGGGTCGCAGGATGATATTGTCGTCCACGGGCGAATATGCCTGGTAGTCGTAACCGCGCCACAACACTATCGGCGTGTAGAAGCCGTCCTTCAGTGAGTGCAGGTCGAAGTAGCACGGATAGGGGTTGCCCACGAGGTTCCATGAACGGTTGTGTGCGAACTCAGCCGGGAACTCCTCAAGCGGCACGATGACATCGGTCGATGTGAACAGACGGTTCTTTGTCACGGTGTTGCGCGACGGGAACACCACCTCTGCATCGTTGGTGTTTCCATTGGCGTCGGTGCTGTTGTTGGCAACCTGGATGATGTAGCCCTTGCCGGCAAGGAGCACGCCGTCGGCAGGAACATCCTCCCAGTTGGCTGATGCATCATTGGTCTCCGTTGCTTCGCCGGCGGCAGCGCGTTTGGCACTGTTGTACTGGCGTATGACGAAGTCGGTGCCGTTGAGTCCGGCGATGTCGCTCATCTGCACATCATACTGGAACGAGATGAAGTGCCATGTGTCCTTCTCAAGCTTCATTGTGCAGAGCACGCTGTCGGCACGCATGTTCTCGGCGTTGTTGATGAGTGTCGGACGGATATCGCTTCTTGAACCTCCGTAATAAGAGACACTGGTCGAACGGCTCGCCAGCATATTGTTGATGGTGAACACTCCTGCCGAGAGTGTGCCGTCGCCCGAAGCCGAGAGCTGCCCCACGTTGATGTCGCTGTTGTAGTTGTTGGGACGGTTGTAGCTGAGTGCCATGTTAGGATTGTCCTGCAGCACGGCGTTGTCCTCGGAAAGGAGGTCGAACGTCATCGGACGCTTTACATAGATGTTCTTCACAGGCTCGTTGAGCGGCTTCATTATGTAGAACTGGTCCCAGTTTTCGGCGGCACGGTAGGCGTCGATGGTGAACGGAGCGATATAGAGCGTGCAGTGGTTGAGGTCGATACCGTTGGTGAAATTGCTTGTAGCCACCGGCGGCACGATTGCCTTACACTTTACGGTGACAAGTGCCGTACAGCTCTGAAGTGCACCGTAGCCTATCTTTTCCACCTTCGAGGGGATGATGAGTTCGGTGAGTGCCGAACAACTGTTGAAGGCATTGGAGCCTATCTCAGTCACCGATTCTGGTATTGTGATTTCTGCGAGTGCCGAGCATCTTGAGAAGGTCTCGTTTCCTATGGAGAGAAGGTTCTTGGGCAGTGTCACCTTGCGCAAGTTGCTACAGCCGCTGAAAAGATTGTTGATGGCGGTGATGCCGTCGGGTATTGTCATTTCGGCAACGGCAGTGTTTGCGAAAGCGTAAGCTCCCAGATAACGGAGCTCAGGCGACAGTGCTGCGGGAACGAACTTCGTGCAGCCGTTGAATGCCTCAACACCTATGTATGTAGCGGCAGAGATGTCGAAGTCGGTGAGGCGTTCACAGTTCCTGAATGCGCTCTCGGCGATGGAGTCGACGCCCTGCGCCGTCAGTTTTCCGAGTCGCTTGCAGTATTCGAATGCCGAACGTGGTATAAACTTCACGCTTGCCGGCAATGTCACTTCCTGCAAGGTGGAGTTGCTTGAGATGAACGACGACGGCAGTGCGTCAAACGTTGCATCAGAAAGGTCGAGCTTGCGGAGCTTGGTGAGCTTCTTTATGTTGGAGAGGTCGGTGCCGTTGAGAGCACCTATCACCTTCACATTGACGCCTTGGCTCCAGTCGGCATCGTTCATTTCGATGTATGTCTGTGCGAACTCGCCCTTGCGCTTCACATTGACAGCCATCCAGTCGAAGTCCCAACCGTCGGGCAGAAGTTCCGCATCCTTCCAGGAGTCGTTGGCAGCGTAGGCATCGTAGCTTTCCTTTGACGAGATATACACTGAGTATTCCGAAGGCACATTCCATTCGCTTGAAGGCATTGCGCCCTTCATGCGGAGCTCTCTGATACCTGTATAGTTCCAGTTCACATGCATTTCGTTATAGCATCCGGGCACGACAATCGACTTGAGGTTTGCCGCCTGTGTCACGAGCGGTTCTGCCCAATAGCCGCTGTTGGCTCCGAGCACGGTGAGAGGCATCTCCTGCCCGTTGGTGTAACGTGTGGTTTCGGGCAGTGTCACGCTTTCAGCCGCTGTGAATATCTCAGCCACGCGGAACTTTTCTTCACCAGAATTGTATGATATGCTGAAGTAGTCGCCTTCGCGCTCGCCGGCAATCACCCAGTACGAGCTATTGGACGGTTCGGGATAAGAAGGCTGCTCATCGCCAATGAGTATGCGCTTGAAGCCGTAATTCAAGTAGTTGTCGCGCGATTCGCCGTAAGGCATGTGCAGATAAACCTGCGACACATCGCTAAGGAATGCGAAATTGACACCGGAACCTACGCAAAGATCGGTCACGGAAGAACCTACCAATGAGAGACGCAGCGTCGGCACGTTGGTGAGGTCGAGCTTGGTCACCGACTGTGCGTCAGTCCAGTCGAACGTATTTGCATTTGACGCGCCGAACATATCCACCTTATATAACTGTCCGTCGATGGTCACGCTGTCGGGGATAGTCACGGTAGCAGCGGTGGTGATGATGTTCACCACGCTCAGTTGGCCGTCGAAAGATTCGAATTCGAGTGTAGTAAGACCGTCGTCGCACACCACCTTAGGACGGTTCAGTTCCCAACCTTCGGGTTTGATTTTTGCGGAGTTCCACAGTCCGTCGCTTCTCAAGGCGTCGTACACTTCCCTCGACGGGGCATAGACGGTGACATTAGACGGCACCTGGTAGGCTGTCTGCGGCTTTTCGCCCTTCAGATGAATCTCGTTGATGGCGGTCTTCTCCCATTCGATGTTCAAATTTTGGTAGCCTCTGGGGATGGTCAGCGACTTGAGGTTCGGCGCATTAACGAAAGCATACTGTGTGCTGCTTGCATATCCAAAGCGAGTGATTCTTACATTAGAATCGTAATATTTGGTAGTCGCCGGCAGTGTTATGCTCTCTTCCTGAGTGAATATTTCAACCAAATTCATGTAGCCCTGGTCAATGAGCACGCCGAAATAATCGCCTTCACGCTCACCCGGCATAACCCATGAATAAAGGAATACCGAATTAGGATAGGATGGCTGCTCATCGCCCATGAGTGTGCGACGGAAACCTAAATCCTTATATTCGTTGCGTGAAGTAGCATAAGGCAAGTGCAGATAGATGTTGCTCACATCGTCGCACACATTGACTGTACGACCGTCATAGATAAAGAGGTCGGTCACGGAAGAGTTGGCAAACAGCAAGTTCAGCTTTTCCACATACGCAAGGTCGAGCGAGGTGAGGCTCTGCGAGCCCGACCAGTCGAACGATTCGTTATTCGGTTTGCCAAACAAACCTATATTATATTCCTTTTCATTGATAAAGATACTCATTGGCACTTTGAACGAAGTGGCTGTGGTGTTCATGCCCACCATGCAAAGAGTCTCGCCGTCGAGATACAGTCCGAGCGTTGTAAGACTGTCGGCGCACACTATGGTATAGGCGTTTTCAGCCATGTCGGCGGTGATGCCAAGTCCGGGCAGACTGTTGTCCGCGTTCCACTTTTCTGCTACGAGTGTCTCGAAAGAGTAGTAGAAATCGTTGTTGGTGGACTGGATGTTGGTGCTGTTGTCGGTCCTTTGCACAAGGTATCCCACGAACAGCGGGCGGCCTGCCGCAAGACCTGAAGCGGTAACGGAGAAGTCGCTTGTATAGTTGTTGTCTGCATTCAGCTCCATCTCCGTCTGGGCTACGATGTAAAGATTGGCTTTCTCGCCATTGTCCAGATAGAGGATGCATGGATTCACGACAGCGTCACCGTCGGCCTTAAGCTTTCCGGTGAAGGTGTAGTCCTTGTTGTACTGACTTACCCAGAGATACTCGCTCTCGGTGGTAAGCGTGAGGAAAGAGTTGAACGAGTTTCCGTCGCCCGCAATATTTATCGTGTTGGAGGAAGCGTCGTAAGAAGCACCATTATAGGTTTGCATGTTTCCCCCCTCCATACGCCACAAATTGAAAGTCTTAACCTGGTTGCTGGGATTTATCCTGCTTGGGGCGGCAGCCTTTCCTGCCGTGCCTTTGTCATGCACCGTATGCATGGCGATGGCAAGACTCTCCTCATTGATTTTGAGTTTTGTCGTTGATAACTTGCTTGCCTGCTTGTCGGCAGAGCTGAATACTCGTTTGATTTGACTGATAGGGCCTTGACCGGTTGCGGCAAAGGCGAGCGTACACAAGAGTGCTGTGAACACGCCCATAGCAATAAGCGTTCTTTTCATTGTGTAGAGGTTTTTGTTATGGTTTTTAAAAATTTTGTTTTTATGTTTTGGGGTGAGAGTAGTATCGGGTTTGAGGATTTGGGGTTCGGGTTTTTGAGTCTGTTGTTTTGGGGTTTGTGGGGGTCGTGTCTGGGTTTTTATGTTGGGGTTTATGTCAGTTTTTGGGGTTGGGGTTTGGTCGGGTCAAGCAGTTTGTATATGCGGCAAAGCGCACGGAGAGAGCTGTAAAGCTTAGTTCGTTTCTGAGTGTGGCGGTGCAAGGCAAGTGCAATGAAAGCTTGCTTTCAAATTGCCGAGTGCAGCCTATCTTTGGCAAAGATAGTGCAAACCGAATGCAATGAAGCTTGCTTCAAATTGCTGAGGTGCCGCCTATCTTATGCAAAGATAGGAAATTTTCCATAAAGTTGTATAAAAAAAGAGATTTTTAACAAAAAATTTCCCATTTGTCGCTTATTTTAAGACATTTAAAGACTTCGCTGTTCTGAATTTCCTACAAAATGTCTGTTATGTTTTTGCTTGTAGGAAGGCAGGGGGTCAGGAGTTAAGGAGTCAGAAGGAAGAAGTTAAGGAGTCAGAAGGAAGGAGTTAAGAAGTCAGAAGTTAAGAAGTTAAGCCATTACCTTTGCTTCTTATGGAGACAAGTAACCATAGGAGGTCGAGCGTCCCGCTCGACAACACAACGCAAACAAATACATTA